>Ga0115568_10000416_pt1 | contig 31504 bp, 27 predicted proteins | sample COGITO_mtgs_1204_FD_87296 | JGI IMG/M metagenome (GOLD analysis project Ga0115568, IMG submission 87296) | Pelagic marine microbial communities from North Sea - COGITO_mtgs_120426 | ecosystem: Environmental > Aquatic > Marine > Epipelagic | place: Germany:Helgoland, sampling site Kabeltonne...
AATTGAATAATGGATAATTATTTAAATAGTTTAGATATATTATATGAGGAAAATGTAAATAATGATGATCCTTGCTGTAATAACATGGATAATCATTTCATCTCACACGAAAAAATTTTATGTCGCGTATGCGGTATGGATATAGATAATATTAGTTGTTTGCCAGAAAAATCGTATGAAAATAAAAACAATTCTCACCATGGTATGCCTGTTAATGAATTACTACCGGGTACCAATTTAGGGTCGGTTGTATCTGGAGGACACTATAAAAATTACAATATGAGACTAGTCCAACAAGTTAATAATTATACATTAATGACTTATAAGGACCGCTCTGTATTAATAGTATTTAATCAAATATCATCTTGTTGTAAGAGACACGGTATAAATGATAAGATAATTGATGAAGCAAAAGGTATTTATAAACATATATCTGCCAAAAAAATCTCAAGGGGTTCTAATAGGTTGGGGATTATTGCTTCATGTGTATTTCTAGCTGCTAAAAATGTTGGAAATCCACGTTCCAGTAAAGAAATTAGTAAAGTATTTGGTTGTGATTCAAAGGTTGTGACAAAAGGAATAAAAACTGTTAATGATATAATGAGGATGCATAAATTAGGTGCCAGAGTTAAAAAAGATAGAGTTAATTATGCTGATCTAATTTCAAGATTTTGCAATAATTTAGATCTGAATGGAAAACAAATAGAGGGAATTCATGAAATATCTTTGAGAATATTGACAGAACACAAATTAGATTTATCTTCATGTACACCTTCTAGTCTATCAGCAAGTTTTATATATTATTATATTCACATTAATGATATAAATATTAGTAAAAAAGAAGTATCAGATAATACTAGTATAAGTGTAGTAACAATACAAAAAGTAGTTAATAAATTAATTAATATTAATAAAAGTGAGACTGATTAGATTTATAGTTAATAGTTTTGCGAGGTTCTATATATGTATATTTAATAATGTTCCCATTGAAATTATAGTGGATATTTATCTTAAATAGTTCTGATAGTAATATAATAAATGGATCACATGATGAACAATCATATCCTTGATTAATATTTTTTTCATTATAATTTTTTATCATATCATAATTTTCTTTTAATAATTCTATATTTAATTGTTCTTCTTGCCATTTTACATTTTCACATATTTTATTATTTTTTTTTAATAACAAAATAAAGTCTTTATTATTAATATTTTTATTTGAATTTAATAGTTGTAAATCCTCTTGAGTTAAATCTCTTATTATACCATCCCAAAAACAAGTCATATGTATATATATATATAATTATTGATAATAAATTTGAAAATTTGAGAATAACTATTATATAAAAATAATAAGAATATATATTGTAAATTTGAATTATTATTAAAGATATTTTAATATAATATTAATAATGATACAATTCCAGATATTAGACTTATCATCAGATGATATTGAAATAGATGAAGAATCCAAATTTATAATAAGTATTTATGGTAAATCCAATGAGATAGATGAAAAAGGATTTAATAAAAATGTTATATGTCATATAGAGGGTTTTAAACCATACTTTTATTTAAAATATCCCGCGATATGGCAAAAATCATTCATATGTAATTCGTTTTTAGGTGAGAGATTCCTGGATATAGAAGAATATGTGTCAGGTAATAATTTGGAAAGTGTTGGTGAATATAATGAATTATATGGATATCATTTGGATGAAAATAATGATGAAAAGAAATATAAATTTATAAAATTAGAATTTATAAATTATGAAAACATGAAAAAAACTATTAGAATAATCAAGAAATTCTGTGAACAAGATATTATAGAAAATTCATTTATAGAAGATCAAAAAAAAATTAATGGATTTATTGAATTATCTAATGATAATGAATATAGGTTTGATAGTAATTTATATGAATCAAATATTCACCCAGTTCTAAGATTTATACATGAAAAAAACCTTAAAACTTGTGGATGGGTTCAAATAGATAATGAACAATTAATAGAAGAAGATAAAAAAATGTTTAATGTTGAATTAGAATATAAAAATATCCATTTGAAAAATATTAAACCAATAGATATAAAAGATATTAATAAATTTATCATTGGTTCATTTGATATTGAGTGTGATAGTGCACATGGTGATTTCCCTAATCCTAATAAGGATTTTAAGAAATTGGCAGTTGATATTACAGATCATTATAAAAAATATGCGCCAGTATCAAGTGAAAATATGTGTAAAAGTATATTACAAAAATCACTAAATATTGCTCAAAATGGTGGTGATAATGATATAAATTCTATTGAATTAGAAAACGGACCTATCTCAGAAGATAATTTAAATAATACTATACATAATAATTTAAGTGTTATTAAAGAATTATTAGATAATAGTGCTGATAATTCAAAATCAAGAGATCATTGTGTGAATGAATTAAACAAAATATTTAAAGGTTTAAAAAATGATGATGGTAAATATATTAAAGTATTAGGCGATCCAATTATACAAATAGGTTCAGTCTTTCATAGATATGGCGATACAGAACCATATGATAGAAGTATTGTGGTAATGGGTCCGCAAGACGATATGGAAGATTCAGAAATATGTGATGATTTAACTGGGATAAATGTATACAGATGTAAAAATGAAAGAGAATTATTATTAAAATGGAAAGATTTAATATTGAAACATAATCCTGATTATATTACAGGATATAATATATTTGGATTTGATTTTGATTATATTATAAAAAGAGTTGAAAAAATATTCAAATGCACACATAAAAATTGTATATATAATAATTTCACGAGAACAAAGCATCATCATCATAAATGTGATTCGCATTCATTTTACCGATTAGGGAGATTAATGAAAAAACGTGAATATGATCAATATAATAAAATAAATTTAACAGAAACAATTGATAATAAATCAATACAATCTGTATATTTTCAACATAGTACAAAAAAATGTTGTACTATTACAAAAAGATTAGGAGGTAATCAGAAAGAAGATGAAAAATCTAATGATTTTGCACAAAATACATTAAAATATATTAATATGGATGGTAGAATTATCTTTGATGTTCAGAATGAAGTGAAAAAAGGAACATCCTTAGATTCATATAAATTAGATAATGTATTGTCACACTTCATGCGAGGAACTATTACAAACAAAAAAAGGGTGTTGAAAACAACAATAATAGCAACAAATAGTATTGGAAATTTAAAAGTAGGTGATTATATTTCAATATCAATAACCACTAAATATGGAGAAATGAAATATGGTAATGGTATGAAATATTTAATTAAAAGTATTGGTAAATTGACTATTAATATTCAAGGCAAACTAAATTATATGAATGAATATGGTGATAATTTTGTGAAAGCAGAATGGTGTTTAGCAAAGGATGATATAACTCCACAAGAATTATTTGATGCTCATAAGGTATTAGATAAGATTGAGGGTCCCAAAGGAAGAGCAAAGATTGCTAAATATTGTATTATGGATTGTGAGTTATGTATTCATTTATTATTATTATTAGATTTCATCCCAAATAATATGGGTATGGCTAGTGTATGTTTTGTTCCTCAACCATATATATTCTTGAGAGGTCAAGGAATAAAAGTACAATCATTAGTAACAAAATATTCAAATGATTATAATATTCGTGTCCCAACATTAAAACAGTTTAATGAAGATACTGATGATAATTCAGGATTTGAGGGTGCTATCGTATTAAATCCATTAACTGGATTATATTTAGAGGATCCCATTGCTGTATTAGATTATGCTTCTTTATATCCCACATCAATTCAAGAAAAGAATTTATCACATGATACATATTTTGGTGAATATTCCGAAGTATCTGATAAAATAGACAGTTTAGGGTGGAAAAATAAAATAGATTATAATCGAGTTAAATATAAAGATTATGTTTATGAAATAAAACCAGGAACATCTGTTGTTGATAAAAATCCAGTTATGGTGGAAACTATAGATGAAAATGGGAATGCTTCATCCGTGCATAAAGAAATAGATTGTGTATTTATATCTGATACTGGTAAAACAAAGAAAAAGGGTATTATAAATATTGTGGTAAGTGCTTTATTAGAACAAAGAAAAGCAACAAAATATCTTCTCAAACATGAAAAAAATGAAGATAAAAAGAAAGTATTAGATGGTTATCAGTTGGCATATAAATTGACAGCAAATTCTGTATATGGTCAATTAGGTGCGAAAACATCCAGTATATCATTTAAGAAAGTTGCTGCATGTACTACAGCAATTGGTAGAGAAAGAATATATGATGCTGACAGATTAGTAATGGCATGGGCAAAAGATAATCACAAATTACCTCCTGTAGTAGTTTATGGTGATACAGATTCTATATTTGTAAAATTTAATAAAAGGGATAAAGGTAAAACATATGAAGGCAAAGAAGCATTGGCATATTGTATTCAGTGTGGTAAAGATTCGGGTAAATATATTACTAAAAAACTACATGAGGAAGGTAAAATTCCTCAAGATTTAGAATATGAGAAAACATTCTGGCCATTTATATTGATATCTAAAAAAAGATATACAGGAGATAAATATGAGTTCACAGCAGATGAAACACCTAAAAGAACATCTATGGGATTAGTAACAAAAAGAAGAGATAATGCTCCGATTGTTAAATATGTGTTTGGTAATCTGATTAATAAATTCATGTATGATAAAGATTTAAATAAAACATTAGATTGGTTAAGGATTACATTAAAAAGAATAATGGATGGTAAAGAACATATTAGTATGTTTATGTTATCAAAAACATTAAATAGTTATTATAAGAATCCGCAGTCAATTCCGCATAAAGTGTTGGCTGATAGGATTGGTGAGCGAGATCCTGGTAATAAACCAAAAGCGAATGATAGAATACCATTTGCATTTGTTGAAGTTGATGATAAGCCAGAATTTATAGGATTCAAAAAAGCATATGAAATGAAGGGAACGGGTGAATATAAAAAGATAAAATCACGAGTTGCAACAGGTGAATATTATCAGAAAAATCAAATAGAGGATGATGGATTTTATAAGAATGGGAAACCTAAAACAAAAAAAGTTCAAGTAGATAATTTAGATAAACCTAAATATGAAACTATTGAAACAAATGGCGTGGAAATTAAGAAAAAAACAGAAGTACAAGGCGAACCTAAATATAGGAAAAAGATTATTCTACAAGGTGATCGGATTGAACATCCTGATTATATTAAAGAGAAAAACTTAAAATTAGATTATAAATTTTATATATCAAATCAAATAATGAATCCAGTTAGACAAGTATTAGATATTTCAATGAATCCTGGTGAGTCACAAGAATTATTTAATAAGTTTCTACAATAATTAATATTCAAGATATAAATTATTTTTTTTAAAGAAATGAAAATAAAATGTATTTATAATATATAACATGCCTAATATGATAGGAGGTGCAATTAAGAAAAAGTTAAGTAATATGAGTGGCAGTGGTAGTACAATAATGATGATATTAGGTTTTGTATTACTGATGCTGATAAAGATGTATTTAGTAAAAATGTCGTATAATATAATCGCGCCTAAAATAATGAAAGATGATAAAGCATATAAATTAACTATGAGAGATGCCTTCTTTTTAGTAATTATTTTAATGAGTTAAATAAATATGTAAATATATATAAAATGGATTATAGTTTAATATATTTAGTACATATGTTTTTTGTAACACCTTTATTTATATACCCATTTGTTGCTGATAAATATTTTAATGTGAAATCATATGATAATTATTTTTTAATAATGTTTATTATTGGTTTAGTGGTTTTTATGTATCACGGGTATAAATTATTTTTAATTAATAAGTATTAATTATTTAATAAATTTAACTACATTTTCTATAATTATTTTATTATCAGATTGATCAATACCTTTTGGTATAATTATTGATTTTTCATAGTCGAGCATTTTTTTAGATAATGTTTTACATAATTCTAGTTTTTTCTTTTCATCTGTTTTACATTTTTTCCGATATTTTTCGTAAAGTGGATGTAATTTTAATTCTTTCGTTTTAATTGATGATTGTGTATGGAATTGTATTTCTATTGGAATATTTTTAAACTTATTACATTTATATACTGTATTTATACCTTGATAATAATCTCCTAAATCCCACATTACAACTTTCTTGTTAGGTTTCAATGGTGAACACATACCTCCTTGAATATATAATTCTTTAATAATGCGCGTGACTTCTTCTTTATATTTATTTTGCCTTATTATATATGTAAAACGAATATAGTCTCCCAAGTTTTTTTTAATGGAGTCTATAGATTGTTTATCGTATTTAAGTCTTTTATATATTTTATCACTTAAAGAACTATGTGATTTAATCATAAATTTAGAATAATTATCAGATAATTTAGATGATTTAGATTGTAATGATTCCATTAATTTTTTAATATCTTTTATAACGGTTTTGGATAAATTAATTATTTGTCCAGCTACTCTGTTGGCAATAATTCTATTTCTTTTATCACCAACTTGTATTGTACTATCACTAATGGATTCATTTAATATCGAGCTTTTGGACAACTTTATCTTTTTCTCGGATTTTTTAAGTTTTTTTTTAGTTTTATTCTTTTTATTATTCATATAATATATATTATAAATAATTGTAGTTAATAAGGTATTAAAAATAGAACCGGTTGAAAAAAATTTATGTATAATTTCAATTTTAAGTTCTCTTTTTAAATTTGAAATTTGGTTTGGCAGATTATCAAAACAAAAACGACTTGTGTTACTCATAACACAAAAGAATAAGCAACATACTACAGAAAGGTGCCTGCTGTTATGTCAAGCACTTGCGCCCAGGAACGCGATGAGTTGACCTATCTCAATCGGTTTGTTCTGATCTGTAAGCCAGAGCAGTCAGGCAAAACGTTCGTAATGATTCAGCAAATCATAAAAGATATCACATACCCTACGTGTGACAAGGTGATTGTCAATATTATCTTTTGTGATAACAACCTTTTGCTGACCCGCCAAACCTCCACGCGCGTTGGATCCGAACTGTCTAAACCCGAGATACAGATCAATGGTGAGAAGTATCTTGAGTTTTCTTCACATACTCGCACAGAGTATAACGATGCCAACGCTGTGATTGGAGGAATCATTCTAAACATCAACAATATCTTGTGCTGTACCAACGGCACCCGCGTTGATGATATATATGACATAATTGAGGGATTACAGAATAACCCCGCCACACGTGATAGGTTTTTCTTTAAGGTGTGGCTTGATGAGGCTGATAAATATTCTAACTTTATCGATACTACCTTTAAGCCTTTGGTAGAGAAGTATGAAAATGTCGCATTGTATTGCATTACGGCTACTCCAAAACCCTTGTTTATGAAGTATCAAGCTCTCAACGTGTTTCCACTTGAGAACACCACTTCACCTGATTACCATGGATGGACTGACAATAAAATTCTGCCATTCGCAATCCAGACAAATTGCCTTGGATTTGCCGAGTATATCCTAGATCAACACACTTATGCTATTGTCCCTGGTAGCAAGTGGTTCATCCCGGCTGAATTCAAGAAGATTTCACATGAAGCTATGGCAGAACTTTGTGGTTCTTTCGGAATGGCTACGGTAATTGTGAACGGAGAAGGAGTTAAGTTTTACCTTCCAAATCGTTTGGTGGTTGTAGAGAAGAAAACCGATGAACTGAACAATATTCTCCTTAAAATCTACCGGGAACATGATCTTCACAAGTATCCACTTGCTATTACAGGCAACCTTTGTGTTGGCCGTGGTATCAGTATGATGAGCAAAGATTTTATCTTTGACTATGGGATCCTGTCTTGTTGTAACAATCCACAACAAGCATCACAGGACGCAGGCAGACTCAAGGGCAACATTAAGTCTTGGCCTGGATACAAACCACCAGTAGTCTTTACTACACCAAAGTTTGACAAAATTGCCAATGAGTGGGAAAAAAAGTCTAGGGCTTTGGCTGAGCTTTCTTTTAAGAAGCAGACCGATGGCTTGGCTACTATCATTACCAAGAATGAGTTCAAAACAGTTGGTGAAGATTATGAGTACATTGTTCACCCGGTACCCTTCCTGAAATTTGCCAAAGCGATTACATTCCTTAAGACTAAGAGTAGAGAAATGAAGTGCAAAGTCACTGAACAAAAGAAAAACGCTATTCACACTACATCTGGTGGATATAGTGTGACTTCCAAGCTGAAAAAGGTTGCAGAGATGGGCGACGAAGACAGAGTTGATATGACCAAGGCATCATCAATTGGCTCTTCTACATGTATTTCAACAAAATCAGGCAGCGGATATTTAATCCTCCCCGTGTATGAAACAATGGACAGTCCGCCACAATCTGTAAAGTTTCAGGTTAGATATCTTAGTTACAAATAGATTATATTAGATTAGATTAGAATTTTTTTAAAATATATTATTTTGTCAATATCCCTTCTATTAATTTTTCTTTTAACTCTACCCATCTTTCATTATTCATATCTTGTGATCCTGTATGCCACCATGGATATTTTATAAAAAATATATATTATAAATAATTATAGTTAATAAGGTATTAAAAATATAATAATATTATATATAAATGTTTTTTTATGATAGTTATGATATAGTAATAGTAGGAGGAGGTATATCAGGATTATTTTTAGCATATAAATTAGTAGATACTGATTTAAATATTTTGGTTTTGGAAAAGGATAAGGAATTTGGTGGAAGAGTTCACACAATTCAAAAGAATGGATATCAATATGAATGTGGTGCTGCAAGATTTAGCAATAAACATAATAAATTATTAACATTAATTCATGAATTAGATTTAAAAGATGATATTATAGAATTACCTGATCAAATAGAATCAATTATAGATGGTAAAAAGGAAAAATGTGATATAAATAAATTATTAAATAATGCAATATTGAAATCAAAAGAATATACACACGATGAATTACGAAATATAGTATTTTATCAATATTTAATAGAAGTGTATGATTTTAAAACAGCAGATTATATAAATACTTGTTTTGGATATGATAGTGAATTTTTTAAGTTGAATGCCGAAGCAGCTATAAATATGTTTAAGAAAGATTTATTTCATGGTGATTCTAACTATTTTACCTTAAAAAATGGATTATCATCGATAATAAAAGGTATGGTAGAATTATTCGATAGCGCTGATAATGTGACATTAAAATTAGAAGATGGTTTACAAGAACTCACAGATAGTCTAGTAACAACTGATAAAGGATATAAATATAATTATGATAAGATTATATTTACAATACCTCAAGAATCATTAAAGAAAATAGAATATTTAAAAGATGTAAAAGAATTGGATACAGTTAATGGTATACCATTATTACGTGTATATTTTAAATATCCTGTTAAAGATTGTAAAGCATGGTTTAAAAATATAAAAAGAACAACAACTGATAATTATATTAGACATATAATACCTATTGATTATAATAATGGTTTGATAATGATAAGTTATACTGATCATTTATATGCAGAAATGTTATTAACAATATATAATTCTGGTAAAGATAAATTAATAAAAGCAATTCATAAAGAAATAAATGTATTATTTGGGATTAATCCACCCGAACCAGATGAAGTATTTTTCCATTATTGGGAAAATGGATGTCATTTTTGGGATGTCGGTGCAGATATGAATGAAGTATATGGTAAAATAATGAAACCTATAGATGATAAAGAATTATATATATGTGGAGAATCATTTAGTAAAAAACAAGCATGGATGGAAGGTTCATTAGAAACTTGTTATGATGTAATGAAGAAATTAAAATTAAAAAATATTAAAGTTAAACTTAAAAAAGAAAAAAAATTAAAAAAATATAATATAGATGAGGTCTTAAAAGAAGATAATTGGATAATAATGGATATAGAAAATAAATTAAAAATATATGATTTAACTAAATGGATTAAAGAACATCCTGGAGGGGATAAAATATATAATGGTATAAAAGCAAATATGTATTATAAAGATAAGAGTAAATCTCCTAAATCACCAATGGAGGTATTCATGGGTAATCAGATACATAAAGATAAGAATGTTTTAAATAGGTTTTTCTTACAAAAAAATAAATATGTTAAATTATTAGGATATTTAAAATAATATATTTATATAATATATTTATATAATGGTTGATGGAGATTTTTTACAAATAAAATTATTGGTTAGAGAGATGATAGAGGGAAAAATTCAAATAAATAAACCATTGGTAATAACTAGTTCTGATAGAACTAATACTGAAGAATTATCATTTTTATCACATATATTAAAATATAATAATGTTAAAAAAAATACAATGTTAATATTTTTAAATGAAGTATTAGAGATATTTAATAATCAAATTATTAAATTAATGAGAAATTCTAATATTCAAAATTATATTGATAATGTGAAATTAGAATGGGATGATTCATCAGATATTTTATTCAAAGATATATTTACAGAAGAACAAGTCAAATCAATGGAAAATATAATGGAAAATATAAATGAATTGTGCAGAGGATTTAAAGAAATAAATACAAGCGTTGAATCTAATAATGTTACTGATCTAGTAGAAGAGGATGATTTAGTAGACCGTATGGATACATTTGTAGGATTGATAAGCGAATTTAATGAGAATATTGGCGAAATAACAAGTGAATTAGATAGATTTGAAGAAAATTTAAATGAATTAAATAGTTGTGTACTATTGGATCTGAGTATGAAGAACAAGAGATTATATTTAGAATTTAATGATATGACAGATGATAAAAATATTCCTGAAAATATTCAAAATATATTTTTAAATTATTTATTAATATTAAATTTATTAAAAAAACAGATAATATATTATAAAAAAACAATAAAAAAAGTAGAGGAGATATCAGGTAATATGGAGAAACACACAGTATCAACAAAAAAGGTTGTAAAATGTCATGATAAATTATTTATGAGCCAAGAACAAGAAAGAGGTATTGAATCATATTTGGATAAATTAATTATTTAATAAATTTATTTAATCTGGATTTAGATTTATTAGAGATATTAGATTTAGGTTTTTTTTCAATTATATTTAATGAATAAGAATTATCATTTATATCGAATATTAAGTTGTGGATTTTAACAATTTTACATTCATCTTGGTTGTATTCTACATCAGATGCCTTGTTCAATTTTTTCATATTTTTTATAAGTAGATTTGTTAAAAGTAGGGATTGTTTCTCATTTAAATTGTGTGTGTGCGTTTCTAGTGAAACAAATTCTTTGAATAGATTATTCTTAGTAGAGTTGTCTAACTTATTCCAAGATTTATAGTATAGATTTTTTTTTTCTTGTTCCAATAGATCATCAATTTCTGTTTTATTAGAGTAGTTGGTTGTGTTTGACTTTGTCACGTGTGAGAATGATGATTTTTTGTGAACTTGAATATCATCAGATTTATTATTAGAACTTAAAATATTCTTTAAATCCATATAATATATTATATTAATATATTCTTAAATAAGATATTTTAAAATGATTGGACAATAAATATTATCGAGAAAATAAAAAAATTTAATTAATTTTTTGATTTCTTCAAAAAAAAAATCTATGTTATAGTATAAAAATATATGTCTGGTCAAATTAAAAAAATTCTTTCTCCACTCCAGCCGGTTGCCAAAGTCGTAAAAAGTAATTCCGCATTAATAACTACATTATTATTTTGTGTAATTGCGTTCTCGATGCTTCCTATCAATTTAGTAATGAGATCTAATGTCCAAAAACAAGTAATGACCAGAGTCCATGATACACTTACCACATCTGTTGGTCAAGTATTTTTGTTCTTGCTATTTGTATGCTTATACATGAATGCTGATGTTGAAAACATGGTACTTTTATTATACGTATTATGGTTAACTAACAATCAATAAATATTTAAATAAATATATATGTTTTTTTTTAAAAGTCTTCATCAAGTTCAAATCTATTGTCATCTGCGTTAGAATTTGGATTTGCTACGTTTGAATATTCTCCAACTCTTTTCTCAAAGAAATTTGTTTTACCTTGAATAGATATTGCTTCCATCCAATCAAATGGATTTTGAGCATTATATATTTTATCTAAACCTAACATTAATAATAATCTATCGGCAATATATTCAATATATTGTTTCATTAAATCATTATTCATACCAATTAATTTACAAGGTAATGATTCAGTAATAAATTCTTTTTCTATAGACACGGCTTCTCTAACAATTTCTAAAATATCTGAGTTAGAACATTTATTAGATAAATTATGATGCATTAAAACAGCAAATTCTGTATGTAATCCTTCATCACGACTAATTAATTCATTACTATGACATAATCCAGGCATAATCCCACGTTTCTTTAGCCAAAATATAGAACAGAATGCTCCCGAAAAGAATATTCCTTCAACACACGCAAATGCTATAACTCGTTTATTAAAGTCAGATGTATCACTTATCCATTTTAAGGCCCATTGTGCTTTTTTATTTACACTGGGTATAGTTTCTATTGCATTTAATAATTTATCTTTTAATGACAGATCTTTAATATATGTATCAATTAATAATGAATATGTTTCAGAATGAATATTTTCTATAGCAATCTGGAATCCATAAAAAAACTTTGCTTCTAAGATTTTGACTTCATTACAAAACCGTTCTACTAAGTTCTCATTTACAATACCGTCCGAAGCAGCAAAGAATGCTAATATATTATTTAAAAAATGTTTTTCATCATTTGATAAATTATTATAGTCTTTAAGGTCGTTAGTTAAATCTAATTCTTCAGCAGTCCAAAAATTTGCTTGTGCTTTTTTATACATTTCCCAGAATACGTCGTGTTTAATAGGGAAAATAACATATCTTTTTTCTTCTTCGGATAATAATATTTCAGAATTATTAATATTTGACATTTCAATAATATTATCAATATATTTTTAAGTATAATTTAAAAATATATATATTTATATTTTATATGAAAATATATATTTTTGATTTAGATGATACTATAATTTACCATCCATTTGGAATTGTTAATTATAATAAAATGAAAATAGATAAAAATCTATCGAAGATATTAAATAATTTAGATTCTCCAAAATTTATATATTCAAATGGAACACTTGAACATGTTAAAGAAGTATTAAATAATATGGAATTATCAAATACTTTTAATAAAATTTATGCTAGAGATACTATTCCATATATGAAACCATATATAGAGTCATTTAAATTTGTAGAACAAGATATAAAAAAATATTATAATGATAGAAATAAATATTATTTTTTTGATGATCTATTGGATAATTTAAAGACAGCAAAAAGTAGAGGTTGGATAACAATATGGGTAAATATAAAGTTTATGGATTGCCCTTATTATGTAGATTATGCTTTTCCTAATGTTCATACAGCAATTATGTATTTTCTAATAGATAATTGATTCACAGAATAAATTTGATTTTGTTAATTAAATTTTTATAAACATCAAAATAACCTACTCAAAATAGTAGAACAAAGAACAAAACAACTTTCAAACCAAGAACAAACAGTCTTTCAAACCAAGAACAAAACAATGGCGTGCTGTGTTATGGAAGAAGTTAAGACTTCATCTTCCGGGATAATTAAGAACATTCTTTCTTTGAATTATACCGATGAAGATGTTGTTAAAGAATATCTGAACAATGTTCTTCCAAAAAACGAAAACAACTCAGAATATGAGATTGAAATGTCCTTCAAAACCACTAAAGATTTTGGGTGTTTTGATTTCATTGAAAAAGGATCTGGAAATCCTAGGGGTTTCGAGAGTATTCCCGCATTGGAGAAAGCATACCGGATCGCCGATTCAGACAGATCTGAAACCAATAACATGGGTTATGGTATATATTCACCTATATGTATTTCAAAGAATTCCATGTCTGTGAACTTTTTCATTCAGGACACTCCAAATGGTTCTTTCTACAGTATATCTTTATATAATGGTGATCCAAATGAACCACTAATATATACCGAACAGGGTCTTCTGAGCGGTCTGACCTATGATATAGAACGGGTAAAAGAGGAAAAGGGTACAAGGAGTATTTGGTTTATTTTCAGGCCATTGGACAGGTTGCAGCATCCTTCGGTTGATATTCTTATAGTTGAAATAATGAAATGGTTCGATTTATCAGTCAATGCGAAACAGGTACCTTCAATTAATCCCATTCCCAAAAGTATTGGCAAATACTATTTTGACTATCTCAATGCTGAGTCCGATTATCCAATTAAAATAAAATATAATGGAGAAACTGTATCCGGTATAGACATTTTGGAACCAGTCGGATCAAGTACAAAGCGTAGTATAACATTTGACCTGAAGGCCACACCAAATGAATTATATATAAAAAATGAAGATGAAGCCGCATGGTCAAAAATGCTAAAAAAATATGGGAGTGGTCTTTCTAAAAGTAAAGAAAAAGTTAATCATGATCAGGGGTCACAGCAGGCCAAATTAACTATATGTGATGTCAATGGCGGTTGCAATGATGTAAAAAAAGGGCAAAAACATACAGACAAGAAAATATGGGTTAAAATAGGAAAAATATATATATTCTGTGTATCATTCCCAGATGCTCTGGGTACAAATAGTATAAGAGCTGTACTCACTTTTGATAAGGTTGATGATAATAATTTTGAAAATTTTATCACGCCGAATCCTAATAAGTCTTCGTCGTCTTTAAGAAATCAAGACACACTTGATCGAATAACCGCTCTGGTAAAACTTACTGTCCGTACTGATTTTACTATGCAGGCTCCTAGAAAAGAGAAATTACAAGAAACAAAAGAGGAAAAAAAACTACGTTTATGGCAAGATCACGCTGGAGATACATTACGGTCAATTTGTGGAATATGCAACTCGACAAAAATTAATGTAATAACATGTAAAATAGTAAAAAAGTTGTCCGATAGCGCTTTCGCTAAAGGAGTACCATATGAAACTATATGTTGCGCAGAATGCTATAAATCATAGCAGGTCACAGTAAGATTTAAACAAAAATACAAAACACAAAAATACAAAAACAATATAAAATAATAGACAAAAAATAACAACTTTTTTTCTAATAGATAATTGATTCACAGAATAAATTTGATTTTGTTAATTAAATTTTTATAAACATCAAACTATCTGCTTAAAATAGTAGAACAAAGAACAAAACAACTTTCAAACCAAGAACAAACAGTGTTTCAAACCAAACAGCACAAAGTCACCTAAAGAATACTTAATGGCTCTTGTACTCAGTTCAATCATTGGACCGGATTCCCAAGAACAGTTCATTCAACCTGAAGATATTGAGAAGGCGCGTGAGATAGGTGTTCTTACACCTACAAGTACTTCACTATCTGACAGGGATCTCCCAAACGGACCCTCTCTTGTGGATGAAATCGACTTCTTAATTATGCAGGAGCGGATTGAATCAGAAGATAAGGAAATGAATGATTGGATTTCCTGGACCGAAAAAGAGGAAATATTGCTAACATCAGTCCAGTGCGAGATGGGATTTTGTCCTGTGAGACGCCAACAGGGTGTGCGTATTACATCTGAGAAGGGACATTACTATTTCGGAACTACTGATGACAATATTTCAGTTTGTATTCCCAAAAATATTCTTGAAAATCTCCCCCCGCGGGAAGGGGACAACTTTCAGATGATTAAATATAGTATATATATGATGGACATAATATACTACCCAGTCGGGAGAAATATGTGGAGAGCACTAAAGGTGTATGAAAGTGCGACTCCTAATTCTATGCTAGAGTCAGTAATAGAAGGATACGGACTTCATAGTATTCGTGATTTTTATACGGTTACTTATACTGCTCCGTGTCCTCGTAGTATAGTTGGTAAGGTGATTGGTCGCGGAGGTCAGAACCTTACTTCAATGTTGCGTGAATTCTTCCCATTCGCATCACCAGATGATTATCCCAGCATTAATATCGAACCAATTGATGACGATATAGCACGTATCTCTATAACTCTTGACCAAAACAATTTTATCCATGCGAGCGCAATGGACATGACGGATATGATAATCAAACGCCTGAGTCTGTAAAATACAAAAACAATATAAAATACAAAAACAATATAAAATAATAATAGACAAAAAACAACAACTTTTTTTCAGTATCAATTGTTCCGAGAATAAATTTGATTTTTTATTTATAAATATTCATATTCATATTCATATTCATATTCAAAGCAAATAATCAATTGATTAAAGCAAGAAACAAGTTAAAACAACTCAAAACACTTACACACAACTCCAAACCTTTCAATCAACAATGGTTGTCACATCCAATATGGAGGAATTTATCTCCAATAGCCGCAATGAACGCATGAATCAGTTCTGGAATGATACGAAAAAGTATCAGAAATTCTCTCCCTCACCCGTAGAAATGGTAGAGAATACTCCACCTGGAACATTTGATGATGCTGAAGAGGAACTCATTGGCACGGTACAGAGACACGACAACGCATATTGGTGTAGTCTGGGGCAAACAAAAGGTCATTCCTACCGCCTTGATTGTCTGGGTAATACTGAAGAAGAAGCAATAGAATACGCTAAGAAGAATAAATATCAAACATTCCTTAAACTTCCGTCTGGTCACACCTACTACTTCAGAGATAAGGTGGGAGCTCCTCGTGGACGGACATATGATGAGATTAAACGTGCAATTAGTCCCACGCAAGGTGCACAGACGTGGGTAATAAAGTTTTAAAATACACAAACTATCAAATAACCTAATAAACTAAAAAACAATATAAAATAAATAGACAAAAAATAACAACTTTTTTTATAATTCCGGATTAGCAATTAGTCTAACTTCGGGTGTGCCATCCGGTCTAAATTTCTTTTTAGCCATATTAGGATATGTTTTACATAAATATTCTTGTGCTGTTTTATTCATACCATATCTATTAGTACCTAATCCACCTGGAGCATTAAATACAGTTTTAAATGACACATTATTAAATCTTAATACACCACCGTCTCTTAAATAATATAATATAGATTGATGAATATCTTCTTTGCTTAATGATTTTTTACTCATTTTGACTTTTGGATCATGTGATGCTATATATCCGTGGACTACACCGATAACAAATCTTAAATCGGTTGTTACTTTATTACTCATAAAAAATGGATTATTTATGGGATATACGCCCCATAAATTTAACCCTGTTTGTTTTAATAATGCGAATGATTTTTTAAAAAATTCATCAATATTTTTGAGTTCGATTATTTGATTTAGACTTTTATCAACTGCTTTTCCGCCCACGGACCTTTTGATCGTTTTTTTCTTTTTGTTGGATTTAGTATTACTTTTTAAGGATTTATTTTTTTTATTTTTTAAAGTTTTGGTATTATTTCTAGTCAATTTAAAAGTGGATCCTTTTAATTTTTGCATTTTTTCAACATCATCATCTAAAGAAACAATATTAGTCCCTTTAGGGAAATATTCACTTATATATATTCTTTGATTTACCAAACCTTTTTTACCTACAACTATTTTGCCATATGTATTTGGGTCCATTTTCTCTCTATATAATTTTTCTTCTGTTTTATTAGCAACAAATACATGAATTTTTCCTTTAGGGACCTTACCCCTTTGTAAGGTAGGTAATGTTTTTTTGATAATTTCGTTGTATCTTTTGAAAGTGGGGATAGCTACAACATAATCAGTCATTATATAATATGGAAATATAAAAATATAAAAATATATTAAAATAAAAGGATATATTAATTTTCTTTAACAATATTTTCTAATATTTTTATTTTTGATTTTAGTGAATCTAATTCTTTATTTTGGAGCATTATTTTCTTTCTTAATTCTCTATATTTAGTATCATTTAATGTAGTCACTTCTTCATTATTTAAAGGTTTATCTTTAATCTTAGACATAATATTGTTTATATCGTCACATTCAATTTTATATAAATCATTTTCCATAATTATATATAATTATATATATAATAAATATATATTTAATTTAGATATAACAAATGCATAATTATAAAAGAATATTTGTAGCATCATCTGAGATATTTTCAGGATTTAAAGTAGAGGTAGATATTAGAATGGTAGAAACACGTCAAGATATTGTGGATATATTTATAGGTGAACTAAAATCAGTTTTAAAAAAAAACAATTTTGAAGTATTATTAGAGAAAATGAAATATGAAAATAAATGGCATATACACAGTCATACAATGGAAGAGATATTAACTTCAAATTGTGAGGATACATTTTATGTTTGTAATCATTGCAAGTGATTTAAAAAAATAAATATTAATATAATATAATAATAATAATGCAAATCTTTATCAAAACTTTGACTGGTAAAACTATTACATTAGAAGTAGAATCATCAGAAACTATCGAAAATGTTAAAGCAAAAATCCAAGATAAAGAAGGTATTCCACCTGATCAGCAAAGACTTATTTTTGCTGGTAAACAACTAGAAGATGGTAGAACTCTAGCAGATTATAATATCCAGAAGGAATCGACACTTCATTTAGTTCTAAGGTTAAGGTAATTATCAAATACCTTAATTAATTTATAAATATCTGGTCTGTTAGTGGGATTAATATCCACACATTTTCTTATAATTTTTTCTAAATCTGGATATTTTTGTTTGAAGGTGCGTAATTCTTTGAGTAACATATTACGAGAAGTTTTATAATCGTCTCCTGTGCTAATAAATCCACATAATATTTCAAATATAATAACCCCCAAAGCATATATATCTGATTTATGGCTAATAATATTGGTTTTATCTAATTCAGTAGACACGTATCCATCAGTAGAACACACATATTCTTTGTCAAAACCTTTATTGCGATGGTCATATTCACAAGTGCCATAATCAATAATTTTAATGAAAATTTCATCATTACGCCGGTGTATAGCAAGATTTAGAGGTTTTAGATCACCATGAACTATACCTTCTACCCACATATCTCTAATAGATTTTAAGACAGATTTGATTATACTTAATTTAGTTTCAATGGATAAACAATATTCATAATCTTTATCATAATATGAACTAATATATTTTCCTAAATCTGATGAGTTAATATATTCCATAATTAAATATAAATATTCTTTTTCTTTATCATATGAATATCCATATGTTTTCATTAATCTTTCTGATTTAGTATTAGAACCTATTTCAAGTTCTTTAAATATTATTTCATTAATATTAAATTCATCATATTCATATTTTTTTATGGCAATATCTTTTCCATTATATGTCCCCTTGAATACCTCAGCATTACCTTTATCTAATAGGTTATCTATAAACAATTCATTATATTCAATATACTTAAAATCTACTAATTCTTTAATCATATTGATTATTAATTAAAAATCTATACATTAAAAATTCAAATTTATAAAAAAAAATATTAATTCATATATTAATTCTTATTGTTTTTTAATGTTTTTTAATGTTTTTTTAATGTTTTTTAATGTTTTTTAATGTTTTTTAATGTTTTTTAATGTTTTTTAATGGTTTAAAATTCATTGACGATATTTGCGATGAATTGTTCAGGTTGGTGATCATCCCTGCTGACACCTTTAATGTATCCAATCATAACATATGCTGCGAATAGATCATATACTGGGTTATAGCAATCGATAAGCTTGCTGGCATTTGCCTTGAAGTATTCCCAGGAAGGTTTGAGTAGTTCAGGGATGGTGTCTACTGTGAAATCTGAGTAGAATACTTCATCACCATTCTCTCGAAAGAGGTCTGCATCTCCGTTACCAGTTGCCGTTACATTGATCCAATGTAAAGCATCGTTGATATGTCCCAGTTTCCATAGAGAACCATTAGGGTCGTTCCATTCTTCACCAAAGATGTCGTTGAAATACTTTTTGGATTCTTTAGTATTAGGTGTAGATGGACCGTATGTGCAGGGAAGATCCAGATTCTTGGCAATAGTCATAACAGATTTGTAGTTAACTCCGCGACCAACATTGGGATTGATAAGTCCTTCTGCGAACTTTTTTGCTACTGGGCACTTAGGATGCATGCGTCCGAATGCAAGTTTGAATGCTGTGAATACAATATATTCATTGAATGGTCCTGTAAACTTGGATAGAAGTTCCCCGTTGAATCTCATTGTTGCCATATGAGGTGATGAGATATCTACAAGTTTTCCCTGATCAAAGAATTTCTGTGTGATTGCTTCTGAACCATTCATATTAAATGAAGGGGAATCTGATTTGAAATCACCAGCAAGAATATACTTTTGATTAACTTCAAGATTATCCCCAGTGTAGAGATACATAGGGGCAATCTGCAGGAAGTAGTCAGGATTCTTAGGTCCAGAATCCTTGTATGTTTCCAGTGTTGTGAGAGTTACATCGCTCTTTGCATCGGGAACGGGAATATGCATTTCGAAGGTGTCCGTAAATTCCTTGAGAGATTGTTCAGCTGTAATCTTACTAGTACCTGTGAAGATAAATGTAAGATTCATAGGAACATCCACCGTACGGAGGTAAAGCATTGCCAGCTGATCATCAATTTCCTCGGAAGAGTCGGTCGCGACATGTACTTCGAGAGCAGGTGCCTGTTCAGTGTTGGAAGGATTCATGATTGACTTGAGACGATTGATTCTTGAAATTTGTATGTTTTACGAAGTGTTGTTATTGATTTGAGTTCGTAAATTGTTTGGTTTATAAATAAATTAAATGTAAATTTCAAATTTATTTTAAGAACATTAATCAACATTATCTACTTTTCTAGATGCAGAATCATCATCATCATCATCATCAGAATCTGAACCGACCAAATGATATAAGACTCGGTCTTTATTCGCATCATCATTAGGAGAATACATATAAGTTATTTCCACTAATAAATCTTTTAATAAATCTCTATCAATTAAGAATAAATATTTATCTTTAACCATTTTCATATAAGCATCTATCATTGTATCGATATCATTAATGGTGATGTCATTATCTTCAATATATTTTGGAATAATTGTATGAATATTTTCATTGGTTACTGGAATAAGTTTCATTTTTATAAATATAAAATATTTTATTTAAATAAATTTTAAACTAATTATAATTATTTTCAAATTTACATAAATTAGAAACATTATATGGGGCTGTAAAACTTCTATTTTTATAAATACTATTCATACAAATGCCAAACTTTCCTTTATAAAATTTAGATTTTTTAGAATATTTCTTTTTAAATGATTTAATACATTTACAGTATTTTTTATTTAATTCTTTTTCTAAAATATTGTTATTTTTTTTACTGATAGATTTCTTTTGTTTGTTTTTAATTAATTCTTTGTATTTTTTTTCTGATAATTTATATTTTATTGATTTCTTTCTTTTCGTTTTTTTTGGCCGTAGTTTGTTAGAGTTTTTATTTTTTTGAGGCATTATTATATATATATATAATATATGAATATAATTTTCCAAATTATATTATTAAATTTATTACTAATATATTCATTAAAATATAATATAAAATTATTATGTTTATTAATAATATTATTTAGTATGTATATGTTGTATATGTATTATAATATACATAATGTTATAGAAGGTAACACCACATTAGATGAATATAAAATGGAGTTTGTCGGTTTATTGAATAAGGATATTAAAACCTCTTTTAAAGAAGATATATTATATGATGAGATATTGAATAATTTTACAAGATTATTGAATTTATTAGATAAAGCAGAAGGTAAAATACCAGCCGCACAAATGTGTGCGGGGGGACTAGGCAGTTGGAGTGAATGTAGCAGGGAATGCGGGCGGGGTAATATGTCAAGGAAGTTTAATGTTCGTAGAAAGGCTGGTAAAGACGGTATAAAATGTATATATGAAAACGGTCAACGAGAAAATAAAGAATGTTTTAATAGATTATGCGACTTTCATGAATTATGTGAAGAAGATCATGATTGCCTAAGTAATTATTGTAGTAAGTCTGAAAAAATATGTACATATCCACATATGTGCGAGCGAGATAAATTACAGAATTGTAATTTTGAACAGTGTCAAGAACTAGAGGATAAATATGGTGATTATACATATGATACTCAACAACATAGATGTATTAATAAATTTATAGATTTAAATGTTAAAGAATTGACTATAAAAGATGAAGTTTCACAATTAGTTAAAAGTGTGAGAGAAGAAGAGGAGAATGCCAAATATGAACTGCTGGCCGCGGAACTTAATAGGGATATTGAACATATATGTAAAGTAGCGTCGGAATCAGGAACCTGTGACGACCATAGGAACGTACCCGGAGTCTGTAATAGTTTTAAGGAGGATAATATCCCGTGCTATTATGACCATGTCCATAACAAGTGCAACAAAGTAACAGAAAAATATGCCCATGATTGGAATAATATAAGTAATTCGCTTGGTAAGTTACTCGTTGCGGCAGATCCAACCCAGGGGAATCGCACCGCTGAGGATTTTTTAAAATGTCCAGCCCCGGGCTCGGATGAAGACGATCAGGGAAGATAAATATAATTAATATTTTTTTATATGATAATAATATATGGATGATTATATAAAATTAATCATATTTAATATAATAATAATATCATTACCATTTTTATTTAAAAAAAATATAGTATTATTTTATGTGTTTTTGTTAATATTTTTATTGATGTTTATATTGACATATATGATGATTTTGAAAAATAAATTAATAGAAGGAAATTACCAAGAAGAATTATTTGAATCATTAGATTCTGTAGATTCAAATAAACTACTATTAAGATTACCATTAGATAAAATTAGTTTAATATTAGAAACAATGTTAGAGAAACTATCTGGGTCTAAAATAGAAAATCAGAATAAATGTAAGGGTGAATTTATTATAAATAAATTAACAAATAAGACATGCGGGGATGGATTTAATGAGAGAGTTTATAAGATATTGGATCCAGGTGATGGTGATTGTTTACATTCTGAGTTATACAAAGAGAAAACGCCTTTAAAATTTTGTGGTTATGGTGAAAAATGTGAGAAAGATTTAGACTGTAAATCTAATAGATGTAATGATGGGCTATGTGATTTTGAATTAGATTGTAGTGAAACTATGCTATCAGGATGTAAATATGATTCTTGTTTAGCATTAAATAATGATTTAGATAAGGATTTATATTTTTGGAGTGATAATAAATGTAATGCAAATCCATGTAATAAAAATGACTTTAAAATGTGCGACGAAGGAGGGTGTAATGATTTATCATACAGATTTAAGTATGATAAAGAAACCAAACAATGTAACGAAATTATCAATGGATCAGGTGAAAGCACAACTGAACCAGAATCAATGAACGAAATATATCAAAGATACACGGAGGCAGGAGGACGCGACGAAATATGTGGAGGTCCGAACACGGGTGTGGAATCGTGTGATATCGGGTCGGATTTACAACCAAGATATTACTGTGCGGATGGATATTGGAATGGTGAAGGTGAGGAAAGGGGTAGTAAGGAACCGTGTAAACCATGTACAATTGGTTACCACGGTCCCGACTGCAAGACACGATTACCCTGTAGGGTTGGTGGCGGAGGTGAACTCGATGAAGTGGCATGTCTGAACGGTGGCAAGGCCACTGGAGTGACAGACGCATGCAGATGTGACTGTGCGCCAGGGTACGGTGGTGCCAACTGTGAGACAATCCTCCCACCCATTACATGCGGTGAATTAGCTGTGAATAATGAACGCGGTGGTCGTATGAAGACCGACTGCGGCTATAGGGAAGGTGGGGCGGAGGCGCTCGCAAGTTGGTCTTTGGGACTGGACTACCACCGATGGGAGTGCCACTTGAGATCGGGCGAAGGGTGGGGCTTCGGGCCGGACGCGGACCCGAAGCAGTTCTGCACTGCGACCGACCTCGGAGAGATGGCGCCCTGCTGCATCTCTTCGCCTCAAGGTAGATAATTACTGGATCCTAGTAAAAGTCGCTCACCAATGTATTTTATAAAAATAATTCTTTACAAATATTTCTTTCTTAAATATTGTAATATCTCCATAAGAATTACACAATCCATTTTATTATATTCAATAATTTCAGCAATTTCTTTATATCTTTTTAATGGAATATTTTTATCTTTTTTCAAACATAATTCTTTGAATTTAATCATAGCATCTAAACCATTGTCAGTTTCAGACCATGTAGATTTAATTAATCCATGTTTATACATATTTTTACCAATTGTTTTTAATGAAAAATTAAAACAGTCTTTAATTATGATAGGTTCTTGTCTAAAATAATGTAATAAATCTATTAAGGTCATTTTAGGTAATTTAATATCAGGAAATCTTTTATGAATATTTTCTAAATATGTTTTCTCAGCATGTCCCCAGTGATATATTTTTATATTATCATATTTACTAATAAAGGATGCCCAGTTAATAATATTCCGTTTTTCTGATTCAATAGTTAAATCATCTATAGTAAAATCTTTGAAAATATATCCATTATTTGAAATTAGAATTAAACCAATTATACATATATTTGGAGAATCTTTTTTGACATCATTATTAAAATAACTTTCAGTAGTTTCTAAATTTATCACTGATTCTATATCTAATACAAATTCAATTTTAGATGGTTTTAATATATCTTTAAAATCGTTTGAAATGTGTCGTGGTTCTATTATTAAATTTTCATGTTTATTCATATGGATAATTCTTTCTTGAATATCTCTGGTATTAGTATCTTTCAATTCATATAAATTATTTAGTAAGTAGGGATTATCCCAAGTAGTTATTCCCATATTAATTAGATAATTACGATCTTCATATGAAATTCTCCATATTAGAGTAATTTCTTTTACTTTTTTTGCTAATTTTTTCTTTTCAGTTTCCCAACAACTTTGTTTGTTATTCATATTTGGATATAATTCTAAACATGATGGTGCCGGATATAATTGTAATTGATTTTCTCTTAATCTATTTAACCAATTTAATGAATAATATATTTTTTCTCTATATATGTTATCAAAAATAACTAATCCAATATGTTCTTGTTTATTTAATAATTCATTATTATATTTATAATCTTTTCCGAACATAAAATAAAAATTATTTCTACCTACATATTGTCTCAATGCTGAATTAAAACAATATAAAGAACATTTATTATAGAAAACATTATATGAATTACATATTTCTCTGCATCCTTTTTTAAATGTAAGAATTTCTGGAACAATATTAATGATTAAATAGTCATTTTTCGATATTGAATTAAATGAAATATTTTTTATTTGATTAAATATTTTTAAAAATAAATCTTTTTTAATTATAAAATCACATTTTACAATTAATTTATATTTATCATTCATTAAAATAGGATTAACAATTAATGGAACATTCTCTTGAATTTTGTGAATTGTTTGATTTATATTATTAAATTTATTAATAGATAATCTGGGATAAATTTCTTTAGATTTATCAATAATATTATTTAAAAATCCATCTATAAAATCAGAGGATACTTTATTTACATATTTATTAAAATAGTTATGTGTGTCTTTTTCAAAGTTTAAACCATTATTAAGGTAAGATTGTAATTGAAAAAAATCACAAATGGGGTCATTATTAATACAATTGCGAAGTAATTTAAATTCTCTAATTTCTGATAAATACTCCATTATTATTACTAAAAGAAATATTAAAATTATGATAATTAAATAAGGTCTGGATAATCATTTTCAATAATAGTTTTTATATCAGGTATTTTTAACAACTCATCTAGTGATAAATATGATTTATATTGATCTCCATCAACATCATCACCGTCACCATCATCCGACTCATTATTTTTAAATACAATATTAGCTAAATCATATTCGCCATCTTCATTCAAGAAATGATATAATAATATAAATTTAGTATCTTTATTTTTATTCTCCTCATGATATTTTAATAGTATAGTATGTTTCAGTTTGCTGAGGGTTTTCTCGTTGGAATACTTACTAGATATTAATAAAAAACCTATGTCTGGAGATTTTAGTGATAACATATGTAAATCAAAAGGATTGATTTTATATTGCTTTTTTTTAATATTTTCTATAATATCCTCAATATTTGTTAGGTGACTGGCATTTCTGAAATCATTATCATATTTACTATAATGTGTCCGAGTAAGTTTAGTATTATCGGGTGATTTATGCTGATTTAATATATCAAAAATATCACTTTTAAGTTTCTCAGAAGATATTTCATTGGTATAAATTTCTTTAAAACTATATTCTAATGATTTAAAATCTAGATTATTTTCATCAATATATGTTAATACATTACTATAAGGGAATATTTTTTTAATAATATAAGGTACACCTTTAATGATAGATTTAATAGGTTTAGATTCTCGAGATTGATTTAGATAAGTATTTTCTCTATCATAGAAATTAATATTTCTAATAAATGATGATTCTGATTTAAATAATTCATTTATGTATTTATTTTGGTATTGTAAATAATTGAAAAATATTTCATCGTTTTTTGCACTTTTATATAGATCATTTATATTAATATTCTCTTGTAAAAGACTAGATATTTTATCAATATCTTTATGAATTAATAATAAATCAATAAATTTATATATAATTTTATTAATTAATGATTTGCCTTTTCCATATTGCGGTATATCTGATTTTTTCACATATAATTTACATTTATCATTATCACTCTTATCCGGTTCGCATGAACCTAAACATTTATCATTACTTTTAAAACAAATACTAATATCTGTATTATTTTTATATTTTTCATATTCATCGTCAGACAACTCTATAATTATTTCTTCAGTAAATTTCTTTATAAAATCAAATAATTTAGTTTGTTTAGTAAAATTCGTATGTATTCCATTATTTATAATTAAGTATAATTCATCTAATAAGGTTACATTTATCTCTAATTTAGTCAATGTGGTGGTATCATTGCCTTTTTTTATAACAGTCCCTAAAAATTTATTTTCATCATAGAAGTAATCTGGGTGGAGTGAGGTGTCCTTATCTTTTTCCACATAGAGAAGTCCCTCTTTTGGTTTCCAGCGAGGTACCTTTTTAGGATTTAATTTAAATACGTATTCGCCACCTTTGTTATATTTATCGGGTTCATTTGTATAATAATCCTTAGTATTATAAGTATTTTTAATATAATAAATAATGTTTTGGACTGCTAAATTAGTGATATAATTTCGGTAATCTGTATCCGAAGTGAATTTATATCTGTCATCGGTTTCTTGGGTAAAATTTTGTAAGTCTTTATCAATAATAAATAAATCTTTATAACCTAATATAGGTCGACGTCTCATATGTTTGTTTGTTTTATCATATACTTCTTCTTTAATAGGTATATATGTATTATTTTTAAAAACAATATTAATAATATTATTTTTATCATTTAATATGAACCCTTTGACTTTAAATTTCTCTTTAATAATTTCCTCGTTTCCATATTGTAAATATTCTTCAAAAGAAGGAATAGTTTCAAATGAATAAATTAATTCATATCCATCAATAATTTTGGAAGGAATTATAGGGTATATATATCCTTTTTTAGTAATAACATGAGATACTTTACAATAAGGATCAACTAATAATTTATCAGGCAGATTATCTGGTTTTAATTCAGGAATTAATGTTACTAATGAAAAGTATTCGAGGCTTTTGAGTAAGTCTATGTCATTTATTTCTTTTCTAATATTATCTAATATTAAATTTATATAATCATTTATTTTGCCATCATCTTCGTGCATATAATATTTAATATCACAGCACAAAACCTGAGGACGGCCTTTAACTGTAGTACTATGTTTATCTTTTTTTTTATTTTTTTCTTTTCCTTTATCTTCATCTTTATCTTTAAAATAGTAAATAGGTTCATATATATCTCCTACTTTATATATAAAATTAAATATGTATTTATCTTTATTTTTATCTTCATAAATATCATATGTATTTAATGGTAATCGAATATTTATAATATCGTCATTATTTTCAAATAATATATAAATATGATCTTTTTTAATTTCGGACATTAAAGGTAAAATATATTTATAATCTTTAATTTCATTTGAATTTAGGTATTTGATAAAGTTATTTTTTGATATGATTAAATCATATATAAATTTAATATTGATATCAGACTTATAAATTAAACCTTTGAATTTATTAATAGATTCATATTTATCAAAACCAGATTTATCTTTTTCTTCCATCTCTTCCATTCCATATTTTTTAAAATGTTCTTTAATATTCCCCAACTCACTATTATTAATGTTAATTTTTTTTAATTGCTCAATAGTTCCTGGTTCCTTAATATAATTTAAAAAATATTCAATATCATTAATATTATACTTAGAGGATTTAAATAATTGTACAATATTACCATCACCACATTTCATAAATGTTAATAATGAATTTTCATCAGTTAATGATTTTATTAATATTTTTGTTTTAAAATCAATATCATCATTATCATTATTGTAAAAATTGCTAAGTACATTTATTAAAGAATTGTTATTTTGTTGTACGCCAAATTTAATAAAACCTCCCAAATGTCTTTTATTATCATGGAATTCTTTTTTGAACCCAAATAAGGTTTGCAGATGCGGATGAATATGAGCGAATTTATTAATATTTGATGGGGTCAAATCAGTAATTGAAATATTATCTTTATCTAATTTGGGAATTTTTTTACTGTGCTGACCGCAGCACGGCAATGAAAATCCATCTACATTCACATCCGGAAGAAATGATGGTTTTATATATTCAACTATTTGTTGATGTAATAAATTATAATAAATTTCAGGTACTTTTTTTATAATTCGGTCATTGAAAGATTTCATATCTAAATCGATTAATTCATCGTAGTTCTTTTTCTTTCTTTTTTCAATTTCTTCTTTGAGATCTTTTATGTTTTTGGCGCCGTCTTTCTTCGTATCTTTGCAAGGGGTACCTGGGGCGAACCAGGGGTTAGTTTTGTCCATAAAACCGACGGGACCTTTTCTGTCCGATTCAATAATTAACATACTATCTTCCAAGGACGTTTTTAACTTCTTGACATGCTCAGGGTTTTTAAGTTTGTCGACTAATAGGTTATATATATCATAACACTTCAAAAAATTGATTATGATTTCTTTTATTTTTTTATCCTTCACTTTATTAAAGTATTTAGTACTATCATGCATGCACATTATATGTTTTTCAGTTTCTCCTTTGAATTTAGGAGGGATAATATCATCTAGTCTATCATATATATCTCTTGGATGAATAGAAACACGTTTAGAAATATCCCAATATTTAGGGCAAATATAATAAATTTCTTTTTCTTCATTGCCAATTTTAGGTTGCTTGATATGTTTTGAAAAAGATGGAAATTTTTCAGAGTATAAGATTTTTTGCGCGTGTAATACCTTCTTTAGATCTGCGACCGTGGTATTTTCGGTTATATATTCCCATATTTCATTTTGTGTTAATGGGGGATTTTTGACAGTTTTCAAAATATCATATTTTTCTAATCTTTCTAACTCATCAATATGAAGAGGTATAGGGACCCTAAATAAACTCGCTTGGCATTTTCCGGGGTAGTTCCATTTTTCGGAGTTTTTACTAAATAATTTATCATCATAACCTTTTAAATTCTCAATAACATGATAACCTCCCGGCAGCCCTATTTTACTGCCTCCAATGCCTTCATATTCAGAATCACTTGAACTACTATCTGTTTCTGAAGTCGAATCATCTTCTTGAGAACTATGCATACCTGATGGATCCAAATCTTCAATAAATTGCCATTTTGAATGTTCTTCTTCTATATCATCTATTTCATTTTTATCAATATCTTTTGTAAATAAATCTTTTATGATTTTTGAGCATTTAGGTTTGGGGTTATTGATAAATTGTTTATACAATTCCATAAATATTTTTATAAATTGTATAATTCGATTTAATTCTTCTCTGGATTGTACATTATAAATAGTGAAATGAATATATTTTTCCCGGTATTTAATTATTCTGATTTCTGCACCCGTTTCAGTTGTTTTTGCGTTTTTCTTAAATTTGTTTTTTTCGTTCATCTCGCTCCATTTTTGGTGTTCCAAAGTCGCCTCCTCGATACTTATACCTGTATTTTTTGAAATAATTTCTATAAACTCTTCAAGTGGTATATCTATATTTGGATCATGTAATACATTTATAATGCTTTGTGTTGGATTTGTTTTTTCATAATTGCTTACACGTTTATATTTAAAAATAATGGTATCTGGATCTAAATCCATTTTTTCTTTAACAATTCTGATATGTGTGTAAAAATTAGATAAATATTTTAATAGGTTTGACTTTTCATATATGGAGTCGCCCTTGACGCGGAATTTATCTATTGAGAATTCAATTTTACTATTTATAAAACATATTTTATCATCATATTTAATTAATTCAGGTATTTCATTAATAGTGTAAATTCTAGGTCTGTTTATATCTCCTATTAAAGTATTAATATCTTTATTTAATTCTTTTAAAATATCATCATCAATATTTATATCATTATAATTATTAATTATAAAATCATAATTTCCATTCATAAAAAGAATAAATGAATAAAATAGAGTATGACTCTTTAGATATGTTTTGAAAATTATACAATTTCGAGGTTGTATGGATGGAGGCATATATTCACCGAATTCATATGGCAAAGACATATTATCAGAGAAATCATTTAATAGCTTACCACATATATCTTTTTTTAAAAAATTACTCTCATCAGAGTGGGGTAGTTTTAATTCAGGTTTATATAATTTAAAAAATGATTTATTATAATCTTCTAGAATTAATTTTGTGTAAAACCTTTCAGATGATAATTCATAATCTGAAAATAGTTTTATAATATTTATATTATTTTCAATATTAATACATTTGAAATTTAATAATGTACTAGTAAATTTATCTTCATTTAGCAGATTATCTACATTATTATCTAATATATCTAAATAATGACTATTAGAAGATAATAGTTTATTAATTTTTTTAATATGATTTTTTCTTAAGTCTGAATTAGATTTATTTTGGTAATTATCAATGTAATCTTTTTTAATATTTGGAAAATATTTATACACGACTGAATATATAAATTTGTCATCACCAAAAATCTCTGGTTTTAATTTTTTTAAATCATTTAATGTAAAATAATAAATATTTTTATCGGCGGGGTGCCGTGATGTAAAATTTTCTTCAAATAGTTCATTCATTAAATTATTTTTATATACACTTATCTTATTACCAATTTTGTCTACAAAGTTTTCATCTAAATAAGTTTTGGATAAATCTATTTTGTTTTTATTAAATATTTGTTTAATAT
>Ga0115568_10000426_pt1 | contig 31317 bp, 25 predicted proteins | sample COGITO_mtgs_1204_FD_87296 | JGI IMG/M metagenome (GOLD analysis project Ga0115568, IMG submission 87296) | Pelagic marine microbial communities from North Sea - COGITO_mtgs_120426 | ecosystem: Environmental > Aquatic > Marine > Epipelagic | place: Germany:Helgoland, sampling site Kabeltonne...
AAAAGTATAAAAAAATAAATCTTATATCTATATATTTTTATACAAACTCAAATCATCAATTGTCAAGTAAAACGTTCATTTTTATTACTCCTTTTTTACACAACTTTCAAACTATAAATTTGCTAATAATTCTAAGTTTTTATTCACTTTTTTGATTACATATATATTTAATAATTGTTAATTAAACTATGTAAAGTTCTTTACTTGAACTTATTAGAATAATAAACACTGTTAATAACATGTTATTAATATTTAATAAGTGATTTGTACAATAAATTTTGCAGATATTTATACACGTATAAACACTGCTAATAATAACATATTATATTTTTAAAATCTCTTTTAATTTATTTAACGTTGTTAAAAATGAAATTATCCTCGTTTTGTCTGGTACTGATTTTTGTATCATGGTTTGACTGCAATTTAGCACAACCTAAATTGGATCCGAATGGTTACAATACGTTTTATCATCCGAATGGAAATATTTCATCAGAAGGTATTTTACAAGCTGGAAAACCTAATGGATACTGGAAAACTTATTACAACAATGGAGTTTTAAAATCTCAAGGTAATCGTAAAGATTTTGAATTAGACAGTATTTGGAAATTTTATTCGGAATCGGGAATAATAGAAAATGAAATAAGCTATCAAAACAATAAAAAAAATGGATTATGTAATGTGTATGATAGTTTAGGGAATTTAATTTCTACATGTAATTACATACAGAATCAAAAAAACGGAGATGAAATAATATTTTATTCTAACGGAAACATTAAACAACGAAACAGTTATAATCAAGGAAGAAAAGATGGTAGTTCTATTGCTTATAATGAATCAGGTGTTGTCATTTTGAAAGAGAATTTTATCGAAGGTTTTTTGAATAACAGAGAGGAAGTTAATCGTGTAGATGCAGCTGGTATTAAAACAGGATTATGGAAGGAATACTATGATAATGGAAAAGAAAAATGGGTAGGAAATTACAAAAATGGAAAAATAGAAGGAATAGTTAGAGAGTATGACCATAAAGGAAGATTAAAGAAGTTGAATAAATTCGAAAATGGAATTATTCAAGAAGATGCTGAAGAAGTGATATTTATTGTTCTTCATAGAGAATATTATAAAACAGGAGAATTGCATTTAATAGGAGGGATCAGCAATGATAAAAAACAAGGATTATTTAGGGAATTTGATAAGGTTGGAAATTTGATTAATGGTTACTTATATGTTAACGATACGGTTATCGGAGAGGGGATGGTTGACTCATCATCGCTCTATGTAGGTGATTGGAACTATTACTTTTCAAATCAACAAGTAAAAGCTTCTGGATCTTATACGAAAAGTGTAAAAGTTGGAGAATGGAAGTATTATCATTCAAATGGAGAATTGGAGCAAATAGGAACTTATCGTAATGGTATTCCAGAAGGAGAATGGAAATGGTATCATAGAAATCAACAACTGAAGAGAAAAGAAAATTATAGAAAAGGTAAAGAAGATGGTACTAGTTTCGAATATGATACTTCAGGAACACTGCTAACAGAAGGCGAATTTATAGATGGGATTCAAGATGGTGTATGGTTTTATAATGTTGGAGACCATACGGAAGAAGGATCTTATGCTGATGGTGAAAAAACAGGAATTTGGGAATTTTATTATACAAGTAATACCGCTAAAAAAACACTTGCTTTTAAAGGAGAATATATTAATGGAATTCCATTAGGGAAACACCGTTATTTTCACCCAAATGGTAAATTGAAAGAAGAAGGAAAATACGATAGTGGTATGAAAGATGGGGACTGGAAAAAATATAATGCAGATGGCCAATTAATTCTAACTATATTGTATAAAAATGGCGTTGAATTTAAATATGACGGATTAAAATTCAAGCCAGGTTTAGATTCTATAGAATAATGTTAGAATATTTTAATCTTTTCTTTAGTGATACCGAAGATGCTTTCTTTGTCATAGACGCGACTAAAGAGGTAGTAGTAAGTTGTAATTTTCAAGCTTTAGATTTATTTGGATATACTGAAAAAGACGATGTTATAAACAAGCCTTTCTCAGCTATTTATCCTGACTTTTCAAAAGAAAAAGAAGACAATTTTATTTTTAAATATAACCATGTATTAACTACCGAGAAACGGTACGCAAGATTGGTTAGGTCTTTTTTTTTACACGATAAAAATAAATTTTGTCTATTAAGAGTTGAAGATGTAAGCAAAGAGCAAGTTCATAATGGTGATGTGGATCGCCTGGAAAAAATAATTAAAACAATCCCGGACTTATTTTATATAATTGACAGAGACGGATATTATAGAGAATTTTATTCGCTGGATAAAAAAGCTTTTTTATCCAAAGACGAAAGAATTATTGGTAAGAACATTGCCGACAGAAACCTTCCTAAAAAAGTAGAAATTAGAATATTAGCGAATCTAGAAAGGGGATTAGAAACTAGAAAACCACAGCTATTTTATTACAATCTCGAAGTAGACAAAGAACAGGTTGGTTTTGAAGCAAGACTAATACCTTTAGATGATCACGAGGCACTGATTATTATTAGAGATATTAGTGCGTTTAACAGGTCCCAGAGTGCGCTTAGAGAAGTTAACGAGAGACTAACCAAAGTACTTAACAGTATTAATCACATCATTTTTGATATTAAAATAGAAAAAAATGGTTCTCACATATTTCAATACATATCCCCTCAGATTGAAAAAGTATACGGTTATACTATTGCAGAATATAAAAAGATAATAAAAGATCAGCGAAAAAAAGAGCTTATTCATCCAGATGACATTCACATTATTGAAAAATCTGCTCGCACCTTGAGTGAGATGAAACAACCCATAACACAAACATATCGACTTAAACCTAAGGGGCGCGACGATTACATTTTTATTCAAGAAGATGTTTTCCCAGAGATAAACGAAAAGGGAAAGTATGTTGGAAATTTTGGAGTAGCTAAAGACGTTACACAAAAGGTAATGGCAGAAAGGCAATTGCAAGAAAGAGAAAGAATTCTTTCAACTCTTTTTAGCCATCTGCCCGGTATGGCCTACCGTTGTTTACCTGACAAGAATTGGACAATGAAGGTTGTTAGTCAAGGATGTGTAGGTATTACGGGTTATGACAGAACTGAAATAATAAACAACAAAGTAACTTCATATCGGAGTTTAATACATCCAGATTTTAACAACGTTACACCGGAAGAAATGTTGGATGATGTTAATCAGTCAGGAACGTTTTCCTTTGAATATAAAATAATAGCAAAAGATGGATCTGAGCGGTGGGTATGGGATCAGGGAGAAGTGATAAAAGACGAAGAGGGAAAAGTGATTGCTTTTGAAGGGTATATTGCAGATTTAACAGAAAGAAAGGACTCAGAAAAACAAAAAATAAGGGCAGAGCTAGCAGAAGAAGCCAATAAAAACTTAGCAAAGGAAATTAAAAAGAGAATCTCTGCACAAGAAGAACTAGCTAAAACACAAGAATTCACCAACAGCATAATACACTCTTCTATTGACATGATAATGGCCTCTGATCGAAACGGAAAAATAACTCAGATATCCCCCTCCGTCATGAAGGCATTTGGATATACTGAAAAAGAAATTCTAGGAAAAAAAGGGGTTAAATTATTTAATCAAGCGAATTCACACGAGGATGTTCTTCAAGAACTAAAAGCAAAAGGAGAATTCACAGGAGAAGTTGAAAATATTTCGAAATCAGGAAAAGTGTTTATTAGTTACCTGTCCGCATCTATCCTGAAAGACAGCAAGGGAAATGAAATTGGATCAATGGGGGTGTCGAGAGACATTACAGAATTTAAAAAAGCCGAGTGGAAATTGAAAGAGTCTATTGCGGAAAAAGATGTTTTATTGAAAGAGGTGCATCACAGGGTAAAAAATAATTTACAAGTTATTTCAAGTATATTAAATCTGCAGACATCATATATCAAAGACAATAAAACGCTCGAAATAATTAGGGAGAGTCAAAATAGAATAAAATCCATGTCTTTTATTCACGAAAGCCTCTATCAAACAACCAATTTTTCTTCAATTAAATTTTATGAATACATAGAAAAACTGTCTAGAAATCTTGTACAAACCTACGCTTATGAAAAGAACATTAAACTGGAAACGGACCTTGAACAGGTAGATGTTTCATTGGACCAAGCGATACCGTGTGGCTTAATTTTGAATGAACTCATTTCTAACGCTTTAAAATATGCATTTGTCGGAGACAAAAATGATGGAACGCTTAAAATAATGCTATCAGAAAAAGGGGAAGAAATTTTTATTACGGTTGAAGATAATGGCGTTGGCATTCCGGGAGAACTAGATGTTGAAAACACAGACTCTTTAGGTTTGCAGCTGGTTTTCACGTTGATAGAGCAACTGGAGGGAACAATAAATCTGGACACAAAAACAGGAACAAAATATTTAATTACATTTGCTAAGCAACCTTAAATGACAACAGCATTATGCCAAAAGCCACAGTTCTCGTTGTAGAAGACGAGTCCATTGTTTCAAAAGACATTCAATACAGTCTGAAAAAGTTGGGCTATGAGGTTATCGGCTCCTCTGCAACAGGCGCAAAAGCAATTGAACTTGCCCTAGAATTAAAACCAAACATTGTTTTAATGGACATTATGTTAAAGGGAGACATTAATGGTATTGAGGCTTCCGCAGAAATCAAGAAGTCGTTAAATATTCCAATAATATTTTTAACAGCATATGCGGATGAAAACACGCTAGAAAAAGCAAAAATAACAGAGCCCTACGCTTACATTTTAAAGCCATTTAAGGAGATAGATCTTCACACCTCTATAGAGATGGCATTGTACAAGCACGGAAAGGAGCTGGAAGTTATAAAAGAGCGTGACTTTTTATATAACATTGTAGAAAACAAAGAGTCTAACGAGTTTATTTTTGTCAAGTCGAATTCTAAACTTATTAAACTTTACAACAAAGACATATACTTCGTTGAGGCATTGAAGGATTATGTAGTAATTAACACGCTAAATAGTCGATACACGATTCACTCAACGATGAAGGAAATCGAAAAAAAATTACCAGACAATCAGTTTGTCCGCGTGCACAGGTCTTTTATTATTAGAACAGACAAAATTGCACAAATCGAACAGCCGAACATCATTCTGGAAAATGACAAACGAATTATTCCAGTCGGAGGCTCTTACAAAGAGATGCTAGTCAAAAAGTTAAATTTAATCTAAAGCGAGACAGCCGCTAGTCGTTTATCAAGACAAAATCAAGTTGCTTCTTCAATAAGTCGGCCCCCTTGACTTCTATGAGAACCTCATCGCCAAGACCGAACTCTTTTCCATACCGACTTCCCACTAACTGTAAGGATTCTTGGTTGAAAAAGTAATGATCATCGGTCATGGAACGAATATGAACCAAGCCTTCGCATTTGTTGTTATGGAGCTCAATAAAAATACCCCACTCCGTTACACCACTAATTCGGCCAGGCAAAACGCTTCCAACTTTATCCAGCATGTATTTTACTTGCATGAATTTAATGGATGCCCTTTCTGCGTCTGTGGCTTGCTTTTCTGTTCCGGAAACGTGTTTGCACTGGGAATCAATTAATGCTTCATTTCCCTTGGGTAAAGAGTTTAGTTGATTATAAAGAAGCCTGTGAACCAATAGGTCAGCATACCTTCGAATAGGTGATGTAAAATGCGAGTAATAGGAAAACCCCAAACCGTAGTGACCAATATTATCTCCAGTGTAAACCGCCTTCGCCATAGATTTTATGGCCATGGGGCTTATTAAGGCGTGATCTCCTCTTTTTTTTGCGGCTCGCAAAAGGTTGTTTAAAGCAAAAGATACGGGCTTATTTTTTACCAGCTCTAGCCGATATCCGAAACGACTAATGTAGATTTTTAAGTCTTCAAGCCGCTCCTCGCTAGGCTTGTCGTGCACCCGGTAAACAAAAGGAGTTTTTGCCCTATTCTTAACCGGTTTTCCAATAAACTCCGCAACCTTCTTGTTTGCTAAGAGCATGAATTCTTCAATAAGCTTATTGGCATCCAAACTTATTTTTTGATAAACCTCAATAGGGTGTCCAGCGTCATTTAACCTAAACTTTGTTTCTTCACTTTCAATTTCAAGTGCTCCCGCATTAATCCTTTTCTGTCGTAATTTTTTCGCTAAAGAATCCAGCACTTTTATTTCTTCGGCCAAATCCCCTTTCCCCAACTCTATTCTTGACTGGGCATCTTCATAGGAAAAGCGACGATCAGAATGTATAATCGTTTTGCCAAACCATTCTTTTTTAATATTTCCGCTTCCGTCGATTTCAAAAACAGCTGAAAACGTATACTTGTCTTCGTTTGGTCGCAAAGAGCACAGACCATTTGATAAAACTTCTGGCAACATTGGTACAACGCGGTCAACAAGGTATACCGAATTTCCCCTATTAAAAGCTTCGTCATCAAGAGGTGTACCTGGTAAAACATAATGAGACACGTCCGCAATATGAACCCCAACCTCCCACAAATTGGGCTCAACCAGTCTAATAGAAAGGGCGTCATCGAAGTCTTTAGCATCTTCCGGATCTATCGTAAATGTTAGTACTTTTCTAAAGTCTCGCCTTTTTTTAATTTCATCATTACGGAACTCTCCCGAAATGTTGTTTGCAGCAGACTCTATGGCTTCGGGAAAGGCATACGGAAGATTATATTGGGAGAGTATAGAATGTATTTCCGCATCGTTTTCTCCTGGCCTCCCCAGCACCCTTAAAACTTCTCCAAACGGGTTTTTTTTCCCCTTCGGCCAGCTCTTTATTTGTGCAATCACTTTATCGCCTTGCTTGGCTCCGCTTAGGTTTGAAAGGTCAATGTAAAAGTCAACCGGGATTTTTTGATTATCAGGCATAAAAAAAGCATATTTCTGGCTTTTTTGAATAGTCCCAGCATATTCAACCTGATTCCGCTTTAATATTTCAACAACTTCGCCAAGAGTTTTAGCACCTCGTTTTTTATTTTTTAGTCGAACCCGCACCGTGTCGCCATCAAAAGCATGGTTTAAGTCTTGCTGCTTAATCAGCACGTCTTTTTCAAGATCTTCAGAGATTAAATATGCATCACCTCTCTGAGTGCCGTCAAGTCTTCCCGAGAGCAGAGCTCCTTTGTTGCTGAGCCTGTACTTGCCGCGCTGAACTTCTTTAATTACCCCTTCGGAGCTTAAGCTATCGAGCAACGAAAGCACCACTTTTCTTGTTGGATCGTCTTTAATGGTTAAAATCGATGCAATTTGTTTGTAGTTAAAGGTCTTTGTTGGCGCTCCCTTGAAAAGTTTAATAATTCCCTCTTTGAGAACTTTAGATAAAATATTATTTGATTGATGTTCCTTCACATCGGCTAAAGTAAACAATGCTAGACGCAAAAGAAACAGAATTGAATAAAGGCGCACACTTTAATGTAGATTCTTTTGAAAATAAGATTGAAGGTTAATTTTTATGATCAGGCTCCTTTTTCAAATGCGTCGTTCCGTAGAACGATTAAAAACACATCTTTTTGAAGCTTTTCAATGTTGATTCTTCCGTTTTTTGTTTTGTACGCGTTTCAATAAGCGAACCGCTAACGTTATGAATAGAACTGGGAATAAAGACGACCAAAGACCTAATCCAGCGAGAAAAAGAGCTTGACAGAACGCGCTGGGAAAATGAATAAAAAAGGACCCAACAAGAATAAAAATGCAATTACTATATTACACGTTCAACAAAAAAGTGCTCAAATGGGCCAGACTGATTACTTTATCAAATCAAAAACCATTAATTTTGTAGTAATTCCCAAAAAATGTAAACGACATGTTAAATGAAAAAATAGAAATATCGCTCAACGCACAAATTAAAATGGAAGCCCAGTCTTCCCAGTTTTATTTAGCAATGGCCTCCTGGGCTGAAACGGAAGGCTTGACTGGTACGGCAAAGTTCTTGTATACACACTCGGATGAAGAAAGGGAGCACATGTTAAAATTAGTGAAGTTTGTTAACGAAAGAGGTGGCAGGGCGCATATCCCAGACTTAGACGCACCGCCATCTACTTTTGACTCGGTTACGGAGATTTTTAAAATGCTTTTACAGCACGAGGTGAATGTTACAGCCAGCATTAATGAAGTGGTTGATATTTGCTTATCGGAAAAAGACTACACTACGCACAACTTTATGCAGTGGTATGTCGCAGAACAATTGGAAGAGGAAGCACTTGCAAGAAACATTATGGACAAACTTCAAATGATAGGAAACGAAAAGTCAGGCCTCTACCTTTTTGATAGAGACCTTGAACAAATGGCCCCAGCAGAGCAGAACAAGGAATAGGATTTTTGAAAACACTTTTATATATAATATTTGCCGTTTTTTTTCTGGCCTCACCGGCCGTGGCTACTTATGGGCAAAAAGGCGCAAAAAGCAAAAAGCTTCTCGCGGATAAAAGAAAAAATAAATCAAAGAAACCCCCCCAAAAAAACGAGTACAGGTTTAAGCAATATGAAAAGACATCGAAAAAAGAAAAAGATGCTTTTGGTCGTAAATCGAACTTCAACACCTATGGAAAAAAGGCTGATAAAAAGGTAGCGAAAAAGAAGAGAAAAAACGCAACTGCTGCATTTAGCTCAAAAAGCAAAAAGAAAAAAAGGAAAAGCTCTGTAAGAGCATCAAAAGGAAAGATTCAAGAGGAAGACCCTTTTAGACCTCGCCAAAAAAACAGGGGGCTGGCTGGCCAAAAAAAGAAAAAAGACAGAGACGCTTTTCGGTTTTCAAATCGGAAACAAGAAAAGAAGAAAGCAAAGAATCGAAGAGACAAAAATAAAACGCCGAGGCTTGGCCTTCAAAACAAGCAACCAGATAAAGTAAAGAGAAACAAAAAAAAGATAGACTAGTTTGGCACGGAAAATGGTTTCCATAAAGTTCCCTTGGCGAAATTTTAATAAGGACAAGATTTAAAAAAAATCAAAAAGCCTTATATTGCGGAGCCCTAAACTATATTTGATAAAACTTTGTAAAAAGTGAAATTTAAGAAATTCATAATTCTGGCCGTTTTAATTATAATTGTTCCGAGTACAATCGTGGCGCAATTAAGTAACGCGAAAAAGGCGAGAGCAATGCAAAAGGCAGTGTATTTCTGGAATTTTGCTCAAGGTTGCGATTGGCCCGACGAACATAGGTCGGGGAATTTTGTAATTGGAATTTATGGTGACAACGAGCTTTACACGGCGCTGATAAAGGGCTATTCGTCTCTCAAGAGAGGATCCCAACCATTCAAAATCGTTGAAATTAAAGAGGCTGGCGAAATCGATGGGTGCCACATGCTTTATGTGGATGAGGCAAAAAAGTATGTTTTGGAGTCAAAAAGGAAAGTTCTAAAGTCAAGTGCTACTTTAATAATAACGAACCAAAAGGGGATACTGAACGAAGGCTCAATGATTAATTTTGTTTACCCAACCCCCCTAACAGAATTCGAGGTAAGCAAATCAAATGCATCAAAAAGTAAGCTAGTAATTGGAAAAGACATTTCCAGTATGGCCGTAGCTGTGAGATAAATGAAACAATTCTTACACATAGCATTTCTTTTGGTTGTGGCATCGAATGTCACTGCCCAGCGCACACATTGGGAGCAAGCGGTTTTATGCTACCAAGAAGACAGCTTAATTTGCGCTTCTGAAAAGATTGACTTAGCAATAAAAGACAGCAACGAAGTTAAGGACCCTTACACATGGCACGTTAGAGCATTTATTTATCGAGAAATATCCAAGAGGTCTAGTGATGAGAATGAGAAAAATCTAGCTAGGGACAAATCTGTAGAGGCTTTTACTAAATCACTATCGCTTGACAAATTAGACGAACAAAAACTCAAGACAAACAACATTAAAGGACTAGAAGCAATCGCTACTGGACTTTACAATGAAGGAGTTACATGGCTTCAAAGGTTTGAAGTGGAAAAAGGGATAGAGTTTTTAGAAAAGCACAACAAAACCCTAAGGATTATAGATGACAATTATTTTATTGTAGAAAGAGAAGTTTCAATTAAAAGGGCCGCCGCGGCGATTCTAACTGATCGGTACAACGACGACAACGAAGGAAACAGCGATGCGTTTGATAAGGCGATTGAATACTATAATGACATATTAGCGGTTGACTCTAACGACTTTAAAACGAATTTAAATATTGGAGTACTTTATCACAACAAAGGAATTAACCTTTTAACTGGAACGAGGTTGGATTTAACATTGCCTGAGATTATGCAACTGCAAAAAGATCACGTGTTTTACATGCAGAAATCACTGCAGTATATGACTAAAGCATATCAGACAAACGAAAATCATCCAGGAGTAATACGAGCGCTAGCCGGGGCTTACTATTCTTTGCATGACGATGAAAAACACGAATTTTATAATCAAAAGTTGATTAAATTAGAAGGAACAGAAGGTAACGATTAGGAATCTGTTAGCTAGAAACTCCGATTAGAATAATGAGATTTACAATTGGTAGAAAAATGGGGGTTGGTTTTGGAATACTTCTAATCCTTGTCGTTGGCGTTTTTGTGATAACATACAACACAACTAAAACGAGCCTCAACACCCTTTCAGAAGGTATAAATCAAAACGAGTTTATCAAGACTTACTCTTCCCCAACACTGTCAAATCTGCAGCGATTAAGGGACAACATTGAGGAGTCTAAGAATTTAATTAAGAGATGGGCAACGGCCCCAACTTATACCGAACACCCAGACAAGCGACGCTTCATAAAGATCAAAGACACTATTTTACCAATGGATATTGAACGAAAAATATCCGAGAACAGAGACAGCCTAAACGTAAAAGTGCAAGATTCTATAGATGCGGTTTTTCAGGAGATACACTTGTTGTTTGCCATGTATGAAGACATACAAAACCTGTTTCCAAACTTAGCGAGCTATGATAACGTCTTCAACAACATGCAAGCTAGGCTTCTCATTGCGCCCGATGGTGTCATGCTATCAAAGGCGAAAAAAGTTAGCAGATCGCTGGACCAACTAATTGCAGCAGTAAAAGAAGACAATGAAAGAAGAACCCTAGACATGAACACCGCTTTTGGCCAGGCAGAGCTTAAAAGTAAAGCACTAATTAATTTAATTTTATACTCGGCAATTCTGCTATTTATTATTGGAACCATTGTTGCTCTTTTAACTACAAGGTCAATTACAAAGCCGGTCAGAGAGCTGAAAGGAATGCTTTTAAAGCTTGGCAGAGGAATTATCCCCGAAAAAGGAATCCAACCAAGCAAAGACGAGATTGGCGATATGTCGGTTGCAATGAATAAGTTAGTTGTAGGAATTAATCACACCACAGAATTTGCGCATCATGTCGGGCAAAGTAATTTTAATTATGATTATCAGCCACTATCAGAAGAAGACACATTGGGGCACGCATTAATGCGAATGAGGGATGATTTGGCTGAGAATGAACGAATATTGGAGCAAAAGGTAATTGAAAGAACAGAGGAGGTTGTCAGGCAAAAAGGAGAGCTGGAACAACAAAAAATGAGGATAGAAGAATTGTACAAGGATGTAACAGACTCTATCAAATACGCCAAGCGTTTACAGGATTCCATTCTGCCGCCAGATTCGCAGATTAAGAAGTTGTTGCCAGAATCTTTCGTTTTATTTAAACCAAAAGACATTGTTTCTGGAGATTTTTATTGGATGGAGGAGACCAATGGTAAAATTCATTTAGCTGCTGTTGATTGCACTGGCCATGGAGTTCCCGGCGCTTTTATGTCGCTGGTGGGTGCTAACGCCTTGGATATTGCCGTACAAGGAAAAGACACGAACACCCCAGCAGAAATTTTAAACGAATTAAATAGAATCACATCAGAGTCATTAAATAAATCGGAAGCAAACTCGAAAGTCCGGGACGGTATGGACTTAGCTATGGTATCTTTTTCAAAGGATTTTAAATCAATGGAATATGCCGGAGCAAACAACCCGCTTTACCAAATTCGCGGGGAAGAAGTCATGCAAACCAAAGCGGACAAATTCGCTATTGGTAGTTTTAAGCATGGAGAAATGCACTATACCAACCACAAAATAGAGATAGAAACTGGAGACATGATTTATCTTTTTTCCGACGGCTATGCAGACCAGTTTGGAGGTGTAAAGGGTAAAAAATTTATGTACAGGCAATTTAGGGATACACTATTGTCGATAAAACATTTGCCCCTTCAAGAGCAAAATGAAATATTGAATGAGAAAATAGAGACGTGGCGCGGCAATTATGAACAAATTGATGACATCCTAATTATTGGAATCAGGGTATAAGGAAGATTTCTAAAGAGGACGCCTTAACCGCCTTCAAAAAAGTCAAAACGCAGATGATCATTTTAACAGAACCAATCAGAGTAGAATAGAAAATCTATACGAACTTCAGGAGCGTCATAGTCAAGATGCCATTACTTAAAGAAAATAATACACTAACTTAGAAGTATCACCCGTTCCGTCATGTGGTGATTTGAAAAATGAAAACATATTTAACCCTCTTCGTAACGCTAATTATTTCCGCTGCTTTATTTGGTCAGTCGAGAAGCATACGATTTGACAACTACACAAACGAAGATGGCCTCGCGCAAAGCTCTGTTAATGCCATTATTCAAGATAACCAAGGCTATATCTGGTTAGGAACACAAGAAGGGCTGCATAAATTTGATGGCTATTCATTCGAAATATTTAAACACGACCCAGAGGATATAAATTCGCTGTCAAACAGCTACATTAAGAACATCGCACAAGATAATAATGGCATTTTTTGGGTCGGAACGGAAAGTGGAGGAGTCAACCTATTCGACCCAAAAACGGAAAAATTTAAACGTTTCAAAGAGCATGACATTTTAGCTCGAGGGCAGATTAAGGCGTTGGCGATAGACAAGGAAAATAATGTTTGGATTGGATCCAGTCAAAAAGGCCTGATTAAATACCAAGCGAAAGATTCAACAGTTGTTGAATATGGCCACGAGCAAGGAATCGGAGCGACAACGATAAACAAAATAATCATTAACAAAAGGGGGGACATATTAGTGGGCTCTCAGGGAAAAGGCCTTTTTATTTTACAAAAAAATCACAAGACGTTTGACAATTTTCAGGTTGACAAAAAAGACAAAGGCTCAATCCCTGGAAATTTAGTAAATGACATTTTTCAAGATAATCAAAACAGAACTTGGATTGCCACAGACAAGGGCCTTAGTCAGTTTAATGGAAACTCATTTGTAAATTATAGTGTTGAAGACGGGTTGACTAGCCAAAATATTAAAGTTGTTTTTTCAGACAATTCAGGTATTGTTTGGTGCGGATATGAAGGAAAAGGCCTAGACCAGGTAAATTTTAATAAACAACGCTTGGTTGTCAATAATTTTTCAAATAATGATTTCGATAAAACAAGTCTGAGTCACCAAATAGTTTATTCAATGCTTGAAGACCAAACGGGCTCTATTTGGGTGGGAACAAGCGGTGGAGTAAGTAAATTTGACCCACTAAAACAAGCATTTGAACACATTAAAGATGATTTTGGGGCGGATGGCTTATTGGACGATAACATTTGGACCATCAAGAAAGACGAGGAAGGAATATTATGGGTGGGAACCAGAGAGGGGATATCAAGAATAGATCGCGAGAACTTCTTGGTTAACAATTATCAATTTAAGGGTAGTAACCCCAATGACCCGAATAACAACAGTATTAATGCAATTGAATTTGGGGAGGACGGCACAATTTGGGCTGGTTCGATAGACGGGCTTTACAAGCTGCAGCTTTCAGAAGATTTAACATCGGCATGGTATGTTCCGGTATCATTCAGAAAAGATAAATTTTCTTATAATCGCGTTTATGAGATGGTCAAGGACGGAGAGTTTCTTTGGTTAGCGTGCCGTGAAGGGTTGGGCCGATACAATACAAAAACAGGAGACGCACAATTTTTTGAACACAGCATAGATGAGCCAAACTCTTTGCCTTCGGATATTTGCAGATCAATTATGATTGACTCCAAGCACAATTATTGGATTGCAACTGAAGAAGGGCTGTGCAAACTCAACGTAATAAAAGAGGGCGACAAGGAAGAGTTTGTCTTCAAAACATTCAAGCACAATCCTTCGGACCCTGGATCAATTAGCTCTGATTTAATTCTGTCTATGTGGGAAGAACCGAATGGAGTTTTGTGGATTGGCACCTATGGGGGAGGGTTAAATAAGTTAGACCCCGTTACCAAAAGATTCAAAGCTTATACTGAAAAAGACGGATTGTCAAACAACGCTGTGTACGGTGTAATTGGGGGGGAGAAGGGTTCAATTTGGATGACCACTAATTTAGGCGTTAGCCGACTGGAAATAGCCAATGAGGTGTTTACAATCTATTTGATTTCAGACGGCTTACAAAGTAACGAATTTAACACTGGAGCCTATCATCGATCTGAAAATGGAGAGTTGTTTTTTGGCGGAATTAATGGCTTCAACGCATTTTATCCAAAGGATATTCAAGAGAATAAAACACCTCCAAAGATGACGATAACTGACGTAATGTTATTCAATAAATTGTTGGTGCCTAGCGAGAATGGGATATTAAATAACGCTCCATGTTTTACAGAAGAAATCGTATTAGACTACACCCAATCAAATATAACAATTAGGTATGCAGCGCTGCACTATACGCAGTCTGAGGGCAATCAGTATAAGTATATTTTGGAAGGAGACGAGGATGAACTCAACGAGGTTGGAAATCGAAGAGAGGCGCACTATACACACCTTGCGCCTGGAGACTATACGTTTAAAGTTTACGGGTCCAATTCAGATGGAATATGGTCTAATTCCCCAGCGACAATTAGAATCATTGTTACGCCGCCTTTTTGGCAAACCTGGTGGTTTAGAGGGCTGCTTATAGTTGCGGTTATTGGCCTCATCGTAGCATTGCAAAGATGGAAGATAAACTCTATTAAAGTTCAGAAAGAAACGCTCGCTCGACTAGTAGAGCTTAGAACCAGAACCGTCACAGAGCAAAAGGAAAAGATCGAAGAGCAAAAGCGGAGCTTAGAAAAGCAAAAAGAGCTGATGGAGCTTGAAAAAAACAAGGCTGACAAGTTGCTTGCAAATATTCTTCCCGGAGAAACAGCAGAGGAGTTAAAAAACAAAGGGAAGGCAAGAACAAGAAATTATCGCCGGGTATCCGTTATTTTCACGGACTTTGTTGGCTTTACTACGCACGCAGAAGATTTTAGGCCGCAAGAATTAGTGCGAATTTTGGACAACTATTTCAAAGAGTTTGACAAGATTGTTGAGGCAAACCATGTTGAGAAAATCAAAACCATTGGAGACGCATACATGGCTGCAGGCGGCATTCCACTAAGAGACAAAGAGAATCCAATTAATACCGTAATTGCAGGACTGCAAATACAGCATTATGTTAAAAAGAATAGACAGGAGGCCATTGATGCTGATAAGCCATCTGAAGGTTGGCAGTTGAGAGTTGGGATTCATACAGGGGAAGTTATCGCAGGCGTAATTGGAACTAAAAGAATCGCCTATGACATTTGGGGTAACTCAGTAAATGTTGCCGCACGAATGGAACAAAGTGGAGAGGTGGGGAAAGTGAACGTGTCTGGTAAGACGTTTGAATTTATTGAACCCTATTTTGATTGCACATATCGGGGTAAAATTCCAGCAAAGAACAAGGGCCACATTGATATGTATTTCATTGAAAGGATAAAACCACACCTTTCTGAAAATGAGGACGGTATTACACCAAATCGCCGCTTTTGGGAGTACGTTAATCTGCACGTTTATAGTTCCATTAACTATCAAAAAGCGGAAAGACACATCATGAAAATCCTGAAACAAAAGCTATCACCTAAATTGTATTATCACGGCATTCACCACACCTATGATGTGGTGAAAGCGGCGGAAAGAATTGCAGTTATGGAGGGTGTTTTAGATGAAGACATTTTTGTATTAAAATCGGCGGCAACGTACCACGACGCTGGTTTTGTTGAGCAATATGATGCGAACGAACCAATTGGAGCAAGGATGGCGGCAGAAATTCTCCCAAAATATGGCTATACAGAAACTCAGGTGGAAGATGTGTTTAAGTTAATTTACGCGACAATAATACCGCACAACCCAAAATCAAAACTAGAAGAGATTATCTGTGATGCAGACCTTGACTACCTAGGGCGAGACGACTTTCACCAGATTTCAGATACGCTTAGAGTAGAGTTGCGTGAGCACGGCAAAATAAATTCAGATAGACTGTGGGACGAAATACAAGTGAAGTTTTTAACTATGCACAAATACTTTACAAAAAGTGCAATCCAACTTCGCCAAGAAAAGAAGACGAAGAACTTACAGGACATAAAGAATCGCTTAGAGGAAAATAATTATAAAGACTAAACCGCTATTGATTTGAGTAAACAACACAGGCCTTACTAACAGTCAAGCAAAATTAGTGATCTAACACTATTCATTTTTTTTATATTTCAACATGAAAATTAATTTAACACCGGCAGTAATTGCCTTTTCAACAATATTGCTAACCTGTTGTGCTTCAAAACCAGAAGACATGAATGTAACTGATTTGGAAAAACCATGCGACTATGTTGTCGCCTACGAAAAAGTATTGGACGACCTTATATTACTAGAAAATAAGGAAGAAGATTTAAGTGAAGACGAGTTAAATAGAAGCGAGTTGTTGCGAGAAAAATTATCTGAGATTAAAGAACAAGCTGAAACCCAAGACATATCAGAAAAAGCGGCTAGGAAGTGTCCTAATTTTAAAAGTGTTCGAAAAAAATTCAAGAAAATTTAAAGCGCAAAAAACAAAGGTCAATATGACCATTTTGTTATTTACAACTTTCCAATCTACTGGAATCCGTGAGCTTACAAGATTAAATTAAAAGACTATATCGTCAACTTTATTTGAGCAACAAGAACATACCAGATTAAAAATAGGGCAGCCTATTCGATCACTATTGATGTTGCGTTGTTGCTTTTTTGATTCCTTGCGGCAGCAGCAGGCAGAAGCATTAGCAACAGGTTTTCAAAAGTTAATTTTAGGAGTTTCTATCTAGAAAAAACAGTTCCTCCAGCCACTCCGGAGTCTTTCGCATTGACAGCCATAACAGGGATTTCTTCAGCATTGGTAATCATTGCTTGCTCGTGTTTTCCACCAAAGATTCCAACCCCTTCATTCATGATAACGATTAAGTCTGCGTCAACTTCTTTAGAATAAGCCAATACTTGCTCATCAAAATGGCCTGATTTTTCAGCCACCTTCGTATCGTGCTGTATGCCCCTTCCGGATAGATACTTGTGCGCGAAAATGATATTATTTTTTACTTTTTGAGCGTCGCTTTCTACCCTGTCTGCGAAAATATGTACTCTAGAAGAAAAATATTTCGCCATGTCAGCTACGGTTTCTAGTTTTTGTTTCGAGTGCAGACCCAAATCCATTGGGACAACAATGTCGTCATAACCCGAACTTTTAATTCCTTTGGTTTGTACAACGATAAAAGGAATTTTCGAGCTGGTAATAACTTTTAGTGCATGGCTACCAGTAAGTTTTTGCCACCCTTTGGCTCCGTGCGTACCCATAATGATCAAAACAGCACTTTCTTCAGCAGCGGTTTGAGCAATATCTTCGAATATATTTCCGATTCGAACGGCGGTAGAAACGCTCACGCTGGAATTTGAATCAGCAATTATTTTAGCTTCAGCAGCAAGTTTTTCTTTAGCGTCATGCACCTCTTCAGCATCACTAACAACGTTTAACAAAACAACCGAAGCATCAATTGTTTCCGCTAGTTTAGCTGCGTGCTCCATAGCTACTTTTGATACTTCAGTAAAGTCAACAGGTACTAATAAACTTCTCAAACTCATAACACTTGAAATTTTGGATACAAAGGTAATTAAATAATTAATCGAATTCCCTAATCTAATTCAGGAAACACATAAAGATAAAAAAGATTAGTCTTTAACGGATGACATACAGAAAGAAACAAGAGCACGGTTGAATTGCGATTAGGATTAATGGGTCTAATTGATTGCGGATAAAAGTTAGCGTATAAATAAAATTGACGAAATCAATTATAGAGATTGAATAAGTTTCTTATTATATTGTTGTATTCTTTTGTAGATTTTAAATACACCTAAATGAGACCGCTTTCCCCAAAATATGTGTTTTCACTCTTTGAAGACCTCAAGGATCACGAAATTCTTATGTGTTATTTTGGTAACATTTCATTTAAGATATCTAATCACCTCATCAACACATTCAAAGAGAACCTGAATTCGGAAGAAATGGGCCGACTCATTTTTAAGAGGGTATACTCTAGTTTCGTGGAGTGCATTGAAAACATTACTAGGCATACTTCTGTAGATGATATTTATGGAGATCGGTTTGGAATTTTAAATGTTTCCCAAAGAAATGGCTTCATTATTATTCATAGTGGAAACATGATAAAAACGGAAGATATTGAAGAGCTTGAGAATCGCATTAAACCAATTAAAAAAAGAAGCCAACAAGAACTAAAAGAGGACTACAGAAGACAGCTCATGGAGGGTACGCTTTCCCCTAAAGGAGGCGCAAGACTTGGCATGCTTCAAATTGCCCTAAACTGCGAGGGAAATTTAGATTACAACTTTCAGGACGTGGATGACACAAAGAAGTTCTTCTTGTTAGAGGTTCGGATAAAGATTAGCTAAATGAAGGCGGCCTTTTCATTATTACTCTGGTTCATGGTGTTGGGCGTTCAGTCACAATCAATAGACGTGTTAAAACAACAGCTCGAGAGCGCCGATGATCAAGAAAAGCCGGGGATAGAAAACGCTATTGCTGAAGCTTATTTTGAAAATAAAAAGTTTAAAAAAGCGACAGAATACGCAAAACAAGCCATTGAGCACGCCAAATCGATAAAAAACGTTAGTGAAGAACTTAGAGGCCTCATAAATGCAGGCAACTCCAGCAAGAAACACAAAAAGTACGATAGGGCTGTAGGATTCTTTGAAAACAGCCTGCCATTGGCATCAAAAGCAAAAAACAGAGCCTTGGTTTTCTATGCTTACGAGTCTATGGGTTATTGTTACACGAGCCTAAAAAAGTATAATCAAGCCATAGCGAGCTATCAAAAAGCAGTGTCTTCATCTGCTAAGAAGGGGGCAGAAAAAGCATCTGTGTATGCGCAAATCGGGTACTGCAATTTTGCTATTTCGGAATTAAAAGAGGCAATATCAAATTATGAAAAAGCAAACGATCTTTATGCACGCGACCCTAGTCCTGGCGCTCAATCAATAATGCTAGTAAACCTGGGTAAGGTTTACGCTCAATATGGAGACTTTGACAAGGCAGTCGCCCGACTAAATACGGCGCGCCAAATAGCAGAAAACAACGGGTTTGATAATACGGTGAAAAGGGTCAATGCTGCTGTTGAGAGTATTGAGCGAAACAAGGCAAATAAAAGCGACCAGCTAACGGACTTTGATCACGACGCAATAGACCAAACCGAAAAATACATTCACAATATTGAGCGCGCCCACGTAAAGTCTCTGAAAGAGATAGAAAACTTGAGTGTCGAAAACCAAATTAAGGAGTTGAAATTATTGAATCAACAAAATGAGCTGATGCTTAAAGAGCAGCAAGCGGAAGCGCAAAAACAAGATTTAGCAAGGCAAAAACTAAAGAGTGCCAAAACCGAGGCAGAATTAAAACAAGTTGAGGCTGTAAATGCACAAAATGCTGCGGAACTAAAGCAAGCGGAAGCTGAATCCGCAAGGACCCTGGCCTGGCTAGTTGCTGTAGGGCTTGCTTCTACACTTATGCTGGCGCTGGTGATTATGTATGTTAGAAACAACAAGAACCTGAAGCTAAAAAATGATCAGATAGCATTACAAAACAAAGAGCTCGATAAAAAGAACACAAACATAACCGACAGTATAAACTATGCTCGAAAAATTCAAAACGCCTTACTAGCAAGCAACCTGGGTTTGAGCGAATCATTTTCAGAACATTTTATTTTTAATCGACCACGAGACATTGTCTCGGGAGATTTTTCATGGTGCGACATTGGCGAAAATGACAGTGTAATCGCATTAGCAGATTGCACAGGGCACGGCGTGCCCGGAGCATTAATGTCCGTTCTAGCAATAAGCAGCCTAGAGAAGATTGTGAAACAATTAGGGACAAGGAACCCCACTGATATTTTAAAGCAATTAAATGATGATTTATATGGCCTTTTTGGAAGTGACAACACAACAAATGGCCAAAAAACAAACCAGAACACCGTTAAAGACGGGATGGACATTGTAGTAATAAATGTCAACCAGACAACCAACATTCTTGAATTTGCTGGTTCAAGGAATTCAATGCTCCGAATTAGTAACGGGGAGCTAACAGAGTTAAAGGGAAGCAAAACACACCTGGGACACGGTAGCGGGCACAAGGAATTTAATTACCAACAATTGCCTCTTTCTAAGGGCGACTTGATTTATCTTTATTCAGATGGTTTTTATGATCAAAAAGGAGGTGAAGACGGGAAAAAATATTACCCAAAGCGATTTAGAGAAATGCTTTTAGAGAACAAAGCAAAAAGCATGACAGAACAAAACGAAACGTATCAAAGCATATTGAAAACTTGGCGGAATGGCCGAGAGCAAGTAGACGATATATTAATTTTAGGAATCAGAATATAGATACATTATGAGAGCACTAAAAATTGAGCAAACAGACACTTCGCCGGAAGTTGTGTTAGAATTAGAGAGTGAAACGTACTTAATTAAAGGAGAAAGCAGACCAGAAAACGTTTCCGAATTTTATGAGCCTATCATGAAATGGATTGAAGACTGGGGCGCCCAATTGTACTATCGAGTGCAGCAATATGGTAAAAAAGAGAACCACGCCGTGAGGTTTTATTTCGAATACTTTAATTCGTCATCTGCTAAATACATCATGGATTTGTTTTTAAAAATAAACGAGATTAATGCAAGCTCTAATATGATCGAAATAAAAATAGAATGGGCTTATGACGCCTTGGACGAAGACATTGAGGAATCAGGAAGAGAATTTGAAGTGCTTACATCGATACAGTTTGATTTTATTCCGATTGAGGAACCTTTGTGAAAAATCATGAAGAAACAAAAAAGCTCCCTAAAGAGGGAGCTCTTGCGCTTCTTCTTGGGCTCGAACCAAGGACCCTCTGATTAACAGTCAGATGCTCTAACCAACTGAGCTAAAGAAGCATTGTACTTGTTTTGTAAGCATTTACAAAACGGACGGCAATATTAAATTATAATTCTCAATTATACAATTATCTTTGCGCCAAAATTTATTGAAGACGAAACATGAGTTTACTTAGCATTGGAACATTGGCATTCGACGCAATCGAAACGCCATTCGGTAAAACCGATAAAATTGTGGGGGGCGCTTGCACCTATATCGCGCTGGCAGCATCTTATTTTGTAGATGAATCTAGAGTAGTGTCTGTAGTTGGGGGAGACTTCCCAAAAAACAGGCTTTCAGATCTTGAGAAAAGAGGTGTGAATCTAGAAGGGCTGCAAATTAAAGAGAATGAGAAATCATTCTTTTGGTCAGGAAAGTACCATACAGACATGAACACTAGAGACACGCTTGTTACCGAGCTAAATGTGCTAGAATCTTTTGATCCTGTTATACCAGAGCCGTATAAAGAGGACACCACATACTTGATGTTGGGTAACTTGGCTCCTGCCGTTCAGCTGCAAGTTCTGGAAAGATTAAGTAACAAGCCTGAACTTGTTGTCCTTGACACCATGAATTTTTGGATGGACATTGCGATGGCAGACCTGAAAAAAGTACTTAAGCACGTGGATGTGCTCACCATCAATGATGAAGAGGCACGGCAACTGTCTGGAGAATATTCGCTGGTTAAGGCTGCGGACGTAATTAGAGAAATGGGCCCCAAATATTTAATCATTAAAAAAGGGGAACACGGGGCATTATTGTTTCACGGCTCAGAAGTGTTTTGTGCGCCAGCTTTGCCGTTAGCTGATGTATTTGATCCAACCGGAGCTGGAGACACTTTTGCAGGAGGATTTATAGGCCACATTGCAAAAACAAAAGATCATTCTTTCGAAAATATGAAAAGAGCGATTATTTTCGGAAGTGCCTTGGCCTCATTTACCGTCGAAAAATTTGGTACGGAGCGTTTAGAGCATTTAACTCAGGATGAAATTAACAAGAGGGTTGGACAGTTTGTCAAGCTTGCCCATTTTGATATGGAACTTGCGGTCGTTTGATATTAGAGAAAACAAAAAAGCTTCAATCATCGAAGCTTTTTTGTTTTAAAAGATTATTCTGCTTGACGCAGCTTGGTGTATACTTTTATATCCACATCTGGCCAAGTTTTATTTTCGTGTTTTTCAGCACAAGCTTCTGAAATAGCAAGAAACCCGCTGTTTGCGTTTTCACTCCAGGTGGGAATATCTATAGCCCCAGAAAGTTTTACCACAAAATCGTCATCGAACGAAAACGACATAGGTACATCAACAGAGGCAGCTCCCATGGTTACATTAATCACTGCGCTTTCTTCTTCTTCATTGATGCTTTTTATTTCGCCAGAAATTATAGGTGTGTTCATTGTTCCAAACAAGATGTTGGCCAGTTTCCAGTCTCTTACGCTGTCGTTGGAGTTGATGGATTGGGTATAAATTTCAAATGTAACTCCGGTCATTGAGGCAGCCAAGTCAGGACTTGGATTGAAGCCACTGACATTAATGCTGTCAAAGCCGCCACTCACACCTGCTTTGCTTGCTAATTTAAATCCGGTCCACTTAACTTTCGTTGAGCCATGATCATATTCCCAGTTTTTGTCAAGAGATGAATCGCTTTGTTGTGTTGTTATGGTAGTGCTAACCACATCGCTACCGGTATTTTTAGAATCTCCACAAGAGATAATCAGGGTACAGAAACCAACTAATAAGGTGTAATTTAACTTTTTCATAATTCTATTCGAAGTGTATTAATACTTGATTTTTTTCTACAGGAGCGCCTTTGACAACCTCTACGCTTTTTACGATGGCTTGTCCAGGAGACTTTAGTACATTTTCCATTTTCATGGCCTCTAAAATCATTAAAGGATCACCCGCATTCACAGAATGGCCGGGCTCAACAAGGATTTCTAAGACTAAACCAGGCATTGGAGCCTTTAACAATTTAAGCTGTTTAGAGGCATTCGCGCCAATCCCTAAAGATTTTAATAACAGATCAAATCGATCTTCTAACCCAACAGTATATTTATTTCCATTAATCAGTAAAGAGACAATCTTCGAGTCTCGGTTTAATTCGAGAACACGCACAGCATATCGCTTTTTACCACTAAGGATGTGGAAGCCACCATGACCATCTTTTGAGATGTCTAGCAGGTTAATTTTTTCTTCAGCATCAGAGAGTTCTGAGCCAGGTTTACCGTTAACTGATACTTTATACAAAATGTAAAGGTCTAAATTTAGGCCTAAAATAGTGAATCTACCGTACATATCAATTACTGTTTTTGACACATGGATTTTTCTCATCTTTACAGCGCATTAAAAGAATAAATTTTATGAAGAGACTCGAAGTATTGATTGTGATAATTGTTCTTTTTTCAGCATGCCAACTCAAAAAGGCAAGTCAGCACGCGCCATCGGCACAAATCGAAAAAGGAGACCCAGGTATGATTGATTTGTTAATGAAGGAAGAGAAAGCAGACTTTAAAAGGCCAACACATCACCCTTCCGATAAAAGGGTTAATGATTTAATTCACACCAAGCTCGAGGTCAGCTTTATTTGGAAAACAAAACAACTAAAAGGGGAGGCCGAGCTCACTCTCAAGCCATATTTTTACGAAACCGATTCGTTGATTCTTGACGCTAAAGCCTTAGATATTGAGAAGGTAACTCTAATTAGAGAGAATAGGAAAGAGGTTGGCCTTGCTTACAATGTAAGTAACTCAGAACTCAAAATAAAATTGGACAAAACGTATTCGAAAACTGAAAATTATTCTGTTAAAATAAATTACACCGCGAACCCTGAAAAGGTGGAAGAAAATGGCGGTGCAGCCATCGCTGGTGCTAAAGGGTTGTATTTTATTAATGCTGACAGTTCAGAAAAGAATAAGCCTACCCAGATTTGGACGCAGGGAGAGACTGAAGCCAGTTCTTGTTGGTTTCCAACGATTGATTCACCAAATGAGAAGTGTACACAAGAAATATACATCACCGTTGACCAACGGTACAAAACGCTCTCTAATGGCTTGTTGATTTATTCTACACCAAACGAAAACGGAACCAAAACAGATTACTGGAAAATGGACAAGCCGCACTCACCTTACCTTTTTATGTTGGCTATCGGTGATTTTTCTATCGTAGAAGATGCGTGGACTCGGGCAGATGGATCTAAAATGGCTGTTAATTATTATGTGGAGGAAGAATACAAAGAACACGCAAAGGCCATTTTTGGAAAAACACCAAGAATGATCGATTATTTTTCTAAAATACTAGGAGTGGAGTATCCTTGGGGCAAATACCACCAAGTTGTAGTAAGAGACTATGTTTCTGGAGCAATGGAAAACACCACAGCGGTAATTCATGGGGAGTTTTTGCAACAAACAAAAAGAGAAATGATTGACGGCGACAACGAGTCGATCATTGCACATGAGCTGTTTCACCATTGGTTTGGTGACCTAGTCACTTGTGAATCCTGGTCGAACCTGCCCCTGAATGAATCCTTTGCCAATTACAGTCAGTTTTTATGGGACGAATACGAATACGGAAGAATGACTGCAGATAAGAATGCATTTAGCGAGATGGAGGGGTATATACTTTCCGCTCAGCAGCAAGGCGCCAAAGATTTAATTCGTTTTGATTACACGAATAAAGATGAGATGTTTGATGCCGTTTCTTACAATAAAGGCGGCCGAATCCTGCATATGTTGAGGTCTTATGTTGGAGACGACGCATTTTTTCAATCGCTAAAAAAATATTTACTAGATAACGCCTACAATACAGCAGAAATTCACGACCTACGGTTGGCTTTTGAAGAAACAACAGGTGAGGATTTAAATTGGTTTTTTGATCAATGGTTTTTGGCTGGAGGCCATCCAGTTCTTGACATCACTCAGCGTTACTCTGACAGCACTGACTTGCTGTCTGTTTTCGTTGCTCAAAAACAGAACCTGGACGAAACACCGCTGTACAAAGTGCCGGTTCAAATAGAAATCTACGTTAACCATAAGCGGAACCGCAAGTTGGTTTGGCTAGAAAACAGAAGAGATACTTTTCAGTTTGAGCTATCCACACCTCCTCAACTAGTAATAGTAGATGCTCAAAAAGTCCTTTTGTGTGAAAAAAAAGTCAAAAAGTCAGAGGAGCAGTGGCTCTATCAATTGAAGCACGCCCCACTTTATTTAGACAAAAAAGAAGCGCTAGAAGAATTGGGTAAATCAAATAGTCAGGCAGCAAAAAGTGCTGTCATAAACGCTTTAGAACATCCGTTTTGGCACATTCGATTGATGGCAATGAAGAAATCTAAAAAATCAATCAGGTCAAATAAAGATCAGATGAAGGACCAGATAGTGTTATTGACCACAGACGATCACCCACAGGTAAGAACTGCAGCCTTAAAAATGTTAAAAAAACACTGGGCAGGAGATGGAGAATTATTCGCCATTTATCAAAAAGCGATTAAAGATTCTTCATACAGCGTAATGGCTCAAGGCATCGAAGGGTATGCCGAAATCGATAAAGAAAAGGCAATGAGAATTGCTAAAGAACTTGAGAATGAAGGAGGGTCTGTGGCTCTTGCAATTGCCAGGATTTATGCAAAGTATGGAGGGAAAGAAGAGCATGCTTTTTTTATGGAGCAAATAGACAAGACCAACGGATTTAGAAAATATGGGTTTTTACAAACGTACAACAGCTTCTTAATGCGACAAGATGAGTACGAGATCAGTAAGGGGTTGTCGGTTTATGAAGAAACAGCAAGGAGCGGTTCGCCTTGGTTTGTAAAGCTATCAGGGTATCAACTTTTGTCTCATGTAGCCGATAATTATGCGAAAAAAGCAGAAGGTTTCGAACAGGAATACGACAAGCTTTTAAAAGAAGGAAACACATCCGCCGCTGCACAAGCTCAACAGTCTCAAATTAGTGCCGAACAAAAGTCATCTTCAATTACTGAGCTTATCAATCAAATTAAAGCCGAAGAAAAAGACCAAAAGGTATTGCAATACATCAACTATTGAGTGGGCACATTAGAAGAAGCGCACACGAGTGCTCCCTAGCATTTAAAACGTAACCTGTTGAAATTGCGCTCTATTTTCGCCACAACAGCCTTAGGCTACTTCATTTTTAATTGACTTTACGCTTCTCTTGTTATGTTTCTTTTTGGCACAAGAATCAACCAAGATTTATTGCAGACCCGTAGTATTATGTCTTTAAAAGGGATTCAAAACTCTTGAACTGGCTGGGTGAATATTTTTAGTTGGGCGTGATGTAATTCCGTAGGTCCGAATTGATAGAGTCCTAAAGGCAGAATTTACTTCATCGCCGTAAGTTAATATTCATCGGATGAACTTTCGGGAATACACACGACCATCGCAATAGACCCGAAGTAAATATGTACCCGACGCAGTAATGTCTATATTTTGTATCGAACGATCAATTGCGCCAGATGAATGAAGGCTTCCTTGTATCGAATAAATCTCAAAGTTCCCATTCATGAAACCATTTCCAAAATCAATTTGATCTTCCATGACTACAACATTTTCTAACGGTGACACCACGTTTATAGACAAAGCTCCTTGAGTAATGATAAACTCGTAAATGATCCATTGCTTGAAAGAAGGTTCATTCGGGTTATAAATGCAAAATTTAGCTGAACCGATTCCTGCGACCAGATTTAAGGTATTGCCAATGATTAATTTTTGAGGAAATGCAAGTGGAGCGTAAAGCATAAAATTTGCACTGTCATTGTGCATTATGGCTGGGTAATAGTTATTTTGATCATCAAAGGAGATACTCCAACCGGGCATTATTTCGGAAAGATCAGCTTTCCACCTTAATAAAGTATCGGAGCCTATATCATTAAAGATTTCTAGGTACCAATGCGCAGGAGATTGATCTGTATTTTTTATCAAAGTCGTTAATGTATCGTCAAAGTGAAAAGCTTGAGCCCGAATATTCGTAGTAATTATTGTTGAAAAAAGGATAATTGATAAAATTAAAAATCTCATGATGTAAAAATAAACAATAATATGAAGGAGATTCTAAATCTATAAAAGCAGCTACCTGCATTATTTGCAAATCCTTTGCAAATATTCTAAATCTTTCCCTTTTTTACTAGGTGTTGATAGAGCGGTGCGCCACTCAGTAAAAGTGTCCTGACTCGAAACAACAGAGCCTGCAAGCGTAATTCAGAAATTTGCAAATCCGATATGTGTCTACTTTGATTATTAAAGTAAAGTTGGAATATTTTATAGGCAAACGAAAGAGAGGATCGAAAGAAGCTTATTTTCTTCCAAAGTCTGCGGGGATTTCACCCCAAACTTTGGTTTCCCATTTCAATATAGGGTTTTGAAAAGGATTATTATGAAGCCATTTTTCAGCTCTTGTTATGAGGTTTTTCACTTCAGGACTGGGACTTTGTTTTGTGCGGCATTTTTTTGCTTTAACCCAGCCCATTGCGATTCTTGAATCAGAATAAATGGGCATGGTGTGAAATTTTTTGTCTTTGTCTTTTTTGAAGTAAGCAAGTGCGTGAACAAGCGCCAAAAATTCTCCGATATTATTTGTGCCCCTAGTAAAAGGCCCCATCTTAAACAGTACATGGTCTTTATTAAAGGTCCAAACACCCTGATATTCCATCACGCCCTTGCCGTTGCAAGCCGCGTCAACTGCTAAGCTCATTTCAATAGGATTGCCAATTCTTTTCAAATCAGCAACAGACAAATCTCGTGTTTTTTTATAACTACCGGGATATTTTTCCGGACCCTCTAAAAATGCTTTTTCAGCCAACTGCTTGCTTCCAAAGGTTTTATATTTAGGCTTTTTAAAGCCAGTCATTTGACTTTTTGCTTCTCCCCAATCCTGATATACACCAGGAGTGAATCCTGCCCAAACCACGTAATAATAGGTCTTTTTTTTGCTAGAGACTTCAATAGCATCAGGGTTTTTTAAGGCAAACTCAGCTTCGGCACGAGATTTAAAGGACTTAAATTTAGCATCTTTAAAACCACTAATTTGACGCTGAGCCTCAGTCCAAGACGTGTAAATTCCAGGCCGACGCCCTGCCCAAACCACATAATATTTCTGATCAGCCATGGACAACAACCTCCTTACTTCCTTCAAGCACATGCAACATGTGGTGTAAATTTTCTGTGAAAAGCTTTACGGCAATCGCTAATAAAACAATTCCAAATACTTTTTTAATTATTGCGATTCCTCCTCTGCCCAAAAGTCGCTCTATTTTTTTGGTTAAAACAAGAACAAGAATGACCACCAACATATTAATTACAATGGCAACAAGTATATCTTGAATGGCATATTCGGCTCTTAAAGAAACCAGCGATGTCATGGATCCAGCCCCTGCAATAATCGGAAAAGCCAAAGGTACCACAGAAGCTACTTTAGGAGACTCTTCCCCGCCATCATCTTTAAAGAGCGAGATTCCAAGAATCATTTCCAACGACATGAAAAACAAAACAAAGGACCCAGCAACAGCAAAAGATTGCGTATCCAGGCCAATTACCTGTAGAATGGATTCGCCAAGAAACAAGAAAAGAACCAAAATAAATAGAGCGACAATTGTGGTTCTAAGAGGAAATATTTGCCCGCCAGCTTTTTCCTTTATGCTGATAATAATCGGAATGGAACCCACGATGTCTATTACGGCAAATAAAACCATGGTTGCAACGCCGATATGCTGTAAGTTAAAACCAATTCCAGCAATGTCTAATATCATGGTTTAGTATTTATTTTAGAAATTACAGCCTCAACTGTGCTCGGAAAATACAGGCCTTCCAGCGTTTTAATTTTCTTTTGTAAATGTACGGGATTATCACCGGCTTGTATTTGGCAGGAAAATTGGGCAATGATAGCCCCGTCGTCATAGTTCTCATTTACATAGTGAATAGTGATTCCAGACAGGGTCTCTTGGGCCTCTACTACAGCCTCATGAACCCGAATACCGTACATTCCTTTACCTCCGTACTTAGGTAAAAGAGACGGATGTAGATTAATTACTCGATTATGAAAATTTTTCAATATTCTTTCTGGGAACTTCAGTAAAAAGCCAGCTAAGACAATCAAGTCAGGACTCGTTTCGTTTAAAAACTCGTCAACAATTACGTCTTTTTGGAGGTCGTTTTTTGTAAAAACCAGGTGTTTAATACCGTTCTGATTTGCAAGAGCTAAAACGCCTGATTTTGGGTTGTTTGTGCAAATTCCAGAGACAACGACGGCGCTATTGTTTTTAAAATATTCCACAATGTTTGTGGCGTTAGAGCCTGCCCCCGAAGCAAAAATAACAATGTTGCTAATCTTATTCATGAGGTGTAAAAATAATTCAATTGTCATAGGGGGCAACAAAAAGTCCGATTTAATGCCAAGTATAATTCAATAGGTTCCTATCTTGGTTGTGATGAGTAATAGCAAGAAATTTATCCCATACGAGCAAGAGGACCGAAATGAGGAAGAAGTGCTTTTGAGAAGTGCAGAATTTTATGAGTTTATGAACGCAAGGAGGTCTATTCGTCATTTTTCAGACAAGGCGATACCAAAAAAGGTAATAGACAACATCATAATGGCGGCATCAACGGCGCCGTCTGGTGCGAACAAGCAGCCTTGGACTTTTTGCGTTGTTTCAAGTAAACAAATTAAAAAAGAAGTAAGAATGCTTGCTGAAGTTGAGGAAAAAGAAAGCTATTCGAATCGGATGAGTGAGGAGTGGCTAGAAGACCTTATTCCGCTGGGTACAGATTGGCACAAAGACTTTATTGAAACTGTTCCTTGGGTTATTGTTGTAATGAAGAGAGTATACGAGCGAGGAGAAGAAAATGCCAAACAAAAAAATTATTATGTCAACGAATCAGTGGGTATTGCTTGCGGAATATTGATCGCGGCAATTCACAATGCGGGACTTTGCACATTAACGCATACACCGAGCCCAATGGACTTTTTAACTAAAGCATTAGGCAGGCCCGAAAACGAAAGGCCATTTCTTTTACTCCCTGTTGGTTATCCTACGAAAGACGCCAAGGTTCCAAATATTCTTAGAAAGGGATTAACAGACGTTGCCGTTTATTATGAATAAATTTTGTTTTGTTTTGATTAAGTAGTTTATTTGTGGGCTGAATTAACCAACTAAAAAAAAGAATATGTCTGATGTAAATTCAAGAGTAGTAGCAATTATCGTTGACAAGCTCGGAGTAGATGAGACGGAAGTTACTCCAGAAGCAAGCTTCACAAATGACTTAGGAGCCGATTCTCTGGACACTGTAGAGTTAATTATGGAATTCGAAAAAGAATTCAATATTGCTATTCCAGATGATCAAGCAGAAAAAATAGCAACAGTAGGTAATGCTGTAAAATATATCGAAGACAACGCGAGCTAATTCGCAACTAAAGCTAAAGATAAATGGAGTTAAAGAGAGTTGTAATAACAGGTCTCGGTGCGCTAACACCAATAGGGAATTCAATGGAAGAGTATTGGAACTCTCTCATTAATGGCGTTAGTGGCGCAGCTCCAATTACTCATTTTGATGCTTCTAAGTTTAAAACACAATTTGCGTGTGAGCTCAAGAATTTTGATGTTTTAGAGCATCTAGATAGAAAAGAAGCTCGAAAACTGGATCAGTTTAGTCAATATGCCATGGTCGCCGCCGCAGAGGCAATGAGCGATTCAGGGCTAGACCTTGAAAACCTTGATCTAGACAAAGCAGGCGTTATCTGGGGTTCAGGAATAGGAGGTCTTAAGACCTTTCAAGATGAGTGTTTTTCCTATAACTCTGGAGACGGAACCCCTCGATTTAATCCATTCTTTATCCCAAAGATGATAGTAGATATTGTCGCAGGACACATTTCTATTAAATACGGTTTGAGAGGGCCTAATTTCGTAACAGTTTCGGCGTGTGCCTCTGCTTCTAATGCGATGATAGATGCCTTTACTTACATTCGATTAGGTAAGGCTAACGTTATCGTTTCTGGAGGGTCTGAGGCTGGGGTAAATGAAGCTGGCATGGGCGGTTTTAATGCGTTGAAAGCGCTTTCAACGAATAATGAAAACCC
>Ga0115568_10000433_pt1 | contig 31139 bp, 25 predicted proteins | sample COGITO_mtgs_1204_FD_87296 | JGI IMG/M metagenome (GOLD analysis project Ga0115568, IMG submission 87296) | Pelagic marine microbial communities from North Sea - COGITO_mtgs_120426 | ecosystem: Environmental > Aquatic > Marine > Epipelagic | place: Germany:Helgoland, sampling site Kabeltonne...
AAAGGGTTTTAGCATTTTTAAGTTTTAAATTCAAAACAACCGCTCCTTTTGTTGGGTTTGGATACAAATTGAAATCAGCAAAAACACTGTCGCCAATAACATTTAAAGAATCTACAACTTTAATGATGTAATCTTCAACTTCTCCTAAAAAACTAGTTTCACAAGAGGTAGGATAAGACGCAAAAAAGGAATTCGTCTTTCTAGTAGCTATTCTCATGACCAAATCTCCAAATGCAGCATCTTCAGGAATTGTAATCAATAAAGGAGACAAACTAGTCGCTGAATTTGCATTATTATTTACCGAACCGAGATCATATTCTTCACCAACATCATTAAAATTACAATTTTTATTCCAATCTATCCATGCTTTTGTTTGTGTCGTATTCACTCCATCAGTATTCACATTGACCGTTAATTGATGTGAATTTTCTCTTTGTACTTCCGCTATTATATTTGTATAATCAGCATATCCAGCGACTTTTCCCGTGGTATTATTGATACTTTTAAACTTCACCAAAGTAGTACTTATGTCATCTCCAGAAGTTCCACTAGACGCACAAACCTTACAGTTTTCGGTTGTAAAGTTAAATACAGTAGAGAAAGTACTTTCTCCACAAATATTTTTTCCTTTTACTCTCCAATAATAAATTTTAAAAGAACTTAAGGCTTCAGAAATGGAATATGAATTACTGCTTATTTCTTGATTGATAATACTATTTGTAAAACTAGGATCATCAGAAACCTGGATTACATATGAGGTCGAATTCTCATTATTTTCCCAGTTTAAAACAGGCTTATTACTAATGTCTGTCGTTGAATTTACTGGGGATGATAAAATAATTGGCGAATAGGTACTCGAAAAAACGTTTACAACAATAGGGGTTTCTTTACGCATCGTTGTTGCAGTTCCCTTAACACGAATTGTAGCTGCTCCAACTGGAACATTTTCTACATTCGCAATGGTCATTGTAAATGTAGTTGACGCACCTGATGCAATAGTGATGATTGCTGGATTGAAGGTAATTGTACTACCTACTGGGGGATTTACTGCGCTCAGGGTAACTGATTCAGAAAATCCACTTACATATTGAAAATCAAAATCATACGTTACTGAAGTACCCGATACATTACAGACAACTTGATCTCCTGTGCTATCTGACATCAAAAAAGTAGGTCCCGAAAAGGTTATTGCAAAATTTGTAGCATTTATATTATAAAAGATATTATCGGCTGCTTCAACCACAATTCTTGAAGTGGTGGAAGGGGTATTCGGTATAATAATATCTTCTGCTCCGTCATTTGGAGTATTTGCTTTCAGGGTTGTAAAAGTAACGCCTCCATCAATGGATAATTTAATATTTACATTTTGGCAATTTATAGGGGCTGTGTCTGTAGTTCCTTTTTCCCAAGTGATGGTTTGCGTTGTACCTACAAACCAATTCACATTTGCACCAGGAGCTGTCACCGTAAAAGGTGCTGAATCGACTACAACTATTCTCACATCATCTCTTGCCGAACTTCCTCCTCCTACATAATTATCTCTCACTAAAAAAGAAAAATTTAAATCTCTTGCCACCGATGGTAAAACCTCCCAAGTTGACCCCATATCTCCTGCGACAACAGTTGCTAATTCGGGTAGGTATCTAATAGGAGTCTCTTTTGAGGGTAATGATCTAAATAAGGGGCCTCCCGAATTTGAAGAAACTGGCGGCATTGTTGCAATTTCGGCATCTATTTGTTCCCAATTATAGGTTAAACTTGCTACGCCATCAGCATCAGTCGCACTTCCTTTTAACACAAAAGGAGTCGACTTTGGAATGCTAAAAGACCCCCCAGCATTTGCCGTGGGAGCTGCATTATTTGTAGAAGTTAAAATTGCACATGAGGCAGAAGATTGAATATTATCCCACATTTGAGCGATACTTATAGCGTGAAAATAAGCATCACTATTGCTTTGTATATTTGGGGAGCAAATACCTGCGTACGACATAATAGTTGAACCACTTCCTGGTTCTATAGCTGTTGCATTCCATCGATTACTATCACAAGAATTATTAAAAGTATGATCCGCTCCAAACTGATGCCCCATTTCATGAGACACATAATCAATATTGTATGGATCTCCAATAGGCTGACTCCTTCCTGTAACACCCTGTGCTTTAGAAACTGCATTACAAACAACTCCTAAACCTGCTAGACCACCACCTTCAACACTAAAAACGTGCCCTATATCATAATTATTAGTTCCTATTTGAGCATCACAAATAACTTGTACCTCATCAATCATTTCGCTTGGATCTCCTTCTGTAATTCCATCGGAATCCGGATCTAAAAAGATAATGACATCATTGGTTGCTACAAGAACCATCGTTATAGATAAATCTTTTTCAAAAACCCCATTAACTCTAGTCATTGTTGTGTTCATTGCTGATAAAACAGCAGCTTTTTTATCAGCAACTGTAGCAGTTGGCGACACGCCTTGATTTGCCAAATGAAACTGCGCATATTCACCACTACAAGCCAATGCCAAACGAAAGGTTCTTAGTTTTCCATCATTCGCATTTTGAAGGGTATTTTCTTGCGTATTTGTTCTTCGTGAAAACGCTTCAACCTGACAGTTAAAAGGATCTTTATTTGATGCTAAATCATTTCTCTTGTAGGTAATTAATATTTCATTATCCTTTGTATAAGGGTCTACATAAAGCGTTTCTTCAATCCCAGAGAACACAACCGCATGAAAACCATCAGTACCGATACTTATTTTAGCAACGGCTGTTGGATCGGTTATTCCTTGAGCAGTATAGGATTTTATTGTGGGAAATTTTTCAGACAACGCGGTCTCAAAATTAGAAGCCTCTTTGATTACAAAATCTGAAAAACCACCGTTCGAATTGGGTAATTGTATTTTCTGTTGTCGGCGCTTCGCTTTTTGATTTAAAAGCGATTTAAATTCATTTACATCAAATGAAACAAGATGATATGTAGAAGGGAAGTTTTCCTTTTCATAGATTTCATTTTTTTGAATAGTAGTCCTATTTTTGTTTAATTTTTTTGAGAAAATTTGAGCATTCATTCCTTCAAAAGGAAAAAATAAAAGGATTACAAAAAATAATAAAAATACTTTACTTTTCATGAAAAGTTTTTAAAAAAAAATAGCGTTACTTGCGTCTTTCAAATATAACAAAATAATTATCTTTGTAGTCAATATTATGAATAGAAACATACATCTTAAAGACTTATCAGTAAAAGATTACAAAGAAACTTGGGAATACCAGACCGCGTTGTTGCAAGAAATTGTTGCTGTAAAAATTGACAATCGAAAAAGAGCACACCAAATTCCTACAGAAAATCATTTCCTATTCGTAGAGCACCCACACGTATATACCCTGGGTAAAAGTGGTGCTATGAGTAATTTGTTATTAAATGAAAAACAGTTGGCAGAAAAAGGAGCCACTTTTTATAAAATAAATCGTGGTGGAGACATCACTTATCATGGCCCAGGTCAAATTGTTGGCTATCCTATTTTAGATTTAGAAAATTTCTTCACAGACATTCATAAATACCTCCGGTTATTAGAGGAAGCGATTATTTTAAGCCTTGCAGAATATGGAATAAAAGGAGAAAGAAGCGATGGAGAAACAGGTGTTTGGCTGGAAGCAGAAACCCCTTTTGCTCGTAAAATTTGTGCATTGGGCATTCGTTCTTCTCGTTGGGTAACCATGCATGGTTTTGCTTTGAATGCAAATGTTAATTTAGGGTATTTTGACCACATTATTCCCTGTGGAATAAAAGGAAAATCAGTAACTTCTATGGAAGCTGAGTTAGGAAAAAAAGTAGATGTAGTAGCCGTAAAATCTAAGATTTTAAAACATTTTAAAGCACTTTTTGAAGTAGATGCGTTTTATGATTAATATTATTAGCTAGAGTTTATTTACTTGTCGTAATTCTTAACACCTAATTTGACAAGACCCAAAACAACAAATCACTAACAATCCTACTTTTCTTCATTAAAGTACACTTTATAATATTTCATTTTCTTTTCCTCATCATAACCTCTTTCCAGGTATTCTGAAGCGGCTTCTGGAGCATCAACATCTAATTTAATGCTGATATTAGTATCTAACTTTATCTCAGTCTTAAGCTTGTTTTTTTCTTTTTTAAGCACCACGCCAGAAACATCAAAGTTATTTCTAATTAGTACATCATTTAGCGTTTCGTAATGCTTTTTATAATCATCAAACAAGGCTTTGTGCTTGTCTTCTTCAAAAACTTCGTCTTTAAAAGTAGCATAATCTACCGCTTCATTTTCCTTGAAATAATCTACGGTACTTGCCAAGAAACTTCCTTGTTCTTGCATGCCCAATTCTGGTTTAATCACCTCTTCAGAAAATTCTTTACACATTTCTAAATAGTTCTGAGTATGGGAATTATAATCGTCTGCTAGTTTTACAGATAAGAAATCTTTAATCCAATATTGTGCATCATAATTATTATTATCTACAGACAAGACCACAGTCCCTTCAGTATCTGAGGTGTTTAAAATCAAACAACCTTTATCAATCCTTTTGGTAGAGATGCCTTTTTGAACAACCACATCATAACTCTTATTATCGTCTAAATAAGTTTGAAAAAAATCGATTTTATTTTCAATTTTAAAAACACCAATTGCTTCTGTCAATACATCTTTGTATTCTATACCCTCTATAAAAACAATCAGTACATCTCCTGTTTTTATTTGTGCAGAATTCGATTGCTCATAAAGATGATTGACAATATTTTTAGAGTATTCAACAAAACTATTTTCTTCTTTAAAAACTTCAGAAGCATAATTATTGAGTTCATTCAAACGCACATCTGCATGGTGAGAAAATCGATAACTTTGCGTCAACGCTCCAAAAGGCTTTAATAGGAAACCCTTCATTAAATCGTAACTTTCTTGATCGAAACGAATTAAATCTTCAGAGAAAACATTGTGTCCACTGTTAAATTTATTCGCGACTTTGTGCAATATACATTTGGTGATTTCTGCCCTGGTTTTTTTAATCATCTTCTAAAATTAAGAGTGTAAAAATAGTTGAAGTTTTTTTAATAATTGCCATGAATAAACCCAATTTTAAAAATAGTTGTCCTGCTGTAAATTTTCAAGACCTACTATTGAGTGCTGATTCCAATCTTTAAAACACAGCGATTAGCTTCTAATTTCCGTGTTTTAATCCTCATAAGGAATTCTTCTAAAGTTATTATACATGGTCAGAATCGAGCCAAATAAACTTTCTTTGTATTATAAAAACACATAAAAAAGCGATGTTGAGCTTGTAAAAGTCTTAATACAATTCAATAAATTTTGGCAGCTATCACCCATGACTATTAGACCAAAAACAATTTAAACTCCCACAAAGTTCTGGGATTGATCCAAGAAAAATTCACGAAACTTTTAAAACCAAAAAAGCATCTCATAAATGAGATGCTTTTTGCGGTCTGGACGGGACTCGAACCCGCGACCTCCTGCGTGACAGGCAGGCATTCTAACCAGCTGAACTACCAGACCGTTGCTCTTAGCGGATGCAAATATAACATAGATTTCTATACTTCCAAATATAAAATCAAAAAATTATTTATTTATTTTTCTACTTATTAGATAAGCGGTCAAAACCGCTGAATACCCTTTGTGAATATCTACAGGAACATAATCTATTTTGTATTGTAAACATTTATTTTTCAATTCTTTAAAATAATTTCCCACGAACTTGGTGTACTTTTCTTGCACGTTTTCTGCATATACATTAATCGTTTCACCAGTTTCAACGTCAACAAACTTTTTGGGCGAATTATCAAAATTGAAGTTAAATTCTGTTTCCCCATCATAAGTATGAAACAAAACGACCTCATGTTTGTTGAATTTTAAATGCTTTAGAGCTTCAAAGAGCTCCCCTTCTTCTTTTGTGGTCTGAAACATATCCGTAAAAAGAAAAATCAAAGAACGCTTGTGTATTTTTTCTGCAATCTCATGCAAATATTTATAAGTTTCTGTTGCTGCTTTTGACTTCGAAAGCAACAACTGCTCCAACTGATGTAATAACATCTTTCTATGACGCTCACTTCCCTTCTCAGGAGCATAATATTCATATGTATCTGAATAAATACTCAAACCAACAGCATCTCTTTGTCTTTTTAAAATCTCCATTAAAGAAGCTGCTGCAACGGCAGAAAAACCAATTTTATTTAGTGTCTTTACATCTTGATTTTTTACAATAGGATACGCCATCGAAGCAGAATTATCTATAATAATATGACACCGTAAATTGGTCTCTTCTTCATACTTTTTAGTATACAGTTTTTCTGTCTTTGCAAATAATTTCCAATCGATATGCCGGGTACTTTCCCCTTTATTGTATAATTTATGCTCAGAAAATTCCACTGAAAAACCATGAAATGGACTTTTATGGATTCCTGTTATAAAACCCTCTACCACTTGTTTTGCAAGCAGTCCTAAGTTTTTTATTTCTGATGATTGAACTTCTGAAAGGTGTATCATAGGTACCGAAAATAAAAAAAGGTTTGACGTTAGCCAAACCTTTTCTGTATTATCACTTTAATTTGTTTTATATAGCAGCATCAATTTTACCAGTATATACGTTTTTAGGCGCAACACCTACCTGCTTGTCTACCACTTCTCCATCTTTAAAAATTAAGACAGTTGGTATATTTCTTACTCCATATTTAGCTGCAAATTCTTGATTGGCATCCACATCCACTTTACCAACAACAGCTTTGCCATTATATTCAACGTGAATTTCATCAACGATTGGCCCTACCATTCTACAGGGTCCACACCAAGCTGCCCAAAAATCTACTAATACAGGTTTGTCTGATTTTAATACTACTTCTTCAAAGTTTGCATCTGTAATTTCTAATGCCATCTTATATTTGTTTTAAATTATTAATTTTAATCTCAAACACAAAAGTAGTCATTTTATTTACTTTTGTGTTTTTAAAAAAATTGCTTTTTCTTATTTGTCTATCAATAGTACTTATGCTTACAAATAAACAAAAGAAAATCTAAAAAATTTAGAATTCGTTATTAAAATAATTCAGAAGCAATCCTTTGTATGTTATCACTTTTTCCCATAGAATAATAATGTAAAACAGGCACTCCTGCCGCTAATAATTCTTTGGATTGTTGTATTGCAAACGCTACACCAACTTCTCTTACTGCTTTATTGTCTTTACAACTATCTACCGCATCTATTAAATCCTGAGGTAAATCTATTTTGAAGACTTGAGGCAATAATTGTAAATGTCTTTTCACTGCTAGCGGTTTAATTCCAGGGATAATTGGTACATTAATTCCTATTTCTTTGGCTGCTTTTACAAAGGCAAAGTATTTATTGTTATCAAAAAACATTTGGGTTACTACATAATCTGCTCCCGCATCCACTTTTTCTTTTAACCGTTTTAAATCAGTAACTAAAGAAGGCGCTTCCATATGCTTTTCTGGATACCCTCCAACACCAATACAAAAATCAGAATGATACTCTACATGTACATCGTTGTGTAAATATTGTCCTTTATTTAAATTCGAAATTTGGGCCACCAAATCGCTTGCAAAGGCATTCCCTCCTTTTACTGGCGTAAAATAAGGCTCGTCTTTCATAGCATCTCCCCGCAAAGCCATCACGTTGTCTAATCCCAAGTAATGGCAATCTACCAAGACATACTCTGTTTCTTCCTTCGTAAAGCCCCCACATAATAAATGCGGTATCGCATCTACCTGGTACTTATGCATAATAGAAGCACAAATTCCTACAGTTCCTGGGCGCATTCTAGTAATTCTTTTATCCAAAAGCCCATTTCCTTTATCTAAATAAACATACTCCTCTCTCGAAGTCGTAACGTCTATAAAAGGCGGATTAAACTCCATTAAAGGATCGATATTATTATATAAATCTTGAATATTTTTTCCTTTTTTTGGTGGTATTACTTCAAAAGAAAATAATGTTTTACCGTTGGCATTTTTAATATGATCTGTTACTTTCATTTTATTTAGTTGTTCGTTTTTGGTTGTTTGTTTTTGGTTGTTCGTTTTCACGAAACCTTTATTTTACAACGTTAAACTCATTTTTTTTGCCGTTACCACAAGGGTCGCGCTTTTCGTTTTACTTTTTTTTTGTTCCTCAAAAAAGGAGGTCACTTTAAACGCTAACGCATCCGCGCTCTTTGATTAAAAAAACCTCACAGATTTCAAATTATTCTTCTGCTAAAGTAGGATGCAACCACTTTCTTGCTTTCTCTTTGGTAATCCCTTTTCTTGTTGAATAATCACTCACTTGATCATCCGTGATTTTTCCCAAACCAAAATATTTCGCTTCTTTGTTTGCAAAATAGTATCCAGAAACTGCTGCTGCTGGCCACATTGCCATACTTTCTGTTAAGGTGACTCCAATTTTTTCTTCAACAGCTAATAATTCCCAAATCGTTTCTTTCTCTAGATGATCTGGACACGCAGGATATCCTGGTGCTGGACGAATTCCTTTGTATTCTTCTTTAATTAAATCATCATTAGTTAGTGCTTCACCAGCATCATACCCCCAATGTTTTGTTCGTATTTGCTTGTGTAAATATTCTGCCATTGCTTCTGCAAAACGGTCTGCAATTGCTTGTGCCATAATTGCATTATAATCGTCTTCCTTTGCTTTATAGCTGTCTGCTAATTCTTGTGCACCAAAAATACCGACACAAAAAGCACCCATATAATCTGTTTTTTGAGTTTCTTTTGGTGCAATAAAATCTGACAATGCAATATTAGGGATTCCTTCTCGCTTTTTTAATTGTTGACGTAAAGTTCTAAAAATCGCGACTTCTTTTCCTTTTTTCTGAACAGAAATGTCATCGTCATTCACCGTATTTGCTTCAAACAATCCAAAGATTGCTTTTGGTTTTAACAATTGTTTTGCAATAATTTCTTGAATCATTATTTGCGCTTCTTCATACATTATTGAAGCTTGCTCTCCGACTACTTCATCTGTTAAAATAGCTGGAAATTTACCATGTAAATCCCAACTTCTAAAAAACGGACTCCAATCTATAAACGGAAGTAATTCTTTTAAACTCAACTGCTCTAAAACCTGAATTCCTAATTCTCTTGGCTTTGTTATTTTTGAGGTTTCCCAATCAATTTTATATTTTCTTTTTCGCGCTTCTTCTATAGAAACATAGGACTTTTCCTTCCCTCGCTTTAAAAACTTGTTTCTAAACTCGTCATATTCTTTCTTTAGTCTAGCGGTATATAAATGGCTCGTTTTCTTGTTTAGTAAATCACCTACAACAGTGACAGCTCTTGATGCGTCATTTACATGCACTACAGCATTTTTATACTGTGTATCTATCTTAACCGCAGTATGTGCTTTTGAGGTCGTAGCCCCGCCTATTAATAAAGGTAAAACAAAATTTTGACGTTCCATTTCTTTGGCTAAATAAACCATTTCATCTAGAGAGGGCGTAATCAATCCGCTCAAACCAATCGCATCTACATTTTCTCTTATGGCAGTCTCAATGATTTTTTCTGGAGGAACCATCACCCCTAAATCTACAATTTCATAATTATTACAACCTAAAACAACACTCACAATATTTTTACCTATATCGTGTACATCTCCTTTTACAGTTGCCATTAAAATTTTTCCAAGAGCTCTTTGTTCTTCTCCTTTTTCTTCTTCAATAAATGGATTCAAATAACCCACTGCTTTTTTCATCACACGGGCAGACTTCACCACTTGTGGCAAAAACATTTTTCCTGCTCCAAATAAATCTCCAACGACATTCATTCCGATCATCAAGTGCCCCTCTATGACATCAATTGGTTTTTCAGCCGCTTGCCTTGCCGTTTCTACATCTTCAATAATGAAGGCATCAACCCCTTTCACCAAAGCATGTGTAATTCTGTCTTGAATTGGATTTTCTCTCCAAGACAAATCCAACCCTTTTTCTACTTTAGAGCCTTTTACAGTTTCGGAAAAATCTAATAAACGTTCCGTAGCATCGTCTCTTCTGTTAAGAATTACATCTTCTACATGTTCTAATAAATCTTTTGGAATATCGTCATAAATCTCTAATAACGCAGGGTTTACAATTCCAATATTCATCCCTGCTTGAATTGCATGGTATAAAAATACAGAATGCATTGCTTCTCGCACACCATTGTTTCCTCTGAAAGAAAACGAGACGTTACTCACACCTCCACTTACAGAAACATTGGGTAAATTTTGTCTTACCCATCGAGTTGCTTCAATAAAATCGAGGGCATTTCTTTTGTGCTCATCCATTCCTGTAGCAACAGGAAATATATTTAAATCGAAAATAATATCTTCACTTGGAAAGTGAACAATGTCTACCAATATTTTATACGATCTTTTGGCAATCTCAATGCGCCTTTCATAATTATCTGCTTGTCCTACTTCATCAAAAGCCATTACAATTACAGCCGCACCATAGCGTTTTACTAATTTTGCTTCAGCAATAAATTTTTCTTCTCCTTCTTTTAAAGAAATAGAGTTTACTACAGATTTCCCTTGAACAACTTGTAGGCCGGCTTCTATGATTTCCCACTTAGAACTGTCAATCATAATGGGTACTCTACAAATATCAGGCTCTGCAGCAATCAAATTCAAAAAACGAATCATTGCTTCTTTTCCGTCAATTAAACCATCATCAAAATTAATATCAATAATTTGTGCACCTCCATCTACTTGATGTCTGGCTACGTCTAATGCTTCATCGTATTTTTCTTCTTTTATTAAGCGTAAAAACTTTTTAGACCCAGCAACATTTGTGCGTTCACCAACATTTGTGAAATTACTATTTTCGTTCAGAACCAAAGGCTCTAATCCTGATAATTTTAAAAATCGTTGTTGGTTTTTGGTTCTTGGTTTTTGGTTCGTTTCGTTAATCATATTTTTTTGTAATAATTAATAAAACCGTTTAATAGTTTTTTACTTGAAATCACTTTTTCTAAAATATTTTTTAATTCTTCTTGTGATATATATTCTAAATCAAAAGAGAGATACAATTGTGTTTCTACTTCTTGCAAAGAGCCTTTTGCTATATACAAAAAATGTATCGTTTCTTTATTTGATTGTCTACCTATTCCTTCAGCAATATTTGAAGGTACTGAAACAGCACATCTTCTTATTTGATTTGTTAATCCATAGGTTTCTTCTTTAGGAAACGATTTTGTTAGCATATAAACCAACTTAACCAATCCTCTTGAATATTTCCAAACTTCTAAGTCAGTATATGATTTCATCTTTTCAGTTTTTGGTTGATAGTTTTTGGTTACTGGCTATATACCAACAACCATTATTGATAATGTTCTACTATTGGAAAAGGTTTATAAAAATGATGTAATAATTGTTTCCATTTTTTATATTCATCAGACTTTCTAAAACCTATTTCGTGTTCTTCAATGGTCTCCCAATTCACTAATAAAATATATTTATCTTCTTCTTCAATACATTTTTTCAGCTCATGAGATATATAACCATTCATCGATGAAATAATCCTTTCTGCTTTTTTAAATACATTTTCAAAACCTTTAGAAAGACCTTTTTTTATATGTAAAATTGCTACTTCTAAAATCATTTTTTTTAGTTTTTGGTTGATAGTTTTTGATTGCTGGCTATAAACCAACAACTAAAAACCAATAACCATATTTCTTGGTTTATACTTTCCTGCAATGTTCGCAATCACCTTAATATGGTCCGGGCTTGTCCCACAACAACCTCCAATAATATTGATCAAATCTTTCTTCAAATATTCTTCTATTTGTTCTCCCATTTCTTCTGGAGTTTCATCATATTCTCCAAAAGCATTTGGCAGTCCTGCATTTGGATGCGCAGAAATAGCAAAAGTTGTTTTATTGGCAATGGCTTCTAAATGTGGTTGTAATAAATTAGCTCCTAAAGCACAATTGAATCCAACAGATAATAGTGGAATATGAGAAATAGAGATTAAAAATGCTTCTGCCGTTTGCCCAGATAATGTTCTTCCTGAAGCATCTGTAATCGTACCACTTAACATTACTGGAATGTCTATATTTCTTTCTTCTTTGACCTCTTCTATCGCAAACAAAGCTGCCTTTGCGTTTAAAGTATCAAACACCGTTTCTACCAATAATAAATCTACTCCCCCATCTACCAGCGCTTCTGCTTGTTGTTTGTATGCTATTCTTAAATCCTCAAAAGTAACCGCTCTATAACCAGGATCATTTACGTCTGGAGACATACTTGCCGTTCTATTTGTTGGGCCTATTGCTCCAGCTACGAAACGAGGTTTGTGTGGTTCTTTTGCTGTAAATTCTGCTGCAACTTCTTTCGCTATTTTTGCTGATTCATAGTTTAGTTCATACACCAAATCTTCCATTTGATAATCTGCCATCGCAATTGTTGTTCCCGAAAAGGTATTGGTTTCAACAATATCTGCACCTGCTTCAAAATATTTTCCATGAATGGTTTTGATAGCCTCTGGTTGTGTAATTGTCAACAAATCATTATTCCCTTGTAGCGGAGATGGATATTCTTTAAAACGTTCTCCTCTAAAATCTTCTTCTGTAAATTTATAGGCTTGTAGCATGGTACCCATAGCACCATCTAAAATTAAAATTCGTTCTTGTAAAGTTTTATATATGTTTGACATTGTTTGATATTTTTATCAATATGTCATCAGGAAAGGTAAATTTTTCGCTGTTATCTGTCAGATCTTGAAATTAATTCAACACACATCTGTAGAATGTAGCACCTTCTATTTCTTAGAGAAATGGGTTGCTAAGGCCTCAACAGGTCTAATCCCTCTGCCTTTCGTGATAACGTATTAATAAGTTTATGAACTGTACTACAAATTAACGTAATCTTTTTTTATTTGTAGAATTATATACTATAAATATTGATGGAATTTCTAGTTACTCATTTCACTAATTTGGTTTTTTTTAAAATAATAACAAAAATGAATCTAATTTTCAAAATTTGTGAAATTTGGTCGCTTTTTTTTACTCTTTCTCGAATAATGTTGATGATAAATACCGATCTCCTCGATCACAAATAATTGCAACGACAACGCCTTTATCAATACTATGCGCCACTTTCAAAGCACTTGCAACAGAACCTCCACTACTCATTCCTGCAAAAATACCTTCTTCTTCAGCCAGTCGTTGTGTCATCGCTTTCGCTTCTTTTTCGTCCACTTCTAAAACTTGGTCTACTTTTTTTCTATTAAAAATAGCAGGCAAATATTCTTCTGGCCATTTTCTAATTCCTGGAATTTTTGAATCGCCGTCTGGCTGAACTCCTACAATAGTAATGTCTTTATTTTGCTCTTTTAAATAATCCGAAACCCCCATAATAGTTCCTGTAGTACCCATCGTACAAACAAAATGAGTCACTTCACCTTCTGTATCTCTCCAGATTTCTGGACCTGTAGTTTTGTAATGTGCCTTAGAATTGTCGGTATTATCAAACTGGTTCAATCGATAATACCCTTTTTTATATTTTAGTTTTAAAGCATAATCTCTAGAACCTTCCATACCTACTTCCTTTGGAGTTAAAATAACTTTGGCTCCGTATGCACGCATTGTTTTTACACGTTCCTCTGTAGAATTTTCTGGCATAACTAATACCATATTTACCCCTAAAACCTTTGCCATTAAAGCCAAAGCAATACCTGTATTTCCACTTGTAGCTTCTACTAAAGTATCTCCTTTTCTGATGTTTTTCCTTTTGATAGCTTCAGAAATCATATTGTAAGCAGCTCTGTCTTTCACACTTCCTCCAGGATTATTCCCTTCTAACTTCAACAATAATGTAACTCCTTCTTTTTTAAAAATATTTTGTACTTCTACCAAGGGCGTATTTCCAACAAAATCAATGATACTTTTTGTTTTCATATGTTTATTTTTAATTTTTTTTTAGAAAAATATTGTTTTCTGACTGTACGGTTACCACCGAGTTTTCTGGGATTGACTCTGTAACACACACATTTGCTCCAATAATAGAATTTTCTCCGATAATAACATCACCTCCTAAAATAGTCGCATTTGCATAAATAACAACACCGCTTTGTATCGTTGGATGCCTTTTTGTGGATGCCAAACTCTTCTTTACCTGAATTCCACCTAAGGTTACTCCTTGAAAAATTTGCACACGATCTTTAATAATCGTCGTTTCTCCAATAACAATTCCTGTAGCGTGATCTATAAAAAATGAATCTCCAATTACTGCACCCGGATGTATATCTGTCCCCGTTGTACAATGTGCAAATTCACTCATTATTCTTGGTAACACTGGAATACCTAACTTTAATAATTGATGACTCAAGCGATATACAGCAACTGCATAAAAACCAGGATACGCTAAATAAACTTCTTCCAAACTTTTTGCAGCAGGATCATTTTTTTCTGTAGCAATCGCATCTAAATCTAATTTTTTTCTAATTGCAACAAACGAATTTTCAAAATCATTCCACAAATTTTCTCCATTTCCTAGTGATAATCTCTCTAGTATTTTCAAAAAATTCAGTCTCGTTTGTTCTCCGTTTTCAGACAAATGATTCGCATCAAACAAATTATTAATCAATAGTTTGGTAAAAACGCCTACTGCATCTCTTAGACACATACTGTAGTTTTTAAACACTATTATTTGAGCTGTTTCTTTCATTTTGGAATTTAAATTTCTGGCGCTAATTCTACTTCTAAACCATCCATTGCTGGCGTCATTTGTATTTGACATCCTAACCTACTGTTCTCTTCTACATGAAAAGCTTCTGCTAACATTGCATCTTCATCATCTGTCATTTCTGGCAATTCTTGGTCAGATTTTACATAACATTGACAGGAAGCACACATCGCCATTCCTCCACAAACACCAATAGTTCCCTCTTCAGCCAATTCGTAAGAACGAACGACTTCCATCAGATTCATTGCCATATCTGTAGGTGCTACAACATCATGTGTTACACCATTTCTATCTGTTATTTTAATATTGATGTCTTGCATCATTTAGGTATTAGGGTTTAGCAATTAGTTTGTAAAATAATTACTATATTATTTTAATAAACCAAATAGCATTTTAGCTATTTTATTCGATTTTTCTATCAATACTTTAAAAAATTCGTCGTAAATAAATATTTAATATTACTACTAAATAGCGCATTGAACGAGTTTCACTATTTGACGACAAAGATATATATAAAAATCTTTTGAAATCAGGATTTGTATTTACTACTAAACTAATTACTCAATCGCTTTCACAACTGCCTTTGGAGCTTCTTTTTTTGTTCCATCAAAACCCTCTACACCACCAACTGTTGTATATTTCATGACGTACTTTTTATCTGGAAATATTCTTTTGTATGCACTTTGACACATTAAAGTTGCTTCGTGAAAACCACACAATATCAATTTTAATTTCCCCGGATATGTATTGACATCTCCAATCGCATAGATTCCTGGAATGTTTGTTTGATAATCTAGCGCATTGTCTACTTTAATCGCGTTTTTCTCAATTTCTAGCCCCCAATTACCTATGGGACCTAGTTTTGGAGACAATCCAAAAAGCGGAATAAAATGATCTGTATCAACAATAAAAGCATCTTCTCCTTTTCTCTCAACAGCAACGCCTGTTACTTTATCAGTTCCAATAATTCCTTTAACTTCTGCAGGAGTAATCATTCTTATTTTTCCTAAATTCTTTAATTCTTGTACTTTTTCAACAGAATCTAAAGCGCCTCTAAATTCATTTCTCCTGTGAATTAAAGTTACCTCTGAAGCGATATTAGATAAGAAAATAGCCCAATCTAAAGCAGAATCTCCTCCTCCAGAAATCACTACTTTTTTATCGCGATAGAATTCTGGCTCTTTAATAATGTATTCAACACCTTTGTCTTCAAAGTTTGCAATATTGGGTATCAGAGGTTTTCTTGGTTCAAAAGACCCTAATCCTCCTGCAATTGCAACAATTTTAGCATGATGTTTTGTGCCCTTATTTGTCGTAACAATAAATGTACCATCCTCTTGTTTGTCTATCGTTTCAGCTCTTTCTCCTAATGTAAAACCAGGTTTAAACTGCTTACTTTGTTCTATTAATTTGCGAGTCAAGTCTCCAGCTAAAATTTCTGGATAAGCAGGAATATCATAAATTGGTTTCTTTGGATAAATCTCAGAACATTGTCCTCCAGCTTGTGGCAATGCATCTATTAAATGACATTTTAATTTTAATAACCCTGCTTCAAAAACCGTAAATAATCCTGTGGGCCCTGCTCCAATAATTAGGATGTCTGTTGTAATCATTTTCTTATTTATTTTACTATTCACTTTTTGCGATTCGTTTTCAATAAATTACTAAAATCGAACCCCCTTTTATTCAATTAAACTTTTTGTAAATTCGTTTAACTTTTCTACTTTCTCTTCAAAGTTTCCTTTGATCGTTTTTCTATATTCATTCAAATTCTTTACAAAATCATCAATGTTTTCTGGAATAACATCCTCAAAAAATTGACGCAATCTTTTGGCTGTTGTTGGTGATTTTCCATTCGTTGAAATTGCTATTTTTATATTTCCTTTGGTTACAATTCCTCCCATATAAAAATCACAGTAGGGTGGATTATCCGCTACATTAACTAATTTTGCTTCCGCTCTACAGTCTTTCCAAACCTGAACATTCACTTCAGGAATATCTGTAGTTGCAACAACCATATGCCTTCCTTGTAGATAGGCTTTATTATAAATATCTTCAACAAGTGTAACACATCCTTTTTTTGCCAAATTAATGGTACCTTCTCTAAACATAGGCGAGACCATAGTAACATGTGCATCTGGACTCGACTTTAGCAAGAACGTTAATTTTTCCTCAGCAACATTTCCTCCACCAACAATAAGCACATTTAAATTGCTGGTTTTAAGAAAAATAGGATATAAATTATTTCTTTCCATCAAATTACCCGTTTAACTCGTTTGTATATTGATGTTGAATCTCTAAAATTGTTTGACGGTGTTTTACAACTTCACCTAACACAATAATTGCAGGATTGCTTAATCCCATTTCAAAAACAATATTTTCTATCGTACCAACAGTTCCTATTCCTATTTTCTCATTAACAGTTGTTCCTTCTTGAATGATTGCTATTGGCAAATCATTTTTACCTTCTCGTTGAAATAACTGAACAATTTGAGGCAATTTACTCATCCCCATTAACACCACTACTGTTGCGTTTGACTTTGCAGCCAATTCAATATCATTCGATATTTTATGTTCTTTTGTGGTTCCTGTAATTACCCAAAAACTTTCTGCACTTCCACGTTTTGTTAAGGGAATATTTTGATAGGCAGCAACTGCTATGGAAGATGAAATTCCTGGCACAACTGCGACTTCTAAACCAAAACTTGCTGCATATTCCATTTCCTCTGCACCTCTTCCAAAAATAAAGGGATCTCCACCTTTTAAACGGACTACATGTCCATTCGTTTTTGCTTGAGCTACGATCAATTCATTAATTTGCTCTTGTTGATATTTATAACATCCGCTCCGTTTTCCTACAAAAATTTGTGTTGCATCAGGGTTTATAAAATCTAACAATGCTGAATTAACCAAAGCATCATACAAAACAACATCTGCTGTTTTCAATACTTTTATTGCCTTTACTGTGATTAAATCTACATCTCCAGGGCCAGCTCCAATAACTGTTAATTTTGGTGTTTTCATACCGCTGCTATTAACTATTTTGCCTTTTAAGAAATCTCAAGGGCTCTGAAAGCTCTTACTTTTTGTAACATCCTACCTGCATCTTTAATATATTTCTCCGCAAATTCTTTTGTGGGTGCAAATTTATTAATTTGATAAATCAAATCCGAAAAAGAAGTACCAAGATCTATCTTTCCTCCCAAAATAAAAACTTCATCAAATTGAGAAATAATACTTGAATGTGTATTCGTTTTCTTATTTTCTGCTAATAATGATGCTTTTGCAGAATTCACAATCGACTGATACGCATAATAAATAGCCCCCGAATAAACACCGTTTTCAAAAGCTTCGTTTGCATTTTCAATTTTCTCATCACTTTCTAAAAACAAAGTGGCAATCAGATCGATAACGACTCCTGCACATTCTCCAATTCCTATTTCTTTTACATATTTTTCTTCTTCTCCCCAATCAATAAAATCTTCCTGAGTTAAGTTAGAAACATCTTGCAAGTCATTTAAGAAATCATAGAAATATTTTTCCCCTTTCTCTTTATAATATATTGCAAACTCTTTTCCGTTTGCATTTGCTTCAAAATCGTTTAAAATTCTACGTAAAGCTTCAGGTCCTCTTTTACTTGGTACTTTCACTACTTTATCTGCAAAAGCGCCATTTCCATTACCAAAGTTACCGCCTCCCAATAAGACTTGCAACGCTGGCGCTACAAGTTTTTCTGGTGTTCTTACTGTCATCCCCTGGAAACCAATATTTGCCATATTGTGTTGCCCACAAGCATTCATACATCCACTTATTTTTATAACTAAATCTTCGTTTTTTAAATACTGTGGGTATTCAGCTGCGATGACTTTTTCTAGTTCTTCTGCAATTCCTGTACTGCTAGAAATCCCTAAATTACAAGTATCTGTTCCTGGACATGCGGTAATATCTACGGCTTTATTATAACCCGCTTCAACAAATTCTAATTTTTCTAATTCTGTATAGAAAAGTGGTATTAAATCCTCCTTCACAAAAGGAATTACAATATTCTGACGCAATGTTAAACGGATTTCTCCAGCAGCATATTTATCTACTAAATCGGCTAATAATCGTGCTTTATCTGTATAGAAATCGCCTAATAAAACCTTAATTCCAATAGCAACATATCCTTCTTGTTTTTGCGGAATCAAATTTGTTGATTTCCATAAATCAAAAGCAACTTGGTCTTTAATTTCTACTTGTGGTGCTTCAACAGAAACAGGTTTTGATGGAATATAAGCCGCTGCATCAATAGCAACACTTTTAAATTCAATTGCATTTTGCTCTTGTTCAATTAATTCTTTGAAAGCTTCTAAACCGATATCTTTTAATAAAAATTTCATTCTTGCTTTGGCCCTACTTTTACGCTCTCCAAAACGATCAAAAACTCTTAAAACACCTTCCATTATTGGAATAATTCTATCTGAAGGTAAGAAGTCATATAAAACTTCTGCATGACGTGGCTGAGAACCTAACCCTCCAGCAACCATTACTTTAAAACCTCTAACTCCATTTTCTATTTTAGCAATGTACCCTAAATCATGCAAGTAAGACAACCCTGTATCTTCATCTGTAGAAGAAAAGGAGACTTTAAATTTACGTCCCATTTCTTGACAAATTGGGTTTCGTAAAAAGAATTTAAATAAGGCATCTGCATACGGAGAAACATCAAAAGGCTCATCGATATCTATACCAGCAGTTTCTGATGCCGTTACATTTCTAACAACATTTCCACAAGCTTCACGTAATGTAACATCATTTTTCTCTAACTCTGCCCAAAGCTCAGGTGTTCTATCTAAATCTACATAGTGAATTTGAATATCTTGGCGTGTTGTAATGTGTAATCTTCCTTTAGAATACTCATCAGAAACCGCAGAAATTCTTCGCAATTGATTACTCAATACTTTACCATAAGGCAATTTGATTCGAATCATTTGTACACCTGCTTGACGCTGACCGTAAACTCCTCTTGCCAAACGTAAACTTCTAAATTTTTCTTCGTCTATTTGTAGATTCTTAAACTGAGCAATTTTATCTGCTAATTCAATAATATCTCTTTCTACAACTGGATTTTCTATTTCTGTTTCAAAACTCTTCATTGTTCTATCTTTTATATGTTAAAAGTTGACACTTTAAACTCTCTGCTTTTAACTTTTTTATACGCTACTTTATAAAACCGACACCAACGGTATTGTTTGTTTTCGGGTTGATTAAAATAAAAGACCCATTCGATTTATTGTCTTTGTAAGAATCAAATAATAAAGGTTTACTTAATTTTAATTGTATGTCTCCGATTTGATTTAATGCCAATTCTGATGGATTTTCTTCAATCCCAGAAAAATCAGTTTTAATGATGCTTGCCAATCGTGTAATTTTTGCCTGCGCATCGTTTACACCATGTCTGATATAATATTTTTGAGAGACTTCCAAAGGAGCACTGTCCATCCAACAAATAGTTGCATCAATTTGCTTGGCTATTGTTGGTACTTCATTTACTTTCACCAACATATCTCCTCTACTAACATTTACGTTATCTTCTAGAGTGATGGTAACAGAACTTCCTCTTTTTGCGCTTGTATATTCTTTATCAAAGAAATTAATACTCTTAATTTTCGATTTTGTCTGAGAAGGCAACACAGCCACTTCATCTCCAACAACTAAATCTCCACCATAAATTTTACCTGCATACCCTCTAAAATCATGGTAAGCTGACGTTTTTGGTCTAATAACAGTTTGTACAGGAAAACGTGCTTGAGAAATATCACTAATATCATCAGTATCTAAATTTTCTAGATGATGCATTAATGTTTCCCCTTTATACCAAGGCATTTTTTCCGACTTATGAACCACATTATCCCCTTGCAAAGCAGACATCGGAATAAAAGTCAAATTCTGATCTTTGTACTCGCTTTTACTTGCTAAATATTCAATTTCTCCTTTAATTACATTGTATTTTTCTTCTGAAAAATCAACTAAATCCATTTTATTAATCGCAATTACGACGTCTTTTATTCTCAATAAATTATTGATAAAAAAGTGTCGGTATGTTTGCTCAATAACACCATTTCTAGCATCAATTAAAACAATAGAAACTTGCGCTGTTGAAGCACCAGTAACCATATTTCTTGTATATTCAATATGACCTGGAGTATCTGCAATAATGAAACTCTTAGAAGGTGTAGAAAAATAAATATGTGCTACATCAATTGTAATTCCTTGCTCTCGTTCTGCAACTAAACCGTCTGTTGCTAAAGAAAAATCTAGATAGTCAAAACCACGTTGCCTACTTTTTTCTTCAATAGCTTCTAATTTATCGTCAGTCAAAGACTTGGTGTCATACAAAACACGACCAATTAAGGTGCTTTTACCATCGTCTACACTTCCTGCTGTTGCTATTTTTAGTACTTTCATTTTTTTGTTTTGTTGTTGGTTTTTGGTTTATTACTAGCAACCAAAAACTAATTACTATCAACTAATTTTTAGAAATACCCTTGTTGTTTTCTTTTTTCCATTGCTGCTTCGGAACGCTTATCATCAATTCTTGCGCCTCTTTCTGAAATTGAAGAATCTCTAATTTCTTCAACTACTTTTGCAATGTCTACTGCATCAGATAAAACGGCTGCTGTACAACTCATATCGCCTACAGTTCTGAAACGAACCATTCTTTCTAACACTTCTTCTTCTTTATCTCTAAAGACAACTTCATCGTCTGCAGACCAAATCATCCCATCTCTAACAAATGTTTTTCTTTTGTGCGCAAAATAGATCGAAGGAATTTCAATATCTTCTTCTTTTATATAAGACCAAACATCTAATTCGGTCCAATTTGAAATTGGAAAAACACGTACGTTTTGCCCTAGGTCAATGCGTCCGTTTAACATATCAAATACTTCTGGTCGTTGGTTTTTTTCATCCCATTGTCCAAAATCATCTCTTACAGAAAAAATTCTTTCTTTCGCCCTTGCCTTTTCTTCATCTCTTCTCGCTCCACCAATACAAGCATCAAAACCAAACTCTTCAATAGCGTCTAACAACGTTTCTGTTTGCAACATGTTTCTGCTTGCATATCGACCCGTTTCTTCTTTTACACGACCACTATCGATGTTATCTTGTACATCTCGCACGATCAACTCAACCCCCAATTCTTCAACTAATCGATCTCTAAATTCAATTGTTTCAGGAAAATTATGCCCGGTATCAATATGCATTAATGGAAAAGGAATTTTTGCAGGATAAAACGCTTTTTGCGCTAAACGCACTAATGTGATACTGTCTTTTCCTCCAGAAAACAATAGCACAGGTTTTTCAAATTGCGCTACGACTTCTCTAAAAATATAAATTGCTTCACTTTCTAAAGCATCTACTTGTATTATTCTTTGACTCATATATTCTGTTTTTAGATATGTAAACCACATTCGCGGTTACTTTCTACTTTTGTTGGATCGAAATAAGTGAATTCATTTGGCAAATTTTCTGCTTCTAAATAAGCATCCAATGCTGCATCTGTCCAGTTGTAAAATGGACTTACTTTTAAAATTCCGTCTTTGCTTTGAGAAACAATATCAATACTATTTCTAAAAGCGGTTTGCCCTTTTCTTAAGTTTGTAAACCAAACATCTGGTTGATGTTCCTTCATTGCTCTTGTAAAGGGTTCTAATTTTACTTGCTCTGTAAAAACTACATGTTTTGGATCTTCTATAGAAGGAACTCCTAGCACGACATTCCTATGAGCAGCAGTTTGCTTTGGAGTATATAAATGAATATTTAAATTCAATTTTTGACTAATTTCTTCTGCGTGTTTATAGGTTTGTACTGTATTGTACCCTGTATCACACCAAATTACTTTAATGTCTTTTTGCACGTCAGTAACTGCTTTTAAAATGGCTACTTCATACGGTCTAAAGTTGGTCGTAATTACTGGATTCTTACCAAAAGAAATTGCCCAAGCTATAATTTCTGCTGGACTTTTAGTTTTTAGTGTTTCGTTAATCTCTACTAAGTTTATACCCATTACTTTCCCCATTTTATTTTATTCCATATTCTTTCATGAAAGAAGTATAAAACTAATTTTGTTAAAAAATCTACGGAGGCAATTGATGTTGCCAGTCCAATTTGACCTGTTAAAAAATAAGACACTATCAAAGTATCTAAAGTTCCAACGACCCTCCAGCTTAATGCTTTTAGGACACTTCGCATAGGTTTCTCAGAAGTTTTATCTTCTTCAAAACTGCTACTTTGTCCTTTTTTACTATAAATGATTTGGTTTAAAATCATAAAAAAAATATTTCAAATAATTAGCCTACTATATTAATAGGGTATGCAAACATACTCCAAAAATTTTGACTAAGTCGACAAATAATGTAAATAATTTCAAAAACCCTACAAAATTAGTAGATTAATAACAAAACTACAAATAGCTTGAGGATTTGAAATTATTTTTAGTTTTTTGTCAACAGCCTCTTTTTTATAAAAACCTTTAAAAACAAGTTATTTCATCAGCAATTACACAAATCTGCTAAAGTCGTGTTTTTAAATATTTTCAATGAACTGTCTCTAACTTGCGCCATTAACTTATGAACAGCACAGGCATTTTCGTCTGGGCAATCTTCACATTTTTCATAAAAATTTAGACTTACGCAAGGAATCATAGAAATAGGACCTTCTAAAATTCTCATCACTGCAGCCATTTGAATATCTTTTGGTTCTTTTAAGATGTAATAACCACCACCTTTTCCTTTTTTAGAACCCAAAAAATCATTTTTACGAAGTGTTAATAGAATGCTTTCTAAAAATTTTAAGGAAATGTTTTCGCTTTTAGATATGGTCGCAATTTGAACAGGAGTTCTATTTTCCTGTCTCGCTAGATACGTAAGCGCTTTGATTCCGTATTTGGTTTTTTTTGAAAGCATGCACAAATATAGAAATAAAAAATAGAATTCCTACTAACTTAGTAGGGATATTATTTTAATGTTTTTTTGAGTTTATGCACAGCATTTTAAAAGAAAAGAAAGAAGCCTTCTTCTACCTGTTTTTTTACCCTCCCAAAGCTTGATGGATGTCTGCAATAATATCTTCTACATCTTCTAGCCCTACAGAAATTCTAACCAAACCGTCTGTAATTCCTACTTCTAATCGATCTTTCTCAGACAATCTACCATGAGTTGTAGAGGAAGGATGTGTTACAATAGTTCTCGTATCTCCTAGGTTTGCTGACAAGGAACACATTTTTATTTTATCTAAAAAAGCGCAACCGGCGGCAATACCTCCTTCTATTTCGAAAACAACAATATTCCCTCCTAACTTCATTTGCTTTTTAGCAATTTCATATTGTGGGTGTGACTTCAAAAAGGGGTACTTCACAAACGTTACGTTTTTATTCGCTTCTAAAAAAGTAGCCACTTTCAACGCGTTTTCACAATGTCTATCTACTCGTATTGACAAAGTCTCTAAACTCTTAGACAATACCCATGCATTAAAAGGTGACATTGCGGGACCTGTATTTCTTGCAAAAAGATAAATTTCACGCATCAATTCTTTGGAACCAACCGTAATACCTCCTAAAACTCTACCCTGACCGTCTATTAATTTTGTCGCGGAATGTATGACTAAATCGGCACCAAATTTAATTGGTTGCTGGATATAAGGGGTTGCAAAGCAATTATCAACAATATAAATAAGGTTGTGCTTTTTTGCAATTTTACCGATCAACTCTAAATCTAAAATATCTACCCCAGGATTTGTAGGGGTTTCTATATAAATAATTTTTGTATTTGGTTGAATTAAACTTTCTAATAAAGCGACTTCATTTACCTTAAAATAAGAAGTTTCAATATTCCATTTTGGTAAGAATTTAGTAAACATCGTATGTGTTGAACCAAATACAGAACGACAAGAAACCACATGATCTCCAGCATTTAACAAGGCAGCAAATGTTGAAAAAATAGACGACATTCCCGTCGCAAAAGCATAGCCAGCTTCTGCTCCTTCCATTGCTACAATTTTATCTACAAACTCGGTCGTATTTGGGTTGGTAAATCGACTGTATAAATTACGTTCTTTCTCTTCTGCAAAAGAGGCACGCATATCTTCTGCATCATCAAAAACAAAACTCGATGTTAAATAGAGTGGTGTTGAATGTTCAGAAAATTGTGTTCGTTCCGTTTGAGTTCGAATCGCTACTGTTTCAAATTTTTTTTTATTACTCATTTTCTTTTTTATCAAATACTGAAACAAGTTCAGTATGCACTGTATATCAATTATTATGTTTTGCTAGTCTTAAAATATCTCCAAAAACGCCTCTTGCCGTTACACTAGCTCCTGCTCCAGCTCCTTGAATGACAATCGGTTGTTCTCCATAAGACGCTGTGTAAATTTCAAAAATTACATCCGATTCTTTTAAAGACCCTAATGGGGTCGTTTCTGGTGTGGAAACTAATTTCACTTCCAACTTTCCTTTATTTTGTGATAAATCTCCGCTTAATTCACCAATATAACGCAAAACGTGATTTGGTTTTTGCTCCTCTTTTAGTGTTTGGTATTCCTCATTTAACAATTCTAAATTGCCTAAAAAGGCATCCGCAGCGCTATCTCTTAATTTTTCTGGAATTAAGTTTTGAATAGTCGCTTCTGTGAATTCATTTTCTAAATCTAGTTCTCTTGCTAAAATCAATAATTTTCTTGCGACATCATTACCTCCTAAGTCTTCCCGAGGATCTGGCTCTGTCAATCCTTTATCAATTGCTTCTTGTAAGACCTCTGAAAAAGGAACGTTTTTCACAGAAAAATTATTAAATAAATAACTTAAAGACCCTGAAAATACGCCTCTAATTTTAGTGATATTTTCTCCTGATTCATGCAATAAACGGATGGTATCAATTAAAGGCAAACCTGCACCAACATTTGTTTCGTATAGATATTGCTTTTTGTGTTCCTTTAATTTTACTCTCACTTCTTTATAGAAATCAAAAGATAAGGTATTGGCTATTTTATTACAAGAAACCAAATCAAAACCAGCTTCAATAAAAGGAATATAAGTATTCGTAAAATTTATACTAGCCGTATTATCTACAGCAATTAAATTTTCGAAGTGATGTGCTTTTGCAAATGCAATAACAGCATCGACACCCAGATTCTCATCTCCTTTTTCTAATAAGTTTTGTTTCCAGTTTTTAGAAACTCCTTCTTTGCTTAACAATACTTTCTTCGAATTGGCAACTGCAAAAACATTGAGCTGTATCTTTCTTCGTTCTAAAACAGCTTGTGTATTTTCAATTATTTGATCAATCAGTGTTCCACCAACCAAGCCTTTTCCAAAAATAGCAATATTGATCTTCTTGGTAACGCCAAAAACTTGTCCATGAATAACATTCACAGCTTTGTGCAATTCCTCTTTTTTAACCACCAAACTCACATTCTTTCCTGTCACCGTATTATTAAATAAAACGGGAATAATTTGGTTTTTAATTAAGGCATTGTAAGGAAGATGAAATTCACTCAAATCTTGTCCTACAATAGAAATTATTGCCACATCATTTACAATAGAAATATGATTTACATCTTGTGAGTAAAAATCATTTTCAAATTCTCTTTCTAAAGCAGCAACGGCCTCAACAGCTCTATTTGCATCAATAATTAAACCAATTCCTCTTTCTGAAGAACCCTGAGCAATAATACTTATACTAATATCTCGATCGCTTAATGTCTTAAAAATACGGGCATCTACACCAACTTTTCCTAACAAACCTCTTCCTTCAAAATTTAATAAGGCAACGTTATCGATGGTTGAAATCGACTTGATTCCTTTCGCAGAAGACGCTGATGTAATTAAAGTTCCTTTGTCTTCTTTATTGAAGGTATTTAAAATACGAAGGTCGATGTTCTTTTCTAATAATGGAATGATCGTTTTTGCATGTAAAACATTCGCTCCAAAATTGGCCAACTCATTGGCTTCTGAATAGGAGAGTTGTTCAATTTTTTTTGCATCTGCAACCAAATCTGGATTTGCTGTAAAAATCCCACTAACATGGGTGTAATTTTGCAACTCATCTGCATCCAAATAATTGGCTAACAAGGCGGCTGTATAGTTACTTCCATTTCTTCCTAAAGTCGTTGTTTCTCCCTTTTCATTAGAAGCAATAAAACCAGTAACAATATTAATTTTTGTGGTATTATCCTTAAAATAACGAAACACATTTTCTTTAGAAAGCCCTGTAATAGGCTGTGCATTTCCAAAATTTTCGTCCGTAATAATCAAAGACCTTGCATCTACAGGATTTGCAGAAACTTGTTGTTTTTCTATCAAACTAGCCACCAATTTTACAGATAATAGTTCGCCTTGCGCTAAAACCACATCTTTAATTTTCTGACTATAGTCTCCCAATAAAAAAACACCCTCAAAAACAGTTTCTAATTTTGAAAATTCTTGAGAAAAATCAATGGAATTATTCGGTGCTTGTTGGTATTCTTTAAACGCTTCAAACGCTGATTTGTATTCCTTTTTTGCTGCTGCCTTTTCTAAAATAGCTTCTAATTCGTTGGTTGAATTTCCTCTTGCAGAAGCAACCACCGTAATTTTATCTCCGTTCTTATATTTACTTGCAATAATTTCAATTGCATTTGCCAAGCCTTTTCCATTGGCTAAAGATTTTCCACCAAATTTTAAAACTTTCATCTTATTTTCTCTATAATCTTTATTAAAAATAGGTTCAATAATTTTTTGTAATTGATCATATTCTATCAAAAAAGCATCATGACCATGAACAGAATTTATCTCATTATAGGTCACGTTATCTTTTGTTAGGGCTAACTTTTTAAACGTTTCTCTATTCTCTTCCGCAGTAAAAAACAAATCAGAACTCACCCCAATAATGTGAATATTAGCCTCCACATTCTTTAAAATTTCAATGTCTTTTTTTCCCCCAACTGTAACATCAATTGTTTTTAATAATTGATTCATTAATTTATAGGAAGACAATTGATACCGTTCTTGTAATTTTTCACCATGATGCAAAAGCCAACTCTCTACGTCAAATACATCTGAATTGTCTTTTTTAGAGCGATGAAACCGTTCTTTAAAAGACGCTGGTGTTCTATAACATAACATTGCATGCATACGTGCATCATGAACTGGATTGCTAGAATTTACCAAAAATTGTTCCTGAATCTGACAATTGGCGATCAACCAATCGGTAGATTTCCAATCGGTCGCGATGGGTAAAAAATGTTGGGTAATTTTAGTATTTAAAATAACCATTTCCCAAGCAATCCCTCCACCTAGAGAACCTCCAATTAATGCAAATAATGTCTTAATTTTTAAGACTGATAATCCTTCTAAAAAAATTCTTGCAACATCTCTTGCGATAAACTCCTTGTAAGTATCAATTAAAAAACCATCGAAACCATTTCCGGGAATATTGAATGATAAAATGGTGTAAGTATTGGTGTTGATTGCCTTTTCTTCTCCGACAATATCGACCCACCAACCCTCATTTCCAGCAACATTACTATGTCCCGTTAATGCATGATTAATTAACACCACAGGAGCAGTACCTAGTTCTTTTCCAAAAACTTGGTAGCTCAAATTTAGTTCAGAAATCGAAGCACCCGTTTCTGTAGTGAAATTCTTTATTTTGATATGTTGCAATTGATGTTCCAATTATCTTTTATGAATTTAAACGGACAAGGTTCTAAAAACCTTGTCCGTTATTACTTAATTATAATTCTGAAAAAGTCGCTTTTAAATCGGCTTTTAAGTCTTCTAAATCTTCAATACCAACAGACAATCTAATTAAATCTTGACTTACACCAGCACTTGCTTGTTCTACGTCATCTAATTGTTGGTGCGTTGTACTTGCTGGGTGAATAATTAATGATTTTGTATCCCCAATATTTGCTAATAATGAAAATACTTTCGTTTTATCAGCAATTTTCTTTGCTGCTTCAAAGCCACCTTTTGCGCCAAAAGTAACAATTCCACTTTGCCCTTTAGGTAAGTATTTATCTGCTAAAGATTTGTATTTACTGCTTTCTAAACCAGGATAATTTACCCAAGCTACTTCTTCCTGTGATTCCAACCATTTTGCCAATGCCAATGCATTTTCAGAATGTTGCTTAATTCGAACAGGTAATGTCTCTAAACCTTGAATGATATTGAATGCATTTGTAGGACTTAAAGCACTTCCAAAATCACGTAATCCTTCTAAAATTAATTTAAAAACATACGATGCCGCGCCTAAAGTTTCATAATATTTTAAACCATGATAACCAGCAGAAGGCTCTGTAAACTCGGGAAACTTTCCATTTGCCCAGTTAAAAGTTCCTGCATCAACAATAGCGCCTCCTAAAGAAGTTCCTTGTCCACCAATATATTTTGTTAAAGAATGAATTACGATATCTGCTCCATGTTTTATTGGATTTAACAATACTGGAGTAGCGACTGTGTTGTCTACAATAAAAGGAACTTCTGCCGCTTTAGAATGCACAGAAATTGCTTCCAAATCTAATACATCTAGTTTCGGGTTCCCTAAGGATTCTACAAAAAAGGCTCTTGTATTTTCTTGAACAGCTGCTTCAAAATTATCTGGATTTGAGGCATCTACAAAAGTCGTTGTGATTCCTAATCTCGGCAAAGTAACACTTAATAAATTATAAGTTCCCCCGTACAAGCTACTTGATGCTACAATATGGTCACCCGCTTTTAAAAGCGTTAGTAAACCTGTTGCAATTGCAGCAGTTCCAGATGCAAAAACGACTGCGCCAATCCCCCCTTCTACAGCCGCTAAACGATCTTGTAAAATTTGGTTTGTAGGATTGTTTAAACGAGTATAGATAAAGCCTAATTCTTTTAATGAAAAAAGATTGGCTGCATGTTCAGAATTTTTATAAACATACGAGGTCGTTTGATAAATAGGCACTGCTCTTGTACCACCGTTGGCAGTTACGTCATGTCCTGCATGCAACGCGTTGGTTGCCAATTTGAATGTACTCATTTTTCTATTTTTTTTGGTTAGTATAGATTTATCTTTTCAAAAGAAACACAATAGCTCCTATTGTAAACTATTTTTTAAATCAAAAAGTCAAATGCATCAATTTATTGATGTAGTTACTAGAAAAATGTTATTAAGAAGGTTAGAATTTTCCTGAAAGGAAATTTCTTTTTTGTTATCTATCCTTTTAAAATTTGCTTCAAAAACAAGCTTAGTATAAAGGGTAGAATGTAGCACCTTCTTTATTGCTAAAGGGTTGCTAAGGTTTCAACGGGTCTAATCCCTCCGCCTTTCTTGATAACATTTCAATACGTTATTGAACTTTGTGAGTGCAAATATATGCTTAGAAAATTTTAATATCCAAATAAAAAGGAGTTTATTTTGAAAAAAATCCTGATTTCACATTAAAAACAGTGTCTCTGGGGTGCTTATTTATTTAAAAAACAGTAAACTAAGTTTTTACGAAAATATAGTTCCTAAAATATTTTTTCTGAAAAGTGATGATAGTTGTATTTATAGTGTAACTTTGCAAAGAATTTTAGAGGAAGAATTTGAACTGATTGCAACCTCTCGTGCGGCACTTGATGCTTCACCTAACTTGAAAATGAATTTCTATGGAATGAAATTTTGAAACAAGTTTAGTAAAAAAAATGCTAAAGCAGTACTATCCTACTACTTTCGGCAACGTTGCAATCATTTTTTATTTTTCAAAAAAACATCATTTTTAATATAAAAAAGAAGGTTTAATATGTCATATTTATTTACATCAGAAAGTGTTTCAGAAGGACACCCAGACAAAGTAGCAGATCAAATTTCCGATGCTTTAATTGATAATTTTTTAGCGTTTGACAAATCAAGTAAAGTTGCTTGTGAGACTTTAGTAACTACGGGGCAAGTTTTTTTGGCAGGAGAAGTAAAATCTAAAACCTATTTAGATGTTCAAAAAATCGCCAGAGATGTCATCAATAAAATTGGTTACACAAAAGGAGAATACATGTTTGATGGAAATTCTTGTAGCGTTTTGTCTGCCATTCATGAGCAATCTCCTGACATAAACCAAGGAGTAGACAAAGCAAATCCAGAAGAGCAAGGGGCAGGAGACCAAGGAATGATGTTTGGGTATGCAACCGATGAAACGGAGAATTACATGCCATTGGCCTTAGAATTATCGCACAGGTTACTAAAAGAATTAGCAGCGTTAAGAAGAGAGAACAAAGACATTCCTTACCTGCGTCCGGATGCAAAAAGTCAAGTTACTATAGAATATTCTGACGAAAACGTACCTCAAAGAATTGATGCCATTGTTATTTCAACACAACACGATGACTTTGACAAATCGGATGATGTTATGTTAGCAAAAATCAAAAAAGACATTGTCGAAATTTTGATTCCAAGAGTC
>Ga0115568_10000436_pt1 | contig 31113 bp, 27 predicted proteins | sample COGITO_mtgs_1204_FD_87296 | JGI IMG/M metagenome (GOLD analysis project Ga0115568, IMG submission 87296) | Pelagic marine microbial communities from North Sea - COGITO_mtgs_120426 | ecosystem: Environmental > Aquatic > Marine > Epipelagic | place: Germany:Helgoland, sampling site Kabeltonne...
ATTCATATCCGCCCATTCCTGAACGAGAGCCCGCAGTAGTCCATGCCATGGTTTTTTCAGGGGCGTCTTTGCTGATGTGGGGTTTGGAGTTCGCTTCCTGCGAAAAGCGACAGCGTGGCAGGTGGCGCCCTGGTTGGGGGCACCAGGAGGGGCCGGGCAGGGGCACCCTGTTCCTATGGCGCCCACAGATGAATCATGTTTTTGGTTAAATGGTGGGCCCAGTAGGACTTGAACCTACGACCAATCGATTATGAGTCGACTGCTCTAACCAGCTGAGCTATGGGCCCGAAAAAGGACGGCAAAAGATCAGGTAGTTTATCAGAACATCGACCTGCGGCCAGCCTATCGATCACATTTCCTGCGCTTTGGGCGGCATACTCAGTTTTTAACCACCACTTTGCTATCAATTAGGTTAGTGTGGCAGTGGGGGATGCGTTCATGAACAATAATCAACTACTTCATCGGGGGAATGTCAGTGAAGCGCGCGACACCAGCGACAACGCTTTGCCGTCGAAAACAGTTGCCGGGTCAATGCCAGAGTCAATCCCGACGACTCTCATGCGGTGGCGGCGTGAGTGCTGGTATGCCATCCACGGTATGCCAGAACTATGTCATGGTAAGACCAACCTTCGCACGAGCGATGCGTTGTGAAACGTAGCGCAGAGTTACAGTTACAAACCCGCCTCATTGGAGCGGCCAACCACGCAAGCCATGAACTCCCTCCATGGTTAGTCGCAGATTTACGCGCTGACCACGCCGGCGAGGCAGGTGCCGTCATGATGTATCGCGGCATATTGTCAGTCAGTAAAGATCCTCATGTTCGCGCTTTTGCTGAGAGGCATTTACGCACTGAGTGTGGGCATTTGGCGAGCATCGCCGAGATCATGCCAGCCCGCTCCCAGACCCAGCTACTACCGATTTGGCGCATGATGGGATGGCTTACCGGCGCGCTATCCGCCTTATTGGGCCCCCGCGCGATCTTCGCTAATGTTCAGGCGGTGGAAACCTTTGTCGACCACCACTATCAAGAGCAAATTATCCGGCTTAGTGCAGAGGGGCCCTTTGCTGATGTCAGACAGCTGTTAGCCGACTGCCGGCAAGATGAAATCGATCATCGCGATGAGGCGGCAGGCTTAACCATGGGAAATGTCGGTCACATGGCTAAATGTTGGCAGGTGTTGATAGCCATGAAATTTAAGGTTTCCGTCTGGCTGGCCCGAAAATTTTAGTGTTTTAGCCAGCTCCACACGCGGCTGCCCCGGTTGCCCGGGGGCGGTGTTTAAGCGGGTTCCCAGCTTTGTGGCAGCGCGGCATTGACCACTCCACCGTCAACGGCAATTGACTCACCCACTACATAGTCACCCGAGCGCGCAGCGAGGTATATAGCGACCCCTGCCATGTCCTCGTCAATACCAATACGCTTATTGGGTATGGCGTCGGCAACGCTGTCACCATGATCTCGTGCGGCTTGATTCATGTCTGAGGGGAAAGCGCCCGGACAAATAGCCGTGACGTTAATGTGATCTTCAATGAGTCGAGCGGCTGTGCGTTTGGTGAGGTTTATAACCGCAGCTTTCGATGCTTGGTAGCTATAGGTTTCCCAGGGATTCAAACGCAGGCCGTCGATAGATGCGATATTAATCACCTTGCCGGGCTTATCGGCTCGCGCTGCTGCACGTAATAGGGGAAAAAAAGCTTGGGTTAGGAAAAAGGGTGCCTTCACGTTGAGCTCCATGACCTTGTCCCAGCCTTTTTCTGGAAATGCCTCAAAAGGTGCACCCCATGCGGCGCCGGCGTTATTCACTAAAATATCCAGTGCGCTTTCTTTGCTGGCATAGGCGTCAGCCAAGGCCCGACAGCCGTCGACAGTAGAGACATCCATAGGTAAAGAAAAACAGTGATCGCCCAGCTCCTCGGCGACTGCGTCGCAGATATCTGCTTTACGGGATGAAATATAGACTTTGGCGCCCTGGTCGAGAAAACCCCTTGCGATCATGAGGCCAATACCCCGCGAGCCGCCGGTAATGAGTGCGGTACGGCCCGCTAAAGAAAAGAGTGATGATGTATCCATATGAGTTCCTATTAGGTGTCAACTGACGCGAGGTTGAGATAGATATTGTTACCTGCGCACCGTCAGTATAGCGTGCTGTGGCCCTGTCGCTAAACCGTTAACGCCATGTCCTGAGTGGCAATTGTGTCGCATTGGCGCCAGTGGTGCTACGCTAATCAGGTAAGCGCATAGAGTCAATAATTATGCCGATGTTATCTAGGCCTGAAAGTGTAGATACGTTGCATTGTGGACAGTGAAAATCTTATGACTGACGATATTCCTAGCCAGGCAGAATTGGCCCGGCGTTTGCAGTATACGGCGCGGCTAGCGGTTGTGGGCAAAATGGCCTCGGGGGCCGCTCACGAGCTCAATCAGCCACTTAACGTTATTCGTATGGCGGCATTTAATCTAAAGCGGGCTATTCAAAAGAATAGGCTCGATCCCGAGTTGGCGTTAGAAAAGCTAGCGAGGATTGATGAGCAAGTCACCCGTGCCGCGCGGTTAACCGCGGGCATGAAGGCATTTTCCCCGACGGCGCTGTCCCAAGACATAGTGCTTAGGCCCAGTGACGCCATTGCTGCAGCGCTCGAATTACTCGCCAAACGCTTTTCAGCCGCCGATGCAGAGCTCCATTACCAGCCCACCGATGTCGCCTGTGAAGTTCAAGCGGCGCCTACTGCCTTGCAAGAGATTATTTTTAATCTAGTGGATAACGCAGTGGAAGCGTTTATTCGCCAAGGACCTCAAGAGGTTGATGTTGCCGAACAAAGTAACCCCCGCATTATTGGCGTAGCTGAAAGCGTTGCCGAGGGGATTTTCAAACTAGTCATTACTGACAACGCGGGGGGCATTGACCCTGAAAAACGCACAGCGTTACAGGCACCTTTTGCCACTGAAGCCGACGATGGTACGCACCCCGGCATGGGCCTCGCCATTTGTCATGAAGTGGTCGCTGGCTTGGGCGGTTCCTTTGATTTGAGCAGCGATTCAATCGGTACCACCGCGACTCTATGCTTTCCGGTGCGGTGCTCAGCGGTTGAGTGACAGCATGTAGCGGCCGACCTCAAGGCGCATGGCCTCTGACAAGTGATTTTGGGGGGGCATAGTAGGGAAGTCAGGCCGGTTTTTCTCAGGGGCGGCTATGTAGCGTGCAATAGCCTCTACGTCGTCGCCGTATTGCGCTTGAATAGCCAGCACCGGGGGTCCAATCATACGCACATTGAGCGTGTGGCAGCCGGCACAGATACCCTGATACACCAGCTCGGCGCCGTTAGCATCAACGGTAATGACCCGCGGTTCTGCAGGTTCCTCGCGCATTTTACTGGTCACTCCCCGTGACGTGTTGGGGGGCGGTGCTACGCTGGCGACCGCATCGGCTGCACGCACGGTGGTACGCGCACAAACACCCCAATCATCTAAACCATAAGTACGATAAGCCGTTTTCTGACTGATGCAGGAGCCGCGTTCGGCATCTGCCGCTGCGTTATAAGCCAAGATATCGGGTCCCTTCGTGGACAGTTGGGTCAGCATGAGCGCCCGGACGTCAGTGACTGGATCATTGCCATTGTCATACATAACGTTGTCACGAATTTGAACGCGATCCGGGTTAGGGTCCGATTGCGGATCTCCGGCGACATCGGTTGCAAAATCTTGACTGGTGATAATGATACCCGCGGTGTTGTTGCCGGAAATAATATTGTCTTCAATAACGACGTCGTCCCCAGCGAGCACCAGTACGCCGGTCCCAGCAGGGATGTTCGATACCAATGAACCCGGGATCGCAAAATTGGGCGTGTTGTTATTAATAATGGTGTTACGTCGAATAATGGCGTCGTAGGAGGTTTTTATGGGAAGTCCCGGCGTTATGAAGACAAGAATGCCACCGGTATTGTTATGCGCTATGTTGCCCTCGACTAAGGCGTGTCGAGAGTTCTCAATTTCAATGCCGGCGACATTATCGAAGACGCGATTGTTGCGCACGTCAATGTGGTCACACATGCCCACATAAATCGCAGCATCTTCAATGCCACTGAGAATATTATTTTCAATGAGACCATTTTCGCCGAATTCAGGAAAGATACCGTAGACGCCAGTGTCAATAATCCAATTGTTTCGAATAGAGAAATTATTGCCGGCCTGGCCCATGATGGCATTACCCTTGTAGTGCGTTATTTTGAACCACTCGACGCTAAAACCGTTACCCGAGTACAAAATCGCATCGTTCAATTGCTTGTTGCCTTCAAGGGTCGGCCATTCGCCGTTTTCGATGACTCCCTGTAGCGTAATATTATCTTTGTCGACGTATACGGTCTCCTCATAGATGCCCGGATAGACTCGAATGGTGTCACCGACCTGAGCGCGGGTAATGGCCTCTTGTATCGACTCGCCGTTTTTAACTTCAAGCGTTGCGGCGCCTACTGCGTGACTGATAAACGCAATGGCTAATGCCATAAGTGTGAGGGTTTTAGTCATGGGACTGCTCTCCTGTCGAGTCATGTTGCTGCCGTCGCGCGGCGACAGCGCGCCCAGGCGCTAAGCCTGAGGGGAGTTCCACTGGAATGGTGGGTAAAAAGCTTTGATCAGTCAATGCGCCTAAGAATAACACGACATCGTCAAGTTCTCGGTCACTGAGTTCTGGGGTCCATATATGCCAATGGAGCTTGAGATCCTCACCTTCAGGTACCCCATGACCTCGACCGGCGGTATAAAATGCCACGGCCTCTCGCAGGCTGTCAAAATTACCCGCGTGCATATAGGGTGCGGTCAGCGCGCTATTGCGCAGCGAGGGCACCCGAAACCCCGCGCGCTGGGAGGCGTCGCCACTCACGCCTTGGGCGCCTATATCTAAGGGCGCGCCGTCGCGCTCAGGAACGCCCAAAACGGCAATCTGTTGGTTCGTGAATGTCGGCGGCGTGTGACATTCTGCGCAACGGGCGACAAAGGAGCGAAAAACATTGAGGCCGCTTATCTCCCGGGGGCTCAGCGCACTGTGCAGTCCATGGGCGTACAGATCATAGCGGCTGTTGAGTGATACCAGCGAACTCTGGAAGGCGACTAATGCGCTGCTGAGTTGCTCAAGGGTGGGGCCCTCGCCAGTAAATGCGGTGTTAAACAGCTGGGTGTAGCTGGCATTGGCGCGCAGGCGCGCTAACAATGTATCGGGGGTATTGCCCATTTCATGAGGAGAGTACAAGGGACCTTGCATTTGCGCTTCCAGCGAGGGTTGGCCCCCATCCCATAGCAGGCGCTCCATAAACGTAACGTTCCATAAGGAGGGGGCCGATCGCGCTAGCGCCTGTCCATTGGCACCAAGACTCTTGCGCCGACCATCGCTAAAGCCAAGGGCTGGATCATGACAGCTTGAGCAGGCCAGTCCTTGATTCGCCGACAGGAGCGGATCAAAAAACAGCAGTCGACCCAGATCAATTTGCTGCGGGGTAAAGCCATCCCGCCATGGGGGTAGGCCCGTCTTCAGGCCACCCACGCCTTTATCGTGGGGTGACGCATACTGCAAGTATTGGCTGTGAAGTTGACAGCGGCCTTGCTCGTCAATGCGCGTCGCGGGTGGGCAGTAGCCTGACAGCTCAATAGTGGCTAGCAGTGGCGACCAGCTGACTGCGACACACAGTAATAGCGTTCGGAGCGAATAGATCATGGCTGCCCAGCGAGCGTGCTGACATAGTGAGCAATGTCTTGAATAATCGCCGATTCCTTCACCGCTGGCGCAAAGCGATGCATCTGCGCGCCGTAGCGGTCATCTGGGTGAGTTCCTCTTCTGCCATCGCGAAATTTTTCGTACTGCGCAACGAGGTACCAGTCATTGAGCGCGACTAAACTCGGCGCCTGCAGCGCGCTATTGCCTTGGCCCCTCGAGCCATGGCACGCCGAGCATAAATTAGTGTGATAGTCCTTACCTCGAGCCAATCGTCCAGACAGCGTGGGCTGGGGTGCTTGATCGGGTAACAAGGTAACAAGCTCAGCGATTTGCTCAAGCTCGGAGGGGCTCATGCCCGCCAGAGAGGCGGCCATGCGCTGCCCCTCGCTGTCATCGGGGTGGGCTCCTCTAACGCCTGATTGAAAATGCTGTAGCTGGCGCCCTAGGTACCAAGAGGGTAGCCCTGTGAGCTTGGGTGCTGCCTGGGCTTCATTTCCACGGCCATCACGGCCATGACAACTTGCACAGGACGATAGCCAACGTTGCAGAGCTGGGTGCTCAATTCCCGTCAAGTCCGCACTGGCGTTACCGGTGGTTGAGTCGCGGCTGTCACAAGCGGAGAGCAATAATATAAGTCCACAGATGGACAGGATGAGTGTGCTGCGCTGTAGTGTGACCATGATGTGTGCCGCTTTTTTATTTATCGAGCTAGGCTATGCCTAAACGGCAGCAAGCTCAAGACGCACCTGCCCACAGCGCGTCTGTTGCAGGTTAAGGGTGGAGCGTCCTGGGGCAGATTTACCTGACCTACTCGTCGAGGAAACTACGCAGGTAATCGGAGCGGGTCGGGTGGCGCAGTTTACGCAGCGCTTTGGCTTCTATTTGACGAATACGTTCACGGGTAACATCAAACTGCTTGCCCACCTCTTCGAGGGTATGGTCAGTATTCATATCAATGCCGAAGCGCATTCGCAACACCTTCGCTTCACGCGCGGTTAATCCCGACAACACATCTTTGGTGGCTTCCGTAAGCCCCTCGTCGGTCGCTGAATCGATCGGGCTGGCAATAGTGCCATCTTCAATGAAATCACCCAGATGCGAATCCTCGTCATCGCCAATAGGGGTCTCCATAGAAATAGGCTCCTTGGCAATTTTCAGAACCTTGCGTACTTTATCTTCCGGCATTTCCATCCGCTCGCCGAGTTCCTCAGGGGTCGGTTCGCGGCCCATTTCCTGGAGCATTTGCCGGGAAATACGATTGAGTTTGTTAATCGTCTCAATCATGTGCACGGGAATACGGATAGTCCGCGCCTGATCAGCGATAGAGCGAGTGATGGCTTGTCGAATCCACCATGTGGCATAGGTGGAGAATTTATAGCCGCGCCGGTACTCAAACTTATCTACCGCTTTCATGAGGCCTATATTGCCTTCCTGAATAAGGTCGAGGAATTGCAGCCCTCGGTTGGTATACTTCTTGGCAATGGAAATAACCAGACGCAGGTTTGCCTCGACCATTTCTTTCTTGGCGCGCCGAGCGCGGGCTTCACCCATACTCATGCGGCGATTGATTTCTTTGATCTCGGCAACGGTGAGTCCGGTTGCGTCTTCCACCTCGGCAATGCGGCGCTGCATGCGTTGAATATCGTCTTTGTGCGTATTGATGCGCGTACCGACATCTTTCTTACGTGCCACTCGAGATACCCAGCGGCTGTCGCTTTCTGATCCTTGAAAGCTTTTGATAAATTCTTTGCGGTCCATGCGACAGTCGCGCACAACAATGCGCGTAATCTCGCGCTCCTGGGTGCGAATGGTGAGTAACGCACGTCGAGGTTCATTGATCAGTGGGTCAAACACTTTTGGTGTCAATTTAAAGAACTTAAACAGCTCGCCCAGCTTTACCATCTCAGCGATGCTTTTCTTATCATCGCGACTCGTGCTTGCCAGCATCTTTTCGGTTTTGGTGCATTGCCGTTTGAGAGTTGCAAAGCGCTTTTTAGCTTCGACGGGGTCTGGGCCCGATTCGGTTTCGGTATCGTCATCACTGGTATTGGCCGCCGCCGCTGCTGTTTGATCGGCAATTTCCTGTGCCGTCGGCACGTGGTCAGCGGGGTCAAGATAGCCCACTAAAATGTCAGCTAACTTTCGCTCTTCTTTGGCGACTAAGTCATAGTCGTTGCACAGTTTGCGTACCACGCCGGGGTAGTGCGCCAGAGCTGTCATGAGCTCGCGGATGCCCTCCTCAATACGTTTAGCAATGACGATTTCACCCTCACGAGTCAGCAGCTCGACGGTACCCATTTCGCGCATATACATGCGCACTGGGTCGGTCGTCCGTCCCGCCTCGTTTTCAACTGCAGCGAGGGCCGCTGCCGCTTCCGCCGCAGCTATTTCGTCGGCAGATCGATCGCCCTCGGTCAGGATGAGCTCGTCGGCGTCGGGTGCCTGCTCAAAAACCTGAATGCCCATGTCGTTGATCATCTGGATGATGTCTTCAACTTGATCAGGGTCGGATATATCCTGCGGGAGGTGGTCGTTGACTTCGGCGTAGGTGAGGTAACCTTGCTCCTTGCCTTTAGCGATAAGTGCTTTGAGGCGCGATTGCTGGTGCACTTTTTCGGACATTCGAAACCCTATGGTAAGCCGCTGAAAAATAAGAGCGAGATTGTAGCGCGCAGCGACCAGAGCTGCCACGCTAAAAAGCTGATTTGCTCACTATTTGGGCAAATTGTTGTTATTTTTGCCACCAGGGGTCAGTTTGGCTGATTTTTTCACAGAATCAACCCCTTGAAGCTAACGCCGTGTGCTTTATTGTCGGCCCGCGAGCACGCGGAGTTGCTGGGTCAAATTCAGCAGTTCGCGTTTTTCTCCATCGCTAAGCTGGGCATAATGTCGCCCTTTCAGTTCATTAATCTTCGCCCGTAGCTCAGTGAGCGATTGCGCGTTGGCGACGCGAGCCATCAGCGCGGTAAAGAGTAGCTCACGACCTTTGTCATCTTCTAGTCCCTCTTTACTCGCCAGTTCAGTCAGCAGTTGACCTTCGGGCGTGCCGTACCAAAATCCCAACAATGCCGCGGTGGTGGTCCCAGCATCCTGCTGAATTTGGCTGACAAAATTTTTCAGCAGCGCACTATCCCGCCTGCCATCACTGGGTAGGCTGTCAATGTCAACCTTGGCACCCAGTGCCGGATCTAAGACGAGCAACCCAAGCACCTTGTGAATATCGTTGTTTGCCGCCGGGCTTAGACTATGATCGACGGGCTCAACGTCTGACGCCTCGGGGGGTGCATAATCCTCATCGTAATAGTCAGTGTCGGTATCGGGCGTGGGGGAGTGCTCAGTTGCCGCTTCAACTGAGCTGTTAGCGGGCACGCTGGCGCGGACCACCGGGGGCGTCTGTAGGCGCTTCAATGAGTCAACATCAATGCCTGTTTGATCAGCCAATGCTTGATACATGAGTGTTTTGAAGACGCCTTCCGGAAGCAACTGCAGGAAGGGCGCCGCGGTCTTTGACAAGCGCGCCCGGCCGTCGAGGGCAGTAATATCAATACCTTTGGCGAGATGCTGGAACAAGAACGTCTCTAGGGGGGATGCTTGAGTAAACAAGTGCTCGAGATGTCCCTGTCCCTTGGCCCTCACCAGTGAGTCGGGGTCTTCCCCTTCGGGCAAGAACAGAAACCGGACTTGCCTACCGTCATGCATAACCGGCAGCGCCGCTTCCAAGCCCCGAAACGCCGCTTTGCGCCCCGCTTCATCACCATCAAAACAAAAAATGACTTCTGGCACGTGGCGGAATAGCCGATCAAGGTGCGCCTCGCTGGTGGCGGTGCCGAGGGTAGCTACCGCGTAATGGATGCCATGTTGCGCCAGGGCGATGACGTCCATGTACCCCTCAACAACAACAATGCGCTCTAACTGCCGATGGGCTTTGCGCGCTTGATATAGCCCGTATAACTCCCGAGACTTATGGAAGACTGGGGTCTCTGGTGAGTTGAGATACTTGGGCTTGTCATCCCCCAAGACCCGGCCTCCGAACGCAATCACTCGCCCTCGAGCGTCTACAATCGGAAACGTAATGCGATCTCGGAATCGATCGTAAATACGTCCTTTGTCATTTTTAACCAACATACCGGTGGTCATCAGATGCTGCTGCTGTTGCTCGGTCGCTGCCAAGGCCGACAGAAGATTATCCCAGCCTGGCGGTGCAAACCCAATGCGAAAGGTCTTGGCTATCTCGCCACTGAGTCCGCGCTCTTTTAAATAGCTTATAGCCCGCTTGGCGTCGGGGTGTTTACGCAAGCTCAGCTCATAAAATCGGGTGGCTTGCTCTAGCTGCTCAAGCAGTGGTCGCTGGGTATCTTGGCGGGAGACCTCGCCCGGTCGGCCTTCCTCTTTGGGGACCTCTAGTCCCACCGTTTGGGCGAGGGACTCCACCGCCTGTGGAAATTCTAGTCGCTCATAGTCCATGAGAAAGCCGAGGGCATTGCCGCCTGCGCCGCAGCCGAAGCAATAGAAAAATTGCTTGTCAGGGTTGACGCTGAACGAGGGCGTTTTCTCATCGTGGAACGGGCAGCAGGCAGAAAAGTTTTTACCCGTTTTTCTCAGCTTGACCCGGCGGTCAATGACATCGACGAGATCGACTCGGTCAAGCAGGTCATCGATGAATTTCTGGGGTATTTTTGCCAAGGGATTATCAATTCAGTAAACGGTAGCAGAGTTTACCGCGAAGCATGCGCCCTGCCCATGTCCATCTACGGATAACCGCTAACTATTGAGTTTTGACTTCACTAGCTGGGAGACGACGGCCATATCGGCACGTCCTTGGAGCGCCGGCTTGAGTTTGCCCATCAGCGGGCCCATCGCCGCCATGCCTGTCGCGTCAATCGATGCCAGTGCGTCACTAATCAGTGCGTTGATCTCGTCGGCGCTGAGTTGTTCGGGCAGGAAGCTTTGAATAACGGCAATTTCGGCATCTTCTTTATCGGCTAACTCTGGACGATTGGCGTCGCGGAATTGGCTTGCTGAGTCCCGCCGCTGCTTGAGCATCTTGTCCATAATGGCTGTGGCGCGCGCATCATCAATGTCAATCCGCTCATCTACCTCAACCCGCTTCACTTCGGATAATATAAGGCGAATAGTCAATAACCGCGCCTTGTCTTTGGCTCTCATGGCCGCTTTCATCTCGGCCTTAATGGTGGCGACCAGCGTCGCCTCGTCACTCATCGTGACGCCTAGTAAAGCCGCTGATGCTTGCGGTTCTCGCGGGACATTTTTTTAAGATGTCGCTTAACAGCCGCAGCAGCAGCACGCTTGCGAACGGTCGTCGGCTTTTCATAGTGTTCACGCTTGCGGACTTCGGCCAACAACCCAGCCTTTTCGCATGCCCGCTTAAAACGTCGCAAAGCGACATCAAAGGGCTCGTTCTCTTTAACCTTAATGTCAGGCATTCACTTCACTTCCTGTTATACAGTTCTCGGACAGGCCACCCGGGCGTGCCCTGTTGAAAGGGTGGCGAAGTATAGGCGGGTATTAATGATTTTGCAAAGCCGCCCGACGTGGTAGCTTTGCGGCCCATTGGGAAAGATTGACGACAAGAGGTAACGGTGTGCGCATTCTGGGCATAGAAACCAGTTGTGATGAAACGGGCATTGCCTTGTATGACACGCAACACGGTCTATTGGCAGACGCCCTCTATAGTCAGGTCGAGGTGCATGCTCAATACGGTGGCGTGGTGCCGGAGTTAGCGTCGCGAGATCATATCCGCAAGACGCTACCGCTCATAGATCAAGTATTAGCCGCCGCTAACTGTACCAAGACAGCGCTCGACGGGGTGGCGTATACCGCTGGTCCTGGCCTAGTGGGGGCGTTAATGGTCGGCGCCACCCTAGGTCGATCATTGGCGAGGGGTCTGGGCATTCCTTCTCTGGGGGTGCACCACATGGAAGGTCACCTGCTTGCCCCAATGCTCGACACCGACCCCCCAGCCTATCCGTTTGTTGCTTTGCTGGTGAGCGGTGGACACAGTCAGCTCGTACGGGTTGACGGGCTAGGCGTCTATGCGCTCTTGGGTGAATCCTTAGACGATGCTGCAGGTGAGGCTTTTGATAAAACCGCCAAGCTCTTGGGCCTGCCGTATCCCGGCGGTCCCGAGGTTGCTAAGTTAGCTGAGCAAGGTGATCCACAGCGGTTTACCTTCCCACGTCCGATGATTAAGCAGCCGGGCTTAGATTTAAGTTTCAGTGGTCTGAAGACCCACACGTTGACCACCGTACGTCAATGCGTGGCCGAAACGGGTTTGACCGAGCAAGACAAGGCCGATATTGCCTACGCCTTTGAGCGAGCCGTGGTAGAGACCTTGGTCATAAAATGTCGTCGGGCGTTGCAACAAGAGGGACTGCGCACCTTGGTAATGGCGGGCGGAGTCAGCGCCAACTTATCACTGCGCGAGTCATTAGCCACGAAGCTTGAACCCGATGGCGTTGACGTGCACTACCCGCCACTGCGCTTTTGCACCGACAATGGTGCCATGATTGCTTACGCTGGCGCTCTACGGCTATTGGCCGGTGAGCGCGATGGTGCGCAGGCAGACGTGCGAGCGCGCTGGCCCATGACTGAACTGTCGCCGCCGGAGGGCGCCTATGCCTGATAAAATTCTGATTCATGGACTGCGAGTTGAAACGGTTATTGGGGTTTATGACTGGGAGCGAACCATACGCCAGCCCTTGGTCATTGATCTTGAGCTGGCTACCGATGCCTCGGGCGCCGCAGCGACCGACCAAATAAGTCATGCCTTGGACTACGCTGCGATATCCAGTCGGGTCATGGAAGAAGCCGCGGCTTCATCTTTTCAACTCATTGAAACGTTGGCGGAGCATCTTGCTAGTTTGGTCTTGAGAGAGTTTGGCGTGGGCTGGTTGCAAGTGCGTATTATGAAGCCCACCGCGGTACCCGACGCCGATGGGGTTGGCGTGGTTATTGAGCGAGGGTTGCCGCAATAACACGGATCTGGCGTTCTTTTATCGCGGCCCCCAGTGCAGGTCCTGTCAGTGTGTTAGTGCCGGTCGACGCGGCATTGATCTGCCGAGCAGCCTCACACGCTCGCCGCAGTAACCTCGTCGTCGGATGGGCATCGGCTGAGTGACCCTCCAGCGCCGCCAGCGTCGCTAAAAAACCGTCGAAGGGTTCATCTCGTCGGAAACTGTCGAGACCCTTGAGCAAATCAAAGCACCCTGATGCCTGACGCAGCGCATTTTTAGTCGCTGGTTGGTACCGAGCGACGCCATTGGCCAGTGCCTCGAACAGCTTAGGTGCCTTGAGCGCCCGACAGGTTTGCGTCGCGTTATCGGGGGATAACGTGGCCAGCAAGGCCGCCCACCGGCAATCGACCCGGGTGGTGTGAACCCGGGCCCGGGTGAGATGATCAATACCGTTACTGAGTGCCAAGGCGGGCATTAATGCCTCGAGGGCGCCGCAGTCCTTGAGCACGGAAAAGTAAATCTCCGGCTGGGATTCTGCAAGTGCGCGCTCAGTCTCTGTCCAGATTCGTTCGACAGATAAATGTGCCAACTCTCCCGCCGCCACAATGCGCTGCATGAGCGTCAGGGTCTCTGGGGCTACGGTGAAGCCCAAATACCCATAGCGGCCAGCAAATCTAGCGACTCGGAGTACCCGCAAGGGGTCCTCAATAAAGTGCGGGGAGACATGACGCAGCAGGCGCTTCGCTATATCAGCCCGACCACCGTAGGGGTCAATAATATCGCCCTCGTCGGTCATCGCCATGGCATTAATGGTTAAATCTCGACGTGCTAAATCTTCCTCAAGGGTAACTGAAGGATGCGCATGGACTTCGAAGCCATGGTAGCCGCGCCCCGACTTGCGCTCGGTGCGCGCAAGGGCGTATTCCTCCTTGGTCGATGGATGTAAAAAGACCGGGAAGTCTTTGCCTACTTGGGTGAAGCCCCGGTCAAGCAGCGCCTGGGGAGTTGCGCCCACCACGACCCAGTCCACCTCTGAGTGCGGGTGGTTGAGTAAGCTGTCGCGAACGGCGCCGCCCACTTTTAAGATTTTCATGGCTGTATGCCTAGCGGCTTGTTGGGCGGTGACTGAGCTGAGGTAGGTAGGCTTTGAAATCGCTCACCGGTCTCCAGAGCCAGAAATGTCAGTGGACCACCCCAGACGCAGCCAGTATCGAGCGCGATACATTGCGCGTTCGTGGTCTGTCCTTCCAGCGCCGCCCAGTGCCCAAACAATACCTGCTCGGTGGGCTGGAGCTGATTGGCGTGGTGAAACCAGGCGTCAACGGGCTCATTGTTCAGCCGCGCCCGCGTCGGTTCAACCCCTTTGCTTTTCATATCTAAACACCCCGACGGCGTGCAGTAACGCATGCGGGTGAGATAATTCGTGATTAGCCTTAAGCGCGCTAGCCCTTTAATAGGCCTAGACCAGCAGGCGGGCTCGTTACCGTACATGGCGTGATAAAAGTAGTGGGCATTGGCGCCTTGTAAATAATCTGTCACTTCCTTTGCATAGTCAGCCGCCTGCTGTGTCGACCACATGGGTGGAATACCCGCATGAACTAAAACATAACCCGACTCGCGATAGACAAGCGGCTGCTGTCGCAGCCAAGCTAATAACGCCGGCGCGTCGGGGGCCTCTAAAATATCGCTAAAGTTATCCGAGTCGCTCATAATTCCCGCCCCCGCATACGTGGCGAGAAGGTGAAGATCATGGTTACCTAATACGACTTTGACGCATGCTTGGTGGTTGTAAAACCAACGCAGCGTGTCAATATTATTTGGGCCGCGATTAATTAAATCGCCCACGGACCACAGCACATCTTTGTCAGCATTAAAATCGACGTTTTTTAGTAACTGTTTAAAGGGTTCAAAACAACCTTGAATATCGCCAACAACATATGTGGTCATGTTATTTACACCGATTCCGCGAGCGTATTAGCCAGTGAAACAAACGCTGAAAGGCTTAAGGTTTCAGCGCGGCAGCCGGGATCGATATGTAATGCCTCTAATTGCTGGTCATCAAACACGCCCTTAACATTATTGCGCAGAGTTTTTCGGCGCTGAGAAAAAGCCAGCTGAACCACCGAAGCCAGTTTTTTTCGATCACAGCGGGGCACTTCGCCAGGGGATTTCGGGGACAGTCTTACAATGGCAGATTGGACTTTGGGCGGCGGCTGAAAAGCCTCGGGTGGGACGTCAAACAAATGACTAACGTGACACTGATACTGGCTCATAATGCCTAGACGCCCCCAGTGTTTAGAACCCGGTTGCGCGGCTAGGCGTTCGACCACTTCGCGCTGAAGCATAAAGTGCATATCAAGAATACTACCCGCCGATTCAAGCAGCTTAAAAATAATAGGGGTGGAAATGTTATAGGGGAGGTTGCCAACAATCCGTAACGGTTGACCGTTTATAACGAGCTGGTTGAAGTCGAACGTCAGCGCGTCGGCGTTGTGCAGTGCGAACCCCGGATATACGCTAAATGACGCCAGTAACAGGGTGATTAAATCGCGGTCAAGCTCAATGGCGTCGAACCGACAACGGGAAGGGACCAGTGCTTCAGTGAGTGCTCCCTGCCCCGGGCCAATCTCGACCAGATGATCATCGGCTTGAGGCGCTATCGCGCGTGCTATGGCCTGAATGACCGCGTCATCCTGCAAAAAATTCTGCCCAAAGCGCTTTCTAGGCAGATGTCCGACCCTTGCTGACTTCATGGATTCGCTCTCACTGCGCTATGGGGCTTGGCAAGGGTTTTACGCGCTCGCCTAGCCGTGGTCAGCTGCCTACTGCCGGCGGTCACTGTTAGCTATCTGTGCTCAGTGCGCAGGTAAGCGGTGCTCACTCGTTGATGAGACAAGAATCGAGCGAGCCACCGTTGGCGATGAGTTCACGAAAGACCACGGGCATACGACCGCGACCGGTCCACTGAACCTGTTTTCCGTCCACCAATATTTGGTATTTTGCCGCCACCTTTTTGCCTTTCCGTGCGCCCGCTTTTTTCTTGCTTGGTCGACGCTGGGCTGTTTTTTTATTGGCTAGCTTTGCGACGTCGTTTGCACTCAACCCCATATCAGCCATTATCGCTGTGAGCTTTTTAATGTCAGCAGCGCGTTTTTTAGCTTGTTTATTTGCGTCACGCTTTCGCGCGGCGTTCAAGGTCGCATTAAGGTGATTAATCGCGCTTTCTATTTGCTGGATCGTCAAGGCTTTCGCTAGGCGGTTGGCAGTCGCCTTAGATTTTGCTATCGCCAATAATGTGTTAGTACTGGGCATACGTTGTTCTCCACAGGTAGTCATCGATTAATAGGGATATAATAACTCGAGCACGGTATTCTCGAATACCATTTATAAGGAAAACTAATAAATATTATAAGGAAATTAATAAACAGTGCTGCTGAATATGCATTTCACGCTCTATTTTTCATCTGACATAAGACGAGTGCTTGATGAATAGCTGCCAGTAAACTATCGGCGCGGGCCTTCGATGTTCCCGCTAAATCGAGGGCAGTACCATGGTCAACCGAAGTTCGCAGGAAAGGCAAACCCAGCGTAATGTTGACCGCTTCACCAAAGCTCGCGTATTTCAGCACCGGCAAGCCTTGATCGTGGTACATAGCCAAATAGGCATCGGTTGTTTGGCGAATATCAGTATTAAAAGCGGTATCTGCCGGCAGAGGGCCCTGTAATATCAGCCCTTGACCACGTAACTTTTCAATAACGGGCCTAATAGTTTGCTGTTCTTCATGCCCTAAATGCCCCCCTTCCCCTGCATGGGGATTAAGCCCAAGAACCGTTATACGCGGCGATGCAATGCCAAATTTTTTGATCAGTTCGGACTGCAGAATAATCAACGTCCGCTCTACATGCTGACAGGTAATGGCATCTGACACGTCGCGTAATGGCAGGTGAGTGGTCGCTAGTGCCACCCGCAGGTCACCGGCCGCCAGCATCATGACTACCTGTGGGGTATCACTCAGCTCAGCCAAAAACTCGGTATGGCCACTAAACGGAAAGCCCGCATCGTTAATAATAGATTTCTGTACCGGGGCGGTAATCATGGCCTGGGCTTCTCCGGTCTCACACAGCGTGGCCGCCAAATTAAGCGAGGCTAGGACGTAACTAGCGTTACGTGCATCGAGTTTGCCGGGGGTGGCTGGGACTCTCAGCGGTATGTGGATATAGCGCAGAGTCCCCGCTTCTGAGCGCACTGGCGGGGCATTGGTATTGGCCGGTACTAGCGCCACCTCTAATCCTAGCTGGCGCGCCCTGACTTCTATGAGTGCGCGATCGGCAATACAGACTATCTCGGCGGGCCAGTCTTGTTGGGCGGCTTTGATGACGATATCTGGACCAATACCCGCCGGTTCTCCAGCAGTAATAATAAGCCGAGGAATCACGCTGGGCTCATTGTGCGAGTCAGGGTTCACTTTATGTCGACGAACGCCTCTTCGCGGATCTTACGTAACCAAGCTTCCAGCTCCTCTTCATATTTTTGATCGTGAAGATAATTCATCACTTGGCGTCGGCGCATGTCCTCGGCGATATTTTGTTCTCGTCGTCCCGTCACTTCCAAAACGTGCCAGCCAAACTCTGAACGGATGGCTTCTGACATTTCGCCGACGGGGGTTTCCCCCATGGCCGCCTCAAATTCGGGAACCATCTGTCCAGGACTGGTCCACCCTAGCTCGCCGCCTTCTTGCGCGGAGCCAATATCGTCCGAGAACTCTTTTGCCAACGCTTCGAACGCTTCGCCGTCGAGAATACGTTGTCGTAGGGACAGCGTGAGCGCCTTGGCTGCCTGGTCGTCCAGCACCTCATTGGGTTTTATGAGAATGTGTCGAACTTCGGTTTGGTCAATCATCCGTTTGCGACCGCGCTCATCTACTAAATATACGAGATGGAAGCCCGCACCACTGGTTACCTTTGCGGTATCACCTGCACCAAGCGCAGGGATGACATCGGTAAACATACTGGGAATGTCTGCAAGTTTACGCCAGCCCAAATCGCCGCCTTTGAAGGCGTAGAGATCTGTCCCCGATACCGCCTCATCAAAAGCTTGACCGGCGAGTATTTGAGCGAGCACTCTATCTACAAAGGCCTCTTTGCTTGCTTTCTCGGCTTTTGAGTCATTCTTTGACACCTCAACCAAAGCCTGTACTACTCGAAATTCGGGCTGCGTCATGGCTTCGCCCTCGTCAGTACCCATGAAGTTATCGACTTCTTGCTCTGAGATCTCAATGCCGCGATTCACATTGCCTTGCTGGACTCGCTGTAGCGTCAACTCTTGCCGTACTTGCTCGCGCATAGCAAAAAAACTCTCCCCCTGGGCCTCAACGGCACCCCGAAACTGCTCCAGCGTGAGATTGTTTTGTCCAGCCATTCGGCGCATAGCGTCGTCAAGCTGAGCATCGGGAATGCGAATGCCATAGCGCAATGCTAGTTGCATCTGAATGCTTTCGAGGATCAGCCGATCCAACGTTTCACGCACCAAGATCTCTTGCTCGGGTAACTCGACATCCTGGCGTTCGAGATTCTGAGTGACCAGAGTCAGGCGTTCACGTAACTCGCTCGCTAGAATAATATCGTCATCGACAATGGCGACAATTTGATCGAGCGTTTCAACCTGAGCGCTCGTCGTATTAACACCCAGTAGCGTTAACAACAGGGCGATGAGGAGGGATCGACAACAGTGACCGTGCTGGATAGTTAGCATTGCAGGTTCGTCTCAGCTTGTTTGATAAGTGAGGTAGTATAATGAATCATTCAGCCCTGTGAGTGGAAGTGAATATGTCCCGATTATTGTCAGTGTTTCTCACCTGTTGGGTGACGGCTGTGTTGCCGTGCATGGCTCAGAGCACTGCAGGGGGGCCGGCCAATGCCCTGGGACAGCCGCCAGCGAGCAGTGAATCCACCGCTTTCGCTGACATTATTAGCGCGAGTGAATATCGAGAGGGCTTTCTGCCTCTTTACTGGCACGCGGCTTCAGGCACATTGTATGCCCAAATCGATCAGCTACAGCAGCCATTTATCTATTACACCAGTTTGTCTCAAGGCGTTGGCTCCAATGACCTAGGCCTCGACCGCGGCCGGCTGGGTGATACGCACTTGGCACAATTTGAGCGAATCGGCCCGAAAGTGTTGCTTATGGCACTGAATACCCGGTTTCGAGCCCACTCTGACAACGCCGCTGAACGGCGCGCGGTCGATGAAGCGTTTGCTCGTTCGGTGCTGTGGGGGTTTGAGGTCGCGGGGCAGTCGTCAGGCAGAGTATTTATTGATATGACGGCGTTTGCGCTAGCCGATAGCTTTGGGGTGAGCGAGCGTCTAGCTGCGTTAAAAGAGGGGAAATACAGCACAGATGCGTCTCGCTCAGCGATTAATGCGCAACGCACCAAAGGCTTTCCTGATAACTCAGAGATTGATGCGCTCGTCACCTTAACGGGCGAGTCGACGGGTCAGTACTTAACCACCGTGTCGCCCAGTAGGCATAGTGTGACCGTGAATGTGCATCATTCCTTTGTCCGATTGCCTGACGGTGGTTACACGCCGCTTCCCTACGACCCAAGAGCCGGGTTCATCGATGGCGGGCAGCGGTTTATGGATTACGCGACGCCGTTGGGTCTGCCGGTACAGCGTGCCTACGCGTGGCGTCACCGTCTACACAAGCAGACTCCCGACGCGCCAATGAGCAAGCCCGTTGAGCCCATCGTTTACTATGTTGATCCCGGCACGCCCGAGCCTATTCGCAGTGCACTACTCGAAGGTGCGTCCTGGTGGAATCAGGCCTTTGAGGCCGCGGGCTTCCTCGATGGCTTCCAAGTCAAATTACTCCCCAATGACGCCGATCCACTGGATGTTCGTTACAACGTCATCCAGTGGGTACATCGATCCACCCGCGGTTGGTCCTACGGCTACAGCATTCGTGATCCGCGCACCCAAGAAATCCTCAAAGGCCATGTCACCTTGGGGTCCCTGCGTGCCCGCCAAGATTATTTAATTGCCGAGGGGTTGCTGGCACCCTATGGAGACGGTGAGGACAGCGAGACCGTGAGCGCGCAATTAGAGGCCTTCACGCTGGCACGTATTCGCCAGCTGGCCGCCCATGAAGTGGGCCACACCCTCGGTTTGGCGCATAACTTCGCCGCCAGTAGCAACGATCGTGCGTCGGTGATGGACTACCCCTATCCGCTGGTCACTGTGGGTGACGCCAATAACATTGATGTTTCTGATGCCTATGCTGTTGGCATAGGTGCCTGGGATAAACGGGCGATTACCTGGGGCTATGCAGACTTTCCTGAGGCGACCAATGCGGCGATCGCTCGTGACGCGATAATAGCGGAAACCATTGCTTCAGGGCTCAGCTATGTGGAGGGCCAGCACGCCCGGGCAGACAGTTTCGCCAGTAGCGGTGGAGCGTGCCATAGTCGTGGTGCCTTGTGGGACAATGGCGCAGATCCGGTCGCTGAGCTCAATCGACTGATGACGCTACGGCGCGTGGTGCTGGATAGATTCTCCGACGCGGTTATTCAGACAGGTGAACCCCTCGCGCGCATTGAGGAAGTGTTAGTGCCCGCGTATTTAATGCATCGTTACCAGTTGAAGGCGGCCGGCACGGTCTTGGGTGGTCGTGACTTCGTTTATGCACTCAAGGGCGATGGACAGCAGCCCACCCAGCAAGTCGACCCTGGACGTCAACGCGACGCGTTGGAGGCCCTACTCGCCACCTTGGAGCCTTCAGCCTTGCAGCTCTCGACAGCCCTGATAGAGGGGATTCCCCCGGCGCCGCCGCTCACCGGCAACCCCCGTGAGCAGTTCCGGCGTGATACGGGCTATCTTTTCGACCCCATCGCGACCGCCGGTAGTGCCGCAGAGCTGACCCTACAGGTGCTGCTCGATCCGACGCGGGCGGCGAGACTCAATCGCCAGCGTATCTTGGATAAACAGCAGTTCGATTTCCCCCGGGTGTTGGACAAATTACTTCGGGCGACTTGGCAGGCGACACCGACCCGTGATCCCTACCTTATGCAGTTACAACAGCGGGTGCAGCAACTGGTCATGACCAAGTTGGCCCATCTCATGGCTAATCCACAGGCGAGCATCAGCGTCCGAGGCCAAGCCTTCGAGGCCTTGAGCACATTGCATGGCTGGCTGTCCGAGCGATTGTCCAGTGGCGGCAAGGTTGACAGTTGGCAGGCTCACTATCGGTTCAGCGCGGCGCGCATTGACGCCTTGATGGCAACAGAGGACGCTTTTCTAACCCCCGCGCTGCCCGTGCCACCGGGGTCACCCATTTAAAGGGCTGACGTCACTGGAGCGACGTGAGAGCGAGCGGGGATGACGAGTATGAGCGTTAGATTGGGCTTATAGCGAGCCGTTGTCTACCCAAGCGCTTGTCAACTGGGCATTGATTTTCCACAGTGTCTCGTGCGCCAAGGCGGGTTACCGACGCTTTTGCTTGCGCTAGTATCGATCTTGGAAGCCTCGAATCATATCGCCCAGTAAATTGTCGACGCGATTGCCAATACCGCCCATGCCTTTTAAGACGAATTGAAACTGCAGGGAATCTTCGCGTTCGAGTTGGGGGTCGGTGAAATCAACAAGGGCGCGGCCGTCGGTATCGACGTAGCGCATATAGAGCGCTCTGACTTGCCAGCAGCAGTCATCGTATTCCACGCCGAACAGTTCCTCTACCGCAAGTGACGCTTCGATACTGTATTCGAAGGCGGCAAACAGTCGCCAGTTGTCGTTAATGGTGAAGTAGGTAGAAAAGTTGGCCTGCTCGGTCGTCGATTGCTGCCTTTGTGAGGGTGGTGGCTCCCGCAGCGTATAGCCCGCATTGAACACGCTGCCATTACCGGGTCGATAGCCAATGTGTAGGCTGGCCGCGTCAAAGGAGCGCTCTTTGCTGTCATAGAGCAGACTCGAGCGGAGAGTCCAGTTCTCGGTGGGCAGCCAATTGGCCTGGGCAGCGACCGCAGAGCGATGGTCGGTTAACGGCGCATCGCTAGCGTTCAGGCGTACGCGACGGTCGTCGAAATAGTAAATCTGACCAATACTGGCGTTTAGCCGTTCCCGGCCATCGCTGTTGGCAAATAGCCGAGTGGTAATGCCGACCGAGGCTTGGTGCGCATCGTCGAGCCGGTCGTAGCCTGAAAAGCGCGTGTCTCGATAGAGCTGATTAAAGCTGAACGTCAGTTCTGCGCTGTCAAAGTCGGGTTGATCGCCTTGCGCATCGTACTGACTGTACAAATAAAATAGTCGGGGCTCCAGCGTTTGCGTGAACCCCTCGCCAGCGAGGGAAAGCGGGCGCTCAAAGCGTAACCCGGCGTCGAGGCTGGCAGTGGCTGAGTGTGCGCTGGGCTCCTCGTTTGAGGCGGCGTTGGTGGGTGATAACAAAGACTCATCAAGTCGATAGCTAAGGTGTCGATAGCTGACGGTAGGGGTGACAAAGCCTGACAGCCAATTCATGGGGTAGCTGAGCCCCAGATCGGTGTAGAGGCGTTGACCGGTCGTGCGCTCATCACTTGCCTCAAAGCGAGAGTACTGGGCTAGGGCGATGGGCTGTAGCCCTAACCAGCGGGTGTCGCCGCGCCACTGCGCGGTGACTTGCGGTAATTTCTTATAGTCGTTACCAATGTCATCGACCAAACTCTGGAACGCCTGAGCCTGCACGCGGACTAACCAGTCCTCACCTAAATAGTCCAGCTGCCCCAGCTGCATCAACGCGGTTTGTCGCTGGCTGCTCAGCTGTTGGTTATTCAAATCGCGAATGTATTCCCCGTCGCTGACTCGGGTGTAATTAAGGCGCGTTCGCCAGCTTGTACCCATAGTGCCCGTTTGTTTGACGCCGACTAGCCAGCGCGTGCCATCGCCGTCCTCAGCGTCCGCTTTGTATTTCTTATCGCTACCCAGATACGCGCCATTGACCTCCCATGAGCCCAGCGCATCGCCCAAATAGCGAGTGTTGATCTGGTGATTGAGTCCTCGTTCGGCAATATAGCGGGGCGAATACGTGGCGTCGTAATGGGCGGCAAGGTTGATGTAAATGGGTACGGTGACATCGAGCCCGCCGCGAGTATCCGAGCCTATGTCGGGCCACAGCACGCCGGTTTTGCGGCGCTCATCAATGGGGAATTGAATCCACGGGACATAAAACACCGGCGTGTCACCGATATAGAGCTTGGCATCTCTCGCTTCACCGACGCCGGTGCTGGGATCTAGGTCAATCTGTCGACTGCTCAGGTACCAGCGTGGATTGTTTGGCGCGCAGTAGGTCATACTGCCCTCAGTAATGGCGAGTTGCCCGTTGGCGCTGCGCGCTAACTGTGTTGCCGAGCCAGTCATATGACTGTCATGCAAGGCAAAGCGGGCGTCGGTAACCGTGGCGTATTGTCGGCCACTGTCATAGGTTGCCTGCTCGCCCCGGACGACTACGCCCTTCTCACGCAGGGTGACATTGCCTTCGGCCACGCCTACCTGTTGTGCGCGGTCAATGCGCAGCCGATCGGCGCGCAGGGTGCGATGGCCTTGGGCGACCGTGACATCTCCCTCAAAGGTCATCGCGCTCTCGGTGACGCTGGAGTCGCTAGCACTAATGTCAATATTAGCACTGGCGGGATCGACCGTTGAGCGGTTTGCTAGGGGGTCGATAAAAGCCCCTCCGCACTGGCGACAGCGGCGGTCATGCTGGTCAGCCGGTAGCGTCTCAAGAGGGTGCCAGTCGAGTGATTTAACGACGGCTTGCGAGTGTAAAACGGTGCCCGGCTGTTCTGACGCCACGGAGTTCGCGCTGTAAGTCGCCAGCAGACCACTGATAGCGATGGCCAGCAGACTGTTTGACCTGACAGGGCTGGGGCAGCGGCGTAATGGGACTCGTTTCACTGGCGCTCGACTTAATCCGTGGCTAATGGGGAACAGCGGGATACCGGGTTGCTCCTCGTCTGGGTCGAGCATGATAACTCATACCTGTCCAAGGCACACGATGCACATATCCACACAGCGAGTGCGCGGCATGGTGGCTACGCTGACGGTTTGGACTGACCAGTAACGGGCTATGCTTTGAGCGGTTGCCCCAATCGTGGCGCGGCGCGCCTTGACTCGAGCCGCAGAAGCCGGTTACACTTTTATGGCTAACCAATAAGGGTAAAAAGACATGAAAACTATTGACGTTGCAGCTTTGCAAGGCTTTCGACATATCAACCAATCGACTGCAGTGACCGCGGCAAAAGTCGGCACTAAAGGCGCGGTGGTCCCAGTGCCTGCAGTGCTGGCCGCGAAAGTAGGCGGCGGAAAAGGCGGCCCAGAGTAATTACCGCCAGTTCAATAGGCTTTGCTGGCTAGATACCCTCTTTATGAGGGTATTGTTGTTATTAAGTAGTAGCCACGTGGGTAGAGCGGGGGCATCTGAGCCCTAAATCACGAGGCGTCAAGTCGATTACACAAGGCCTGATAAGCGATGTGCTCTGATTAAACGATGTTCTGTTCAGCCCGAAAGGCATCAGCGCGTGCACTGAGGGAGGTATTAAATGAGCGTTGCACTCCCGTTTGTTGACGCCAAAAAAATCGATCAAGACTTGATTGACAGTATTGCGCTACTCGCTGACGGTGATGCGCAGCTGGCAACAACGCACGGGCTGCCGCGCTTACTCAAGCAGCTGCAAGCACTACCCCCCGACCAACTCATTGACCCGCTTGTTTACGCCTGGTACCGGGAGTTTGCCCTTTCGGTGGTCCCTGCCCTCAGTAATAGCGGTTTAGTGGTTCTAGGGTTAGACAGCATCGGCTCGGCGTGGCCACACCACGCTTCGATCGCCGTGGGTGAGTTCACTATTGTGCCCCCGGGGCTGCCACACAGTCCCTACACCACAGAGGCATTGACTTCGCTGTTAACCGAGGGGTCAGAGTCGGAGGGGCGGCTGGTGTTAGCGCCGCTCCCGCAAGCGCAAGTCGACGGGCTAACCCAGGACCTCGACCAAGCACTGAAGCTGTTTGACCGGGTCGCTCCGGCAGAGGCTCATCAATGGCGCCAGTCAGTGCGTATGATTATACCTGTCCTGTGTGGTCCGGACAGTGATTTTCGAATGGATGGTGGGAGTTCTTTATTTTTACCGGGGGTTTTGGCGTTAAATATTAATGAATCGCGAACCCGCCTTGAGCTTCTCGCGGTTCTCGTGCACGAGGCTGCCCATATTCAGCTCAACAGTCTTTGTCAGTATGAGCCTTTATCCTACAACGGTCCCAACGATAGCTATGAATCGCCGTTGCGACGCGACAGCCGACCTATGGAAGGGGTATTACATGCCGGTTACGTTTGCACCGTAGTGGCCGGGCTTTTTCAAAAGATAGCCGCGCATCCTCAATGTCAGGAGGTGCGTGAGGAGGCGGAGGAAGTGGTGCGAATTGCCCTAGCACCCCTGCCTGACACCATAGCGATTATAGACGAACATGCCCTGTTATCGACTCAGGGCCATAGGGTGGTCGACGCTATTAAGCAGGTCCAGCGGACGTCGTCTGCGTTAGCGTGACATCGCGTGAGTGCTGGCGGTAGGGTCGATTAACGGTACGGCTTGGAGGCGAGTGAGAACTCCGTGCCAGCGCGGATGGGGTGGACCCAGCATCAACACGTCTCTCGTCTGCAGCGAGGTCATGTGATTGATGGGCAGTGCCAAATGCTGCCCCCATTCACCCACGACTAGACAGAGCGCATCGACCCGAGGGTTACCAAAACAGGTTAAGACAGTGGCTGCTAGTCCGTCTTTGTGGAGCGGTCTTGTGCTACCTTCTGGCGTAAATATGCCGTCCGCCGTTACACACCAAGCCAGCTGGCCAGCGGCAATAAGCGCCGCCTGCTGGTTCCTTGCAAGACGCTCTGCCTCGGTGCTACCGACAAACAGGTGAATGGCAATTTTGTTGGCTTGTTGACGCAATCCGTCTATCAGTAACCCATCGCGGGCTGGGTTCAACCGATCAGAAGGTCTACTCACAATTTGTGGTTTGACGTTTACCTCGAGAATCATGCCGCCGTTTTCATACCAGGGAACACTGGGATCTTCGGAAAAGAAATCAACGCCCGCACAGGCAAGGTGACAGGCTTTGGCAGCCTCAATAGCAATGGTGACATTGGCAGGATGCAGAACGTCGATAATATCTTCGGCAGCCCCTCCGTCGCGGACTGAGGTGACCGTTCGAAGGACAATGCGCTGCCCCTTGGCAATAACGGTATGCTCGTCTACCCCCTGCAGTGACAGCGCTCTTTGCGTTTGAGTGTCCAGTGGAAATTCTTTGAGCCGCCGTCGCTCAACCATTGTTTCCAGCTGCTTATTGGCGCGCATTACCAGTTCTTTTACTGTATCTAAGCCATTGCCGACGACACTTTTTGGGAAGCGCGTCGTCGCCCGAACCACGCGCTCATTCATGACCTGTAAACGATGGCACTGACCCTTAAGTTGTGGTTGGACTAAGGCGATGCTGATCTTTGACGCGTCAATAGCCAATGCGATGGCGTCGGTCAATTCAGCCACGCTGACGAGGTGCGTATGGACACCTTCACCTCTGTTACCGGCCTCTGGTTTAACAATCATGGGGCCTTTAATCGACGACGCAATTTGTTCTGCCTGATCGGTCGTTTGTGTTGGGTAGGTCTCGGGAGTGGGGATGCCTGCCATCTTCAACCGCTGAAAACTTAGGTATTTCATCTCAGAAATAGTGGCCCCAATGACGCTATTTTGCTCAACGCTACTGGCGTGTAGCAGGTGCCCATTACTGCCTTGACCCAGCTGGATGACATCTCCTGCAATAGGCAAAATGTCGACCTCTAGATCATGCATTGCCGCCAAAATAGCAATAGAAGCATCGCTCGGTGGCAAGACGCAACGAAAGTAATGCTGGCGCAGCCGACCGGCAGTGTTACCCAGGAAGGCAGCCAATTCGGGTGCTGTGGTATGTTCTCGCAGTCCCACCAATACTTGCCGTACGCTGTATTGGTGCATCGCTTGGGGTAAGTGCTGATGGGTGGGAAGCCAGAGTATATCGACGCCGTCCACGCTCTGTTGATCGATGAACGCTGCATCGAAAACGGGCGCGCCAGCCTCCTGGAGCAGTAGGTTGTGGCAGTGACCAATAGCACTTAGGGTGGGGTGGGGTGATGGTGTTGCCATGAAAGATAGGTCACCTCCCCACCATAATGCTATGGCCTCGGTGAGGGTCGCCAGCGTAGCAGCTGAAGCCGCTAGTGGCCGCAGCTGTAGGCGTATCATTAGCTGCTGGCGATTGGGAATATAACCTCGCTCCATAAAGTGGGGCCTTTGAGTAGTTGCGCTAGATAAGTGGTTTGCGCTGGTCGAGACCGGCTAGATTAACGTATTTAACGTTTACTGTGTAATCGACTCAGCACTATGGCGCCGTCATTTATAGTGGTTAGGCGTTATTGGCGAGTGGGCGGCAGTGTCTTTAGGATCATGACGCCATTGGCATTTTCGGTTGACAGGTGTCGAAGAAAGCTCATGCCCAGGAGCGCCACTTCAGATTCGTAGCTGGGCACAATGGTGGCATTGACACCTTGTAAGGTAATGCCGCCGAGTTGCACCGATGACAGTCTGGTCAAAAAGGCCTTAGCCTCGCCCGCCGCGGTATTGACGGTTATTGGCTTTCCGGGGGTCAGGCGAAGGCGTCGAGCTTGAGCGGAGGACACGGTGACTAGGGTTGCGCCGGTGTCGACTAAAAACCGAATGCGCTCGCCGTTAATAGCTCCGTTAGCGACAAATTGGCCGCGTTTATTCGCTCGAATACTGACGCTGTCATTGCCGCTGACAATAATGCTGTCGGGTGCACGGGGCCTGTTGGCGGACGTGTCCTGGCTTATATGCCGGGCACCGCGCAATAGCAACGACAAAAGCACCAGCCAAAACACCAGAGTGGATAATTGCTTCAAGCTTCGTGGAGGCGTCATCGATCATTTATCCAAGCACTGTTAGCGAGTATGATACACGTCTACGCAGCGTGGATCGTTGGGTCTTCTATGCGCACATTGGCTGGCAGAGATGCGATGATATTCCGTAGCCCCACCCGTCTATTTTCGTGGGTAGGTAGAAAGGACACATAAATGGTCATGAAAGAGTTACACCTACACATAGGCAGACATAAAACCGGGAGCTCAACGTTACAACACTTCCTGTCAATTAACGCAGAGGCACTGCGTAGCGATGGCTTCTATTACCCCAAGAACCCAGCGTATTTCTGGCAGGGCGAACACTCCCACAGCTTTTTGGCACACTCATTTAAAACCGAAAGACCTCATTACCTACCATCGCATGTGACTTATGAGGCTGAACACGCCTGGCAGTCTCTCTATGACGATGTCGCGCAAAGGGCCGGGGAAAAGTTACTGCTGTCTTCCGAGCACTTTTGTCATCTGAATACAGCCGCATCTGTGTCACAACTAGCCGATCGCTTAGCGCCACTGATTGACGTGAGCCAAATTTATGTTTATTGCTATGTGCGTCGCCAAGACGAGCTGTTTGAATCTGAATATAAACAGAACATCAAAAGCGGCGACCATAGCTCTACAGTTCACGAAAGGCTGTTTGACAGACTGTCTGAGAAACCCAATGCCTACGACTATTATGATTTTCTAAGTGTCTGGGAGCAGTGCTTCGACGCCGACAAAGTCACCTTAGTTCCTTTTGAGCGCGGGCAGTTACACAACGCTAGCATTATTGATGACTTTATGAACCGGCTGAGCCTCTTTGACCTATCTAGCTATCGGCGCATCAGCGATCAAAACCTCGCCATGCCTGCGGAACTACTTGAGCTGTTGCGCATCATTTCTCCATCAGTCAATAAAGAGCAATATCGTGTGTTGAGGAGCTGGCTGACTAACCACGTGAACAGCTTTGATCGTCGCCCTGTGACGCTGCTCACTGACAACATGCGGAAGGTGATTTTTGAGCGTTATAAGGAGCAAAATTTGCTTGTTGCCAAAAATAAGCTGGGCCGCAAAGACGGCGTCTTATTTAAAGACGAGATCGCAGAAAAGCCCGTCTTTCGTGGGCTATCTACTGAACGCACGGCTAGCCTTATGTCTCAGATTATCTTGAGTGACGTTAACAGACTAGCTAAATTACAACGGAAGATTGCGGACATTAAAACCTAAGCCAGTGTTGTGGTTTGCACTCATCACAGTGCGTAGATGGAAAGCAAGCGCTATCGCATCCGGAGTAGGGCACCACACTGGCATTTGATTGCTGGGCGGCCTGCTCGATGATATTGGGAAGGCGTGTTAATTACTGCTAGCTTAAAAACGGGTCGCAGGCTTAGCGAACGGTTTAAATGCGTTAATAGTCGCTAGTAGACCGTCATGTAATTTCATGGATGGAACCCAGTCAAGCACCTCTTTTGCCAGGGAAATGTCAGGCTGCCGCTGCTTTGGATCATCTTGGGGCAGCGCTTCGTAAGTAATAGCTGAAGCTGACCCTGTTAGCTGTATTATGCGTTCTGCTAATTGCAGCATCGAATGTTCGTCGGGATTTCCTAAATTTATTGGGCCCGTCACTTCCGCTGCGGTGTTCATCAATTTAACCAAGCCTTCTATCAAATCATCGACATAGCAAAAAGATCGGGTTTGGCTGCCCGTGCCAAATAGCGTCAACGCCTGGCCAGTCAATGCTTGCATAATGAAATTTGACACCACTCTGCCATCTTGTGGATGCATTCGTGGCCCATAAGTGTTGAAAATGCGGGCGACCTTAATTTCGACTTGGTATTGACGGTGGTAGTCAAAAAACAAGGTTTCAGCGCATCGCTTACCCTCGTCGTAGCAGGAGCGAATCCCAATTGGGTTCACGTGGCCCCAGTATTGCTCTTGCTGTGGGTGAACCGCTGGATCTCCGTAAACTTCACTCGTAGAAGCTTGTAAAATCTTGGCACCTGTCCTTTTAGCCAATCCCAGCATGTTTATTGCACCATGAACACAGGTCTTTGTCGTTTGCACCGGGTCGTATTGATAGTGAATAGGCGAAGCAGGACAGGCGAGGTTATAAATTTGGTCCACTTCCAAATAAAGTGGAAAGGTGATGTCGTGACGGATCAATTCAAAATTAGTGTGCTTGAATAAATGCGCCACATTATCTTTATTGCCGGTAAAGAAATTATCCAAGCAAATGACATCGTCGCCAGCGTTGACCAGTCGTTCACATAGGTGGGAGCCTAAAAATCCGGCGCCGCCTGTCACTAGAACTCTGTTTCTTTTAAATTCAGCCGACTGCATTTTCGGTTCCCTCTGATTTCAACGACAGCATACAGTTTTGCTTCACAGCTAATCCACTCGGCAGCGTTATTTCCATTGCGAATTGCAGACTCAACTCGAAAGGCTCGGTATTATTTTCGTCAGCCCAAGACAAGACGCGCTTGGTTGCCTCGGCATACAGCAGGTTCCTGGTTTCTAAATCCAAGTGGGGGTGAGGCCATTGGAGAGCCAGTAGGACTCTTTTTGCCTTGCGATACGACGCGTTTATTGTATGTTGGCACTCCATAGAGCTGACTGGGGAATAGGTTAAGCGCTCAGAGTCCTCATGAGCTAGGGCGGTGACAAGCTGTCCCGGATACTGCCGCTCAGGGCACCCCGCGTTTTGTAATCGTTCGTAGAGGTCACCGTCCTCTCCGCCCCAACCGCTGAACGCTTCGTCGTACCCGCGAATTGCACGAAAAAAAAATGTTGGGACCATCACTGTGCCCCAGGTATCTTTAACGCGCTCTCCATTGATCGGGGCCGCTCGGTAATGGAAGAGGGCATGCAGGTTGTCTTGCCACCAATCTGCCCAGCCGGGCTGAACAACGATATCGGCGTCAACAAAACACAGGTAATCTCCGGTAGCAATGCTAGCCCCTTGATTGCGTGCTCTTGGGCAGCACCAACCGCTATCGTCGGTAACGCGCAACACCTTGACGCTGGGTAGATGCTGCTCTACCCAGTCACCGGTATGCTCTGGGCAGTTGTAGTCCACCACAATAATTTCGTGGTGAGGCTGCTCCACTAAGGTGGGCAATGTCTGTTGTAAATGGGACAGGCGATTTTTGCAGGTGGTAATGTAAGAAATTTTTTTCATCAAACGGCCTTGTATAACTACAAAAAAAGGGGCGCTGTGGGCGTGGAAAATGTATGTCGTGTGCCATTGTTTACGCTATGGATACTACGCACTTGCTAACCGGCTGGTTTCCGGCTGGTTTATAGCCACCTGACTGCGCAATGATCTATCACCGAACGCGGTTTGTCGAGGTTGATATACTATTTAAGCTAACGCGACACGCGTTGAGCCGCCGTTGGGTGTGGCATCGCGGTGCATGGTGACGTTACCATTCCGAGGGGCATGGGGATGCCATGTTTCAGGCATGGCTTTATA
>Ga0115568_10000437_pt1 | contig 31101 bp, 28 predicted proteins | sample COGITO_mtgs_1204_FD_87296 | JGI IMG/M metagenome (GOLD analysis project Ga0115568, IMG submission 87296) | Pelagic marine microbial communities from North Sea - COGITO_mtgs_120426 | ecosystem: Environmental > Aquatic > Marine > Epipelagic | place: Germany:Helgoland, sampling site Kabeltonne...
GATTGCCCCTGAAACGGCCTTGCGTGAATTCAAGCCGGTTCCCTTTGCCGCCCCCAGACAGCAGACGGAGGTCCGCTTCGCCTTTGACGACCGTGCCCTCTACATCGGTGCGCGCATGTGGGATACAGCGCCCGACAGCATTCTGCACCAGCTCATCCAACGCGATGGCGGCGGCAATACGGACGTATTTGGCATCTGGTTCAACTGCTTCGACGATGGCGTAAACGGGGTGCGCTTCTCCGTTACCCCCGATGGCGTCCAATCGGATGAATTGCTCACGACAGACGGCTCAGATGGCAGTTGGAACGCCGTATGGCAGTCGGAATGCCGCATTGATGAGGACGGGTGGACCGCTGAATTCGCCCTGCCGTGGTCCGTGTTCCGCTTTGCGGACAAGGGGGACGCCGAGCAGCAGTGGGGCATGAATTTCTACCGTTATATCCGACGCTACCGTGCGGATTACGTGTGGCGCGCCATGGACCCGAACCAGGAGGGGTTGATGAACCAAGGCGGCCTGCTGACCGGCATTCGCGGCATCACCCCACCACCGCGCTTCAGCTTGTATCCCTACGCGAGCACCTACATCAATGCTGAAGATGGCCAGACCAATGTGGCTGTCAATGGGGGCCTGGACCTCAAGGTGGGCATGGGTGAAGCCTTCACCTTGGACATGACCTTGGTGCCGGATTTCGGCCAGGTCGTCGCAGACAACCTGGTGCTCAACCTGAGTCCCTACGAAGTGCGCTTCAACGAGAACCGTCAGTTCTTCACCGAAGGCACGGAGCTGTTCAACAAGACCCGCAATTTCTACAGCCGAAGGGTCGGCGGCAGGGAGCAGCTGCTCAACGCCTCCAAGGTGACCGGACGGACCTCCTCTGGTACAGGATTGGGCCTGCTGAATGCCCTTTCCCAAGACGGCAATGGCGACCTGACCGACTTTTCGGTGGCCGTAGTGGACCAAAACCTGCCCAACAATGGCTTTGTCGCGGTCCAAAGCGGCCAAGTCATCCGCGAAGGTGACCGGCGCGACGATTGGGTCGGCAGTGCCGCGTTTGAAGCGAGGGACTCGCTCCAACGTTGGTCCCTATCTGGACAAGGTGGCATCAACCGGCGTTCCGATCTCAGCAATGGAGAGGGTGAAGGCCATGGGTGGAGCCTTGAGGTCAGCCGAATCAAAGGGCGGTTGCAGTGGACCGCCGGACACTACACCGAAACACCGGAATACGACCCGAATGCCATTGGGTTCCTATCGGCCCCCAATGCCGCCGAAGATTACGCCAGCATCGAATACCGCATTCCCACCCCCTTCAAGGTGCTGGGCATGGGCTTCAACTGGATGTCTTGGGAATTCAAGACCAATAGAGAAATGCTCCATACGCCCCGGGAATTTGTGAGCCATACGTACGACTTGGAGTGGCGGCTCAACCTCGCCAGCTTCGACTTCGTCAAACTCGGTGTGTCGGGGATGCCGTATGACGGGCGGGATTACTTCGCTCCCCGACTGGAAGGGCGCTTCTGGCAGGTGCCCAAATGGTGGGCATACGATGGTTTTATCAGTACGGACTACCGCCGAAAATTTGCCCTCGACATCGGCGGATGGGCCGCTGGCGGGCAGCTTTACCCGGATTGGAAAGAACGGAATTTCCGAATCGAACCCATCTGGCGTCCCAACGATCATTTCAGGGTAAGCCATGTTTACAGCCACCAAGACAAGTACAACGAGCGCGGCTGGTCCGCTTTGGTGGATTCCCTGCCAAACGGCACTTTACTCGGTGAGACCCACAGCCTGTGGGCCAAGCGCAACCTTTACTCTCGCACCCATGTCCTCAATGCCTCCTATGTATTGGACAACCGGAAGGGCATCACTTTCCGACTGCGGCATTACTGGAGCCGATTGGAGAACGGCAGTTTCTACTTTCTCGATGACAACGGGCTGCTTGAGCCGACCGATGACATCACCCTCGACGACGACGGCACCAGCACCTACGACATCAGCTATAACGCCTGGTCCATCGACTGCGTGTTCCGGTGGATTTTCGCGCCGGGGAGCGAAATCTCCGTCGTTTGGAAGAACTTACTCGAGAGCCAAGGCGACATGCTCCCCAATACATACGCCGACAACTTGGAGGACGTGCTGCGTGTGCCTCACCGGAACAGTTTCTCCATCAAGGCCATTTACTTTCTCGACTACGCTGACCTGACGGGCAGGCGCTGATGATGCTCACTGCTTCAGGTCCACCAGCCTGAAGTTGATGTGCCCGATGTTGCCGGTGCCATCGATGGCCCACACCTTGATCTCATCGTCTTCGCGCCCGGTGAGCATGCCGTCATCCAAACGGTAGGTCAACACGCCCTTGTCCATGGACCAACGCAGCCATTGGTCTCCACTCTTTCCTTCCCAACGCGCGATGCCGGAGAGGTCATCCCCGACGGCAATGCGCAATTGCCCATTGGCCCATTTGGGCTGTCCCAAGGTTGGCGCCACTGAATCCTGCCTGACCTCGAACAGGCCAAACCTGTCCAACTTGGCAGAGACGAAACCGCCGCGTTCATCGGCCACCCAGGTGTCCTCCACCTCACCATCCTCATCCACAGCGCACAGCACCAATGCGGCGCCCGACCCTTTCAACCCGGCTGGTACCGGCACGGTCAAACTGAAATCCGATCGGGTGATTCGGGCTTCAGACCAAACCCTAAAGCCGTTTTCCTCGCTGCGCTCAACCTCCACGACCGCATCAGCATAGAGGGCGTTTGCGGGAATTTCAACAGCCACTTCTCCCGAATTGATGCTGTGCGGCACCCGGCGGTCCAGTGCAAGAGCAAAGGACGCGGAGTCTGAGGCTTTGGTGGAATCGCCCCACAACCACATGGCCGCCTCCGTGGCGTTGCCCGCGATGTCCAGCAGGCGCACCCTGACCCGTTCCGAATCTCCCGGGGCCACCTCCCAAGGCTGCGGACCAGCCGCGCGCTGATAGATGTCCAAGCGGTTGCCCGGCAGACGCTGCACACGGTGCACGCGTCCTTTTCTGTCCTGCCATGCGGGGAGATCGATGTGGGCCGAGACATCTCCATTGGTGGAGAAGCTCAAAGTGTCCATTCTGTGGCTGTGGACCAAGCTGTCGCCGAGCCAAACATCGATGCCATAAGGTCCATGGGTGTATGGTTCCCCATCGAGCCGATCGAATGCTTCAATGCCGAGCGTAAAAGGCCCAGCAACGCGCACGCCCGGCGCGTATGCTGCCGTCCAGCGGAACCTGTCACCCGCGCCTTCAACCGAGCCTCCGGCTGAGGGAACCACCCACACCCCTCTAAACTCTGGCGGGACAGGATCGGCCGTTACCCCTGCGCCGCGAAACGACCAGCTCAAGGGATTGATGGGCTGTTGGGTGGCGGCATCCCGCACCTCGAAATGCAGATGCGGGCCGAAGCTCCCGCCCGAATTGCCGCTCCAACCGATGGTATCTCCAGCTGCAAACCGAAAGGTGGTGTCGGGCTTTCCATCAAATGCCCAGCGCTCTGTGGCATACTGTCGGCGCATCAGCCACGACGCGATGTCCGGGTGGAAGGCGGAAAGGTGCGCGTACACAGTGGTCCACCCTTGACCGTTGAGGTAGAGGGCCAATCCATACCCCCTACTGGACACCTTGATCCTGGAAATGGCCCCGTCCTGCGCTGCGAGAACGGGGTAGCCCTCCTGCCCTTCGGTCCGGATATCGAGGCCGGTATGGAAATGTCCCGTCCGGATTTCACCAAAATTCCCGCTGAATTTGAGTGGAATCGTCAGTGGAGCATGAAGCGTGTCTTGCGCTCTGGCACAGTCGATTGCGCCCCCACACAAGGCCAAGATGACCAATGCACACCCTCCAATCGAATTCATTCCCGTTCGCATGTTCGCAAAATACCGCGCGCATGTCATCCCATGGAAGCCCCTCATTACATTTGAGTTCGTGGAAGAAAACCGGAATCCAGACATCGTCTTGTTTGGCGATGTGCTCGAAGACATCAAGAAAAGAACGTCTCACCTGATTGCAGAGCGCAATCGGTTGGTGACGGAGAATGCCCGGCTGGAAGCGCGCGTGCAGTCTTTGGAAAATCAGCTTCTCGCATGCGAGGAGGCCCAATCCAAAGCCGCATCGCCTGCCCCCACAATGACCCCCCCTCCCCCTATCCCGAACCGCAATCCTGTCGCAGGAGAGCGCATCAGGGCGCTCGTCGAAGAGATTGACGCCTGCATTGCATTGATGCCCCGCTCCCGCGACATGGTAAATACTGAAGTTGCGACCGCATGAACGAATCTTCCATACAAGTCACCATCGCAGGCCGAACCTACCCGCTCACTGTAGCGGAAGGCGAAGCCAAGCGCGTGCGTGAGGCTGCGGGGAGAATCGATGAACTGGCCCAGCGATTCCAACGCGACTATGGCGTTTCTGATCGTCAAGACCTGCTGGCCATGGCGGCACTCCAATTGTTGAGTGACCTGGAAGCAGGGGCGCAATCAGAGAATGCACAAGAAGCCGGGCTGCCTGCTGCTGCATTCGACGGTCTTGAAGAGATCCGGTCCCTGCTGGTGCAGGCCGGCATATCTTCTGAGGACAGGGAAGGGAAAACACCCTGACCCATGGACCCTATCCCCTATATCATCGGCGCATTGGCCGGACTCGTTGTCGGAGGAGGCATCGCGTATGCTTTGATCAGCCGTGTCATGCAGAGCAAGGCCGAGCAGGTCTTGAAAGACGCCGAGCAGAAAGGCGAGCACATCAAGGAAAAGAAAATCCTCCAAGCCAAGGAGAAATTTTTGAAGCTCAAGGAAGAGCACGGCCGAGAAATCAAATCCCGCAACGCCAAGGTGCAGGCCCTCGAGGACAAACTCAAGAATCAGGAGCGCAACCTGAAACGGGATGAGCAACAAATCAAGGATGGCCGTTCCCGCCTCAAACGAGACGAGGAGACCCTTCAGGCCCGGCTGAAGTCAAACGAAGCCAAGCAAAAGGAACTGGATAAAACCCAGAGCCAATCCGCAAAAATGCTCGCCGAGGCTGCGGGCATGTCCGTGGATGCGGCCAAGGAAGAATTGAAAAATCAAATCTTGGGCGACGCCCGGGCGATGGCCGCTCAAGAGGTTCAGGACATCCTCGACGATGCCCGTGCCAAGGCCAATCAGGATGCCAAGAAAGTGGTGATCCAGACCATCCAGCGGGTGGCCACAGAGCACGCCATCGAAAACAGCGTTTCGGTATTCAACATCGGAAGCGACGACATCAAAGGACGCATCATCGGCCGTGAGGGTCGCAACATCCGCGCCCTGGAGGCGGCCACCGGTGTCGAGTTCATCGTGGACGACACCCCAGAAGCCATCATCATCAGCTGTTTTGACCCGGTCCGCCGTGAGATTGCGCGACTGAGTATGCACCAGCTGGTCTCTGATGGCCGCATTCACCCTGCCCGCATCGAAGAAGTGGTGGCCAAGACCACCCGGAAAATTGACGAGGAAATCTTGCAGACCGGCAAGCGCACGGTCATTGACTTGGGCATCCCGAACATGTCGAACGCGTTGGTGCGCATGGTCGGCCGCATGAAGTACCGCTCCAGCTACGGTCAAAACCTGCTGCAGCACAGCCGCGAGGTGGCCAACCTGTGTGCGACCATGGCGGCAGAACTCGGATTGGATACCAAAGCGGCAAAGCGGGCAGGCCTGCTCCACGACATCGGCAAGGTGAGCGACGAGGAGAGCGAGTTGCCACACGCTATCCTGGGCATGAAACTGGCCGAGAAGGCCGGTGAGCGTCCGGACGTGCTCAATGCCATTGGCGCCCACCACGATGAAATCGAAATGACCTCGTTGATCTCACCGATCGTGCAGGTGTGCGACGCCATTTCCGGCGCCCGTCCCGGAGCGCGGAGAGAGGTGGTGGAGAGCTATATACAGCGCCTCAAAGACCTCGAAAACATTGCATTGGAGCAACCTGGCGTCACGCAGAGCTACGCCATTCAGGCGGGCCGTGAATTGCGGGTCATGGTCGAGAGCGAGCAGGTCAACGATGAGATGGCAGAACAGATCTCCTTCAACATCTCCCAGCGGATCATGAACGAGATGACCTATCCCGGACAGGTCAAGGTGACGGTCATCAGGGAGACCCGGGCCGTCAGCGTGGCCAAATGAGCACAACGGAAGAAGGCCGGCTCGCCCGCTCCATCAGCTGGCAGACGCTCAACGTCGGTTTTCAGGTCCTCTTCCAACTCGCCTTCATCAAGGCGCTTTCCATCTTCCTCACCGAGGGCGAATGGGGCGTCATCGGCATCGCCCTCGGGATCATCGGCATCATCGAGATCTTTGCCCAACTCGGGGTCGGTCCCTCGCTCATCCAGCGCAAAGACCTCTCGCAAGCGCAGATTTCCTCTGCCTTCTGGGTTTCATTGGTTCTGGGCCTCCTCTTTGGCGGGGCGACCTATGTGACGGCTCCTTCCATCGCCAACTTCTATCACCGCGCAGAGCTCATTCCGTTGCTGCGTTTCATTGCCTTGAGCTTTCCCTTGGCGGGCTTGGCGATGGTGCCCCGCGCCATCCTCATCCGCCGCATGGATTTCCGGAGCCTTTTTTGGTCTTCGCTCATCGCCATGCCCATAGGAAATGGCGTCATCGGCATCGTGGCGGCCTACAATGGCTGGGGGGTGTATGCCTATGCCGGCGCGCTGTTGGCCCAAAACGCGCTGTTGGGGCTGAATTATTGGATGCGCTCCGGATTGCGGCCCGGGCGGCCTGCGTTCATGCCTGCGGTTCCGCTCTTTCGCTATGGCGCATCGAGTACCGTCTTCAATTTCCTCAACTACGCTGCTTCGCGCTTGGACGTGCTGGTGCTGGGCCGTTTCATGCCCGAAAGCCGGAATGCCGAGCAGGGCATCTATGACCGCTCGAACTACATGATGACCCTGCCGATCACCCTCTTGGGCAAGCTCTCGGACAGCGTGTTGTTCAGCAGCATGAGCGACGTCCAAGACACGCGTGACCGGCTGCGCAGCATCTTTATGGGGGGGCTGTATTTCACCGCCGTACTGGTCTTGCCGGGGGTGGTCCTTTTGGAGCTGTTTGCCGAGGAATTCGTGCTGGCTTTGCTCGATGAAAAACTCCTGCCGACCGTTCCCATTGTCCGCATCCTGTACGTCGCTGTTTTTCTTCGGAGTTGGATCAAAGTGTGCGACGCGACCGTGCGGGCGATGGACATGATTGGCACCGCATCGGTCATCAAGGCCGCCTTCTGTATCGGGTTGTGCATATCGGCATATTTGGGTTACCACAGGGGGTTCGAAGTGCTGGCCTGGGGTGTGGTGACCTCCACCTGCCTGCAAGCTGTGGCCATGCTCATCTTGTGCGGCCGCCGGCTGGAATTGTCTCTGCGCACCATCCTGACTTCGGCTGGGCCCGGCTTGTGGCTGGCAGCGGTCACCTTTGCGCTCACGGCCCCCTTGGCCATGTGGATGGACGTGCACTGGCTGTTGCGCCTGCTGACAGGGTTGTCCATCGCCCTTTTCGGGTGCCTCGGATGGGCCTGGTACTTCCCGGGCACCCTGCGCCATGGACCCAATGACGTGTTGGCCCAATTGGCCCAGCGGATTCCCTTCGACGCAGTCAAAGAACGGTGGCTTCCAAAGCGGGACCATTGACGCAGTAGGGACTAATTTTGCCGCCCCGTGACCGGTGCTCTCCGAAATATCGCCTTGGCTGCCATCCTCACATGCTCCTGCTGGGGCGGTGTGCAATGTGCCGCAATTGAAGCGGTTTCAGACAGCGTGGTCATATCTGGCCATGTCGCCAACGTGGTGGACACCGTCCTGCCGGAGACCAGCGTGTCCTTGCACATTGCTGATTTCACCTTGCACCCCTCAGACAGCGTCGAGGTGGCGGTATCCCGCGGTGAGCGCTTTGTCGTCTGGGCGGAGGGCGAGGCCGGCAGGCTGCAATTTGAAGTGCCCCTGCCACGGTACGCCGATTCGGTCCAATTTGCCCTGCGATGTGACAGCAGCGGGGCAAGCTGGGTGGTGAACCGGGACACCGTGCTGTATGCCTGGGCGCCCCGAGGAACAGGGTGCTTCCCCGCCGCCAGTGAGCGCGACCTGACGCGCATGCTCTACACCGCGGAGAAAAAGCCCTTTGAATCCGAGCGGTTTTCCATCATGAAAGCGTGGGTGCAAGGCCAATGCCTGTCGCCGCGGCAAATTCGCCGTTGCGCCGCGGCATTTGACGACGAGGAACGCAAATTGCGGCTCATTCAAGCCACCACCTGCACCGCCCCTTTTGAACTCCCCGCCTTGGCCGCTGCTTTCACATCACAGCACTACCGAGAGGCGTTCTTGAACTGGACACAGGAGACCCCATGAAGCCGCGCCGTGTTTATCCTGTGGGAAACTCCATGTCCTTTTCGAGTGAACGCAGCGGGGCTTCCGGTTGTTTTGAACCTGATACCGATTGACGATGTCTACCACCACCCACGCCATCCACAACTTTTCTGCAGGCCCCTGCATTCTCCCACCTTCAGTGCTTCGACAGGCTTCCGAAGCCGTGAACGACCTCGATGGCAGCGGCCTCAGCCTCATCGAAATTTCTCACCGCAGCAAGCCGTTTGTGGCCATCATGGAGGAGGCGCGCCAACTCGTGCGCACCGAATTGGCCCTTCCTGACCACTACGAAGTCCTTTTCCTTCAGGGCGGAGCCAGCCTTGGGTTTCTCACAGCGGCCATGAATTTCCTGCCGGAAAGTGGGAGCATGGACTACACGGTGACGGGCACCTGGGCCAAAAAAGCGCTCAAGGAAGCCCAGCGTGTCGGCCAGGCAAAGGCCTTGACCTCGAGCGAAGAATCCGGTTTTGACCGCGTGCCACCATTGCCCGGGCACACCGATGCCGACTTCGTCCACATCACCACCAACAACACCATCTTCGGTACGCAGTATCCGGGAGACCCACAGGTGGATGCGCCGCTGATCGCGGACATGAGCTCGGATATTTTCTCACGGCCCGTCGACGTCACCAAGTATGCTTGCATCTATGCAGGCGCCCAGAAAAACATGGGCCCCGCGGGCACGGTACTCTATATCTATGACCGCAATAAAATCGGCCACACAGGACGGGACATCCCCAGCTATTTGGATCTCGCCGTACACGCCGACAAAGACAGCATGTTCAACACCCCGCCGGTCTTTGCGATTTACACCAGCATGCTCACGCTGCGTTGGCTCAAAGAAAACGGCGGCGTGAACGCCGCCCGGGAACGCAACGCTGCAAAGGCGGCCTGCATCTACGGTGAAATCGACCGCAACCCCCTCTTCAATGGATTTGCGCAGGTGGATTCCCGCAGCGTCATGAACGCCACGTTTACCCCTGCGGATGAAGCCCATACCGCACCCTTCCTCGCCGCTTGCGAAGCCGCGGGAATCAACGGACTCAAGGGCCACCGCTCCATTGGCGGTTTCAGGGCCTCCATGTACAACGCCCTCCCCTTGTCCAGCGTGGAAACCCTTGTCGAGGTCATGCGCGACTTCGAGCGCACCCACGGCTGAACCCCATACCGAACTCACTTCATCATGAAAGTCCTCGCCAACGACGGCATCTCAGCCAAAGCCAAGGCTGAACTCGAATCCCAAGGCATCACCGTCAGCACCGACCACATCGAACAATCGGCACTGATCGACGCCCTCAATGCGGAAGGCTATGCCGGCTTGCTCGTCCGCAGCGCCACCAAGGTGCGCCAGGACCTCATCGATGCCTGCCCCAACCTCCGGTTTATTGGCCGCGGCGGTGTGGGCATGGACAACATCGATGTGGCCTACGCCAGGGAGCAGGGCAAGGTGGTCTTCAACACACCTGCAGCGAGTTCCCAGAGCGTGGCCGAGCTGGTCATGGCCCACCTTTTTGCCATGGCCCGCTCCTTGCACCGCAGCTATCAGGAGATGCCGGAGCGCGGCGCATCTGAGTTTAAGGTGCTCAAAAAAGCCTATGCCAAAGGGATTGAGTTGCGCGGCAAGACGCTCGGTGTGGTCGGCTTTGGCCGGATCGGCACCGCCGTTGCCCAGTACGCCCTCGGCTGCGGCATGGAGGTCATCGGCGTGGACCGCACAGGCACCTCTCGGGAGGTCAACGTCCAAATTCCCACCGGCGGCGGGGCGGTGCACAATGTCGCCGTAGAGGTTCCCTTGGTCTCACTCCAAGACATGCTGTCCCGCGCGGACGCCATCACCTTTCATGTTCCCTCCCAAGCCGATGGCTCCCCGGTGCTCGACGCCGCTGGTGTGGCCTCCATGAAGCCGGGCGCCATGCTGGTCAACACAGCCCGCGGTGGTACTGTAGACGAAGCTGCCGTGCGCAAAGCCGTTGAAGATGGGCACCTCAGGGGTGCTGCCCTCGACGTCTTTGTCGGAGAACCCCACCCCAATGCCGACCTGCTCAAAGTGGCAGGACTCGCTTTGACCCCCCACATCGGAGCCGCCACGATGGAAGCCCAAGACCGGATTGGCAGCGAACTGGTGGAGCGCATCCTCGAATTGCGTTAATTCGGGGCTGCTACCGGAACCATCCCGCGCGCACGTTCAATGCCAACGAAGCCCGCCCCCCTGCTGCAGCCATTTGCTGGCGTCTTGCCTTCACCAGACAAGGCACACCTTGTTGCGACAAGGAGTTACCTGACCTACAGCGATTACGAACTCAAGGACAAGCTGTCCAGAAACCCTTACAGCTATCTCCACGTCATCCACCCCGATGGCATGTTGGATTCAGGCATGGGTCGCATTCGAGAGGCTTTCAGGGCGTTTTTAGAGCGCGGCTGGCTGATGCCCGATGCGGCATCGCACTATTATGTGCTCCGCCAGTCCGGGCCGCTGGGGACATGCACCGGGGTGATCGGATTGGTGCCCACCGCAGCAGCAGTGCAAGGCCGGATCAAGGTCCATGAGTCCACACTGGCCAAAAGGGAAAACCTGTTTGCCCAATACCTCTCTTCGGTGGGGCTCAACGCAGAACCCGCACTGCTGGCCCATCCAGAAAATGCAGCCTTGGATGCCGTCTTGGAAAGCGTCACCCAAGAAGCAGCACCCTTTGACTTCACCACGGCGGACGGGGTGCGGCATACGCTTTGGAGGACCAATGCCGCCCAGCGGCAAACACTGGCTTCGGCCTACGGAGAGATGGAGGCAGCGTACATCGCCGATGGCCACCACCGGGTCGCATCGAGCATGCGCATGGCTGCTGCGCACCCTGAACATCGAGACGCGCATGCGTTTATGGCCCTGCTGGTGCCCGGCAAGCAGTTGATTTTTCGAGGGTATCACCGCATCCTCCGCAGCAAGAATGGCGGTGATGATTTCACCCAAGCCCTGGACCGGTTGCACGACATCCCGGGGGCTCAATGGCGTCCTGGTGCGGATGGCCTGAATCCTCAAGCGGGCCACATTGTCCTGCGCGGCAGGCAAAAGGGCACCTTGCACATCGCCGAAGCCCTCGCTTCCTCTGGGCTGAGTGAAGCCGAATGGCTGCAGCAGCATGTCTTGGAGCCCTTGTTTGACATTCACGACCCCCGACTCGACCCCAGGCTGGATTACCTGCCGGGTGACCTCGATGCGCCCGCTTTGGAGCAGGCAACGGCCGGGGACGACCGGCTGGCCTTCATCATGCCGGCCATGACATTTCAAGGGCTGCAAGCTGTGGCGGATGCGGGCAGGTTCATGCCCCCCAAAAGCACCTGGATTGCCCCCAAGTTGAGAAGTGGCCTGACCCTCTTTGATTTCGGCCCCGCATCCTGACCTTTGCCCCATGGGTGCATCGGAAATCGCGGAAAACTGGCGAAAGGTCAGAGAACAGGTTCCCCGCGCAGTAGAAGTGGTGGCCGTCAGCAAGACCAAGCCCATGGAAGCCGTGGTGTCGGCTTATGGCGCAGGCGCGCGGAGCTTTGGTGAGAACCGCGTGCAGGAATTGGTGGGCAAACACGAAGCGCTCACCGCTGAGCCATCGCCGCGGGCGTCAGAATTTCGGGACCTGCGCTGGCATCAAATTGGCACGCTTCAGAAAAACAAGGTCAAGTACATCGCGCCTTTTGTGGGGTTGATCCATGCTGTAGACCAAGAGGCGTTGCTGGAGGAAATCAACAAACGCGCCGCCAAGCACCAGCGCAAGATCGCCGTGCTCCTGCAGCTCCACATCGCCCAAGAGGCGAGCAAATTCGGCCTCTCAGCAGACGGACTGTCATCCATCCTCGAGCGGTTGACCGCCGGGCAATGGCCGCACGTCGAAGTCAAGGGCCTCATGGGCATGGCCACCTTTACCTCCGATACGGCGCAAGTGGGACGCGAATTCCGGACGTTGCGTCGACTCTACGACCGCCATGCCGCCGACCGCCATTGGGACACGCTGTCCATGGGGATGAGCGGAGATTGGCGGATTGCCGTGGAAGAGGGCAGCACCATGGTCCGGATCGGAAGTGCCATTTTTGGTGCGCGATGAAGACAAGCAGTTCAGCTCCTTGGTCAGCATACGAGCCCTGGTTCAGGGCCTGGTTGATTTTGGTGCCCATCATCACATGGGGAAGCCACTTCATCGTACGCAATGCCCGGCTGAGGTTGGCGCAGTTGCGGGCAGACAGCCTCGATGTCCCGGAGCCAGAAGGCACGTGGGGATATGCCGCCGTCTGCGCCTTGGCCTTCACCGTGCTCATGGCGGTCATCGCCCGGGTATGGGTCCAATCGTCCCGCAACAGCGCTTCCTGAGTCCCTGCCGATCAGACGGCCAGCTTGGTACTGACCCCACGCAGGGAAGGACGCTTCAATCCAAACCGTTCGATGTCCACTTCAGGCGTCAACCCGAGCGCCTGTTGCGCCAACAAGCGCCCGATGAGCGGGGCGAACTTGAATCCATGGCCACTGAAGCCCGCGCCGATGACCATTCCGGAATCGGTGCGGTCGAGGATGAAGTCGCGGTCTGCCGTACCGCTGTAGAAGCAGACGTACTGGCGGAGCACGGCGGCATCCTTGAGTTCGGGCAAATGGGCCGCAAGAAAAGCACGGGCCCTCTGCTCAAATTCCGGCGAGACTTTTCTGTCGTCGCCGTCGGGGTGGCCAGCCTTGCCGGGATGGTGGTTGGCCACTTTGATGCGGCCATCGGCTGCGGTGGGGATGGCATAAAATCCGCTTTCCATGTGACTGAATACGGGAAGTCTGTCCAAGCGGGCCCCCAAGGCTGAAGCATCGAAATACACCAATTCTTGGCGCGTCACTTCCATGGGTACATCGGCCCAGCGCCGGCTCCATGCGCCCGCCGTCAGCACCACCGCATCGAACTGCCGCTGGCCCTGTCCATCTGTCACGGCTTTTGGCCCCACATCCAGGGCCTCGCCTCGGAAGGAAACGTCCTGCTGTTTCAACCACACGTGCAGTGCGCCGAGGATGACCTGGGGGTCAAGTACACCGCCCATTCTGTCCACGGTGGCCGCCCCGGCCTTCATGCCGGGCCATTCCTGAGAGACCATGCCGTGCGAAAGGCGGTCGGCCCGAAGGCCCATTTGCCGCAGCGTCTTCCAACTCTCGAAGGCGTGCCTGTCGCCCTGCTCCTCGAGCAACAGTTTGCCCGTCTCGTGCAGCAAGGGCCGGCCCAATTTCTGCTCCCATTGCTTCCAAAGGCCTCGGCTTCTCACCGCCATGGAAACAAGGGCGCGGTCCTCTCCGTAATGCACCCTGAAGCTGCGGCCCGTATCGATAGAAGCCCCCGGCCCCGTCCCCATCGGGTGGGGGTCATACAAGGTGACCTTCGCCCCCATCTCTGCCAAGTGTGCCGCTGTCATGGCCCCCATAATGCCGCCACCCACAACGGCCACCTCGGTCTGCTCGATCTTGACCAGCCGCAGGTGATTGTCTACCATTCTCGTCATGACGCTTTGCGGTGTTGTTGTGCCTGTTCTCCACGCACGGTTTCGAGTTCCCTTCCGAGAAAATCAGCAATGGCGCCCATCCCGGTCACCCCGCCCCCGGCCCGCTCTTCAGCAGCGCCATTGTAGTTGGTATTGATGTTGATGTCGTAGAACCTCAAGTGGCCCTCAGCATCCTGAATGGCTTCCATTGCGGCCACCTCCATTCCGGAGTGACTCAAAAACTGCAGGCAACGCTCCAACTCCGCCGGCCTGTGCTCCAGCAGCAATTCGAACTTGGCGCGGCCATCCGCCGGACAGTAGCTGTTGCCCACTTGACAGGCATCTGAAGGGCAGAGTTCAAATCCGCCCCCGGCATCGATGCTGACCGTATACACATGTTGCCCTCCGACGAACTCAAGGCGCAGCACGCGGCCGTCCGCAGGGCGCATATACTCCTGAAGTACGACCGTCCCGTCCAGGGTGTATTGATCAAAATCGGCCAACACCTCATTGAGGTCCGCTTCACCGCGGATCAATCGGACACCGGTTCCTTTTCCTCCGCGGTTGGGTTTGAGAATGAACGGACCATTCCAGTGCAGCGCCGCCTCACGCAGGGCCTGGGCGCCGGTCACAGCAACGCTGTCCGGAACAGACAACCCATGTGCTTTGAGGGCGATGACCTGCTCCACTTTGCTGACTTCCAACTCGGTCGCCTTTCGGTTGTTGATCACGCGCCGGCCGTGCGCCTCCAGCCAGGCCATGAGCCCGCGCGTGGCCTCCCAGGCATACCTGTGGTCCCGCGTATGGGCACTCGCACTCATCCTGTTGTAGAAGACCCCCTGTGGCGGGATGCCATTCAAATCGAGGTTCAGGTCGTCGACGAACCACTCTTGGTAAGGCAGCCCGCGTTGCGCCATGGCCGCCCTCAATGGGGCCAGCCATGTGTCGTTTTCGTGGATGATGTGAACTGTTGGGGTGGAGACAACCCCGGATTGAAGGTGAAGAGGAGATAACATGGTAAAATGAAAAAGCCCGGCGGAGAGCCGGGCGATGAAAGTCAAATGAAGAAGGGAATGGGTCAGATCAGCTCATTCCCGGACATAACGACACACAGCCCGAGGAGGTCGGACAGCAACAACAGATATTGAAACACACGCCGTTCATGTTGACTTAAAGATACGTCAACAAATTTTATTATACCAAATTCATCTCACTAATAGGGGTCAACATCTATAATGACCCTCACGGGTCTGTAGCTGTCGACCGCGCGCATGGCGGCAATGTCCTCCAGCAAGGCAGACTTGAACCGGGCCGGGTCAACGTCGCGCTCCATTTTGAGCAGGATGTGCCTTTGGTACAAATCGTTGACACGGGCTATGCCCGGCTCTTCCGGTCCCACCACACGGCCACCGAAGCGGCTGCGCATGCGCCCGGCCAACGCCGCCGCGCACTCCCTGGTCAGCTGGGGATCGCGGTGGCGCAATATCAACCGGATCAAACGCTGAACCGGCGGATACCCAAAGGAATTCCGCTCCTGCAGTTCCGCCAGAGCCATGGCTTGCGCATCGTGCGTCACGACGTGACCGAATACCCAATGCTCAGGATCGAAGGTTTGGACCAATACCTTGCCGCGCTCGCCCCTTCGCCCTGCCCTGCCGGCCACCTGGGTCAGCAATTGAAAGGTGCGCTCAAGCGCCCTGAAGTCGGGATAGTGCAACATCTGGTCGGCCTGCAGAATACCGACCAGTCCCACATTCTCAAAGTCGAGTCCTTTGGTGACCATTTGTGTCCCCACCAGCACCTGGATCTCCCCGCGCTCGAATGCTTGAATGATGCGCTCGTGTCCCGTCCGGCTCCGGGTCGTATCCAGGTCCATGCGCTGCACCGCCACACCGGGAAATAACTGACCTACCTCCTCTTCGATGCGCTCGGTCCCCAGTCCCTTGGCCTGCACCTCCTCGCTGCCGCATCGCGGACATTGACGCGGCTCACTCTGGCGATATCCACAATAATGACAATGCAAATCCCTGAGGAACTTGTGGTAAGTGAGGCTGACATCACAACGCTCACAGTCTGGGACCCAACCGCATGTGCGGCATTGATATACGGGTGCAAATCCCCGTCGGTTCTGGAACAGAATGGCCTGCTTGCCGTCGTCCAAGGTCTGTTGAAGTGCATCCCTCAGCTCCTTGCTGAAGTGCCCTTCCATCGCCCGGGACTTGTGGGCTTTTCTGAGGTCGACCAGACACACTTCGGGGAGCGAAGTGCCACCAAACCGCTCAGTCAGCAGGACATGAGCGGCCCGTCCGGCATCTACAGCCCACCGCGCCTCCAATGAAGGTGTTGCCGAACCCAACACCACCGAAGCGCCATGCAGCTTTCCCAGCATGGCGGCCGCATCCCTGGCCTGGTAACGCGGTGCCGGATCCTGTTGCTTGTAACTCGCGTCGTGTTCCTCATCCACCACGATCAACCCCAGGTTTGAAAACGGAAGAAAAATGGCACTGCGCGCCCCCACCATGAGGCGGCCGCGCCCTTCACGGCTGGCCACCCGACGGTAGGTCGATGTGCGCTCCCGGGGACTGAATCGGCTGTGGTACACCTCCAACCGGTCGCCGAAGAAGCGGCGCAGGCGCACGATCAGCTGTGTGGTCAATGCGATTTCCGGAACGAGGAACAAGGCATCCTTTCCCGACGCCAGCGCGTCATGGATCAGGTGGGTGTACACCTCCGTCTTTCCCGAGCCGGTGACCCCCTCGAGCAACACGAGTGACTTGTCCCGCTGCCCTTGCTGAATGGCCGTGAGTGCACTTTGCTGGGCGGAACTCAAATCTGCCAATGGTTCTACTGCAGCGGTGCTGCTGACTTCCCAAGGAGATTGCTTGAATGAGAAGACCAAGCCCTTTTCAGCCAACCGCTTGAACAAGGCCCCGGTCACCCCCTCGCGGTTGGTCAGGTCACCCAAGGGCACGCCAGTGGCGGCCTGGTCTTCAGACAGCAGCGCCATCATGGCCCGGGATTGGGATGGGGCCCGCGCATCCAAGGTGTCCAAGGCATCGGACAACCACCGATCGTCTGCGGTCGCCTGCTCGGACAAACGCACCATGGAGACCGCTTTGCGCCGCGGGGCCGCCTTCATTTCCTCCGTCGACAATACCCACCCCTGCTCGACCAGCTTGTGCAAAACCGGCGCGGGATTGACCAGGCCCAACATCGCCCCCACTTCCTTGAATGAAAGCCCCCCGCGGAGGCGAAGAGCTTCCACGACTTGAAAACCCCGGTCGTCGAGGGCATCCTCGTTGAGTTCCTCTGCATCAGGGGACAACTCGAGTTTTGTCTCACTGGCCAGCCGCATGCCCGAAGGCAGGGCCGCCAAAGCGACTTCTCCCGGCCCACAGCAGTAATGGCCCGACACCCAATCCCAAAAACGGAGCGTGGTCTCTGAAATCAGTGGAACGTTGTCCAATAATGTGAGATAGGCCTCCGTACTGTGTTCTGGCCTTTCGCTGTGCACGCGCCGCACCACAGCGGTATGCAGGCGTTTGCCCCGCAGTGGAACCACCACACGCATGCCGGCGCCGACGCGGGCGGCATCATCCTCGGGAACCCCGTAAGTCAGCAACCCTGGAAGGGCCAATGGCAGGATGACATCCACATACTTCACGCAGGGCGAAAGTACCCGAACAAGCCACATCATGGCCAACTTGCACACAGCCGTGAACCGCGACTGCAAATTTTGGTTCCATTGACATGCACCATTTGAAAGAAGGAGATGCCGCGCCCGCCTTTGAGGCGCTTGACCAAGACGGGAATACCCACACCCTTGCCCAATACGCAGGGTCCAAACTCGTCATTTACTTCTATCCCAAGGACAACACGCCGGGTTGCACCAACCAGGCCTGTAGTCTCCGGGATGGGATGGCTGAGCTGGGAAAAGAGGGCATCACAGTGTTGGGGGTCAGCATCAACCATGCGGCGTCTCACCGAAAGTTCATTGACAAATTTGAACTGCCGTTTGATCTCCTCGTCGACGAGGATCACGCCCTACAGGACCTGTTTGGGGTATGGGGATTGAAGAAATTCATGGGCCGTGAATACGACGGCACGCACCGCACGACCTTCTGCATTGACGAATCTGGCACCTTGGCCGCGATCATTCGGAAGCCCAAGGTCAAGGAGCATGCCACACAGGTCCTCGCGGCCTTCAAAGGCGAAAGTTGAACAGCCGTTCACAAAAATGACCGGCAACGTAAATCCCTTACGGACCCGTGCCTCTACTTTGCTTTCGATTCACAGGAAAACAACCGCACCATGGCTGCAGACAACAAGGAAAACAAGGACAAGCTCAAAGCGCTCCAACTGACCCTCGACCGCATTGACAAAACATACGGCAAGGGCACCGTGATGAAACTCGGCGATGAAGCGGTAGAAAAGGTGGATGCCATTTCTTCCGGATCCCTCTCCATGGACATTGCACTCGGTGTTGGCGGGTTTCCGCGGGGCCGTGTTGTCGAGATCTATGGGCCTGAGAGTTCCGGTAAGACCACCCTGGCCATCCACGCCATTGCCGAAGCCCAGAAAGCGGGTGGCATCTGTGCTTTCATCGATGCCGAGCACGCTTTCGACAAGTACTACGCCGAGAACCTGGGAGTGGACACAGAGAATTTGTTGATCTCCCAACCTGACAATGGTGAGCAAGCGCTTGAAATCGCCGACAACCTCATTCGCTCTGGCGCCATCGACCTCATTGTGATTGACTCCGTGGCGGCATTGACCCCACGGGCCGAGATCGAAGGTGAAATGGGCGACTCCTCAGTGGGTCTTCAAGCGCGCTTGATGTCGAAAGCCTTGCGCAAATTGACCTCGACGATCAACAAAACCGGCTGCTGTTGTGTCTTCATCAACCAGCTGCGCGAGAAGATTGGGGTCATGTTTGGCAATCCGGAAACCACCACGGGTGGAAACGCCCTCAAGTTTTATTCTTCGGTGCGGGTGGACATCCGCCGGAGCAGCCAGATCAAGGACGGAGACGTGGTCATGGGCAACCGGACCAAGGTCAAAATCGTCAAGAACAAAGTGGCGCCACCCTTCCGTCGCGCAGAGTTCGACATCATGTACGGCAAGGGCATCTCCCGGGTCGGAGAAGTCATCGACCTCGGTGTTGACCAAGGCATCATCAAGAAGTCAGGCTCGTGGTTCAGCTATGGGGAAACCCGATTGGGTCAAGGCCGCGATGCCGTGAAGAAGCTCCTCGAGGACAACATCGAACTCATGGAAGAGCTTGAGGTGGGCATCAAAACAGCCCTGCAAGGTGACGCGCCGGAGGAAGAGTCCGTCGCTGCGCTTGAGGAAGCTTGATGTTGAAAGGATCAACCGTCTTCGGAATGGGGCTGTTGGCTGCGGTCGCCATCGCCGGATGCGATGGGGACACGCGGTCCGCAGAGACAGCTGAAGATCCACCTTTGGCCATACCGGACTCGCTGGCTTGGTTCAACGACCAGGTCATTGCAGCGCCGGAATCTCCAGCGGTGTATTTGGACCGGGGGAAGTTCTTTCTGCGCGGCGAGCAGTCGGGAGCAGCCATCTCCGACTACGAGCGTGCGCTCGCATTGGACTCCACCCTTGTGGACGACCGCCATGCCTTGGGCGAGTTGAGGTTTGGGATTCAGGATTTCGAGGGGGCCGTTCGGGAGTGGGAGTCCGTTTTGGACACCGACTCCGAACATGTCCCTTCCCTCCTTTCCTTGGCGCGGGTGGATTTGCTGCTGCGTTCATACGATCCTGCCTTGAAACGCATCAATGACGCCCTGCGGCTGGACAGCCGTTTGGATGACGCGTACTTCCTCAAGGGCCGTCTCTACATGGAAACCGGTGACACGATCAAGGCTGCGAGCTCCTTCCAGACCGTGGTCGAGGTCGCTCCTGAACGCTACGACGCCTATATCCAATTGGGCATGCTGTATGCTGCCGCCCACGATGACCTCGCCCTCGAATTCTTCAAAACGGCGCGCAACCTCAAACCCAACAGCATCGAAGCCATTTATGACGAGGCCATGTTCCTTCAAGAGCATGGAGATGCCGAAGGCCGGCGCTACGCGGACGCCCTCGCCTTGTATGACCTCATCCTCACGTTGGATGCCACCAACGCTTCGGCGGCATTCAACAAGGGTTTTGTGCACCTGGAATACCTGTCACAATACGACAGTGCTGCATTCTGGTTTGGCACTGCCATAGACCTGCTGCCCTATTACCATCAAGCGCACTTCAATAAGGGACTGGCGCTGGAGAGCATGGGCGATCCGCAGGGTGCGCTGGATGCTTACAATACAGCCCTCTCTTTTGCGCCGGCATTCACCCCCGCAGCCTTGGCCAAGGGCCGGGTGATTGAATCGATGCGCTGATTGGTGCGCTCGTTTTTTCTTTAACGAAGAACGCCGGCTCCCAATGGGGCCGGCGTTCTTCATTTTGGTCGGGTGAAGCCTTACTTCACCTGGTCCACTACCGCTTTGAACGCGGCGGGGTGGTTGAGTGCGAGGTCGGCGAGGACCTTGCGGTTGAGCTCGATGCCCGACTTGGAGCACTTGCCCATGAATTGGCTGTAGCTCATGCCGTATTGGCGTGTGCCCGCGTTAATCCGCTGAATCCACAGCGAGCGGAATTGGCGCTTCTTGAGCTTGCGGCCAACGTAGGCATATTGAAGGCCTTTCTCGACGGCGTTTTTGGCGACCGTCCAGACGTTTTTACGGGCACCGTAGTAGCCCTTAGCCATCTTGAGGATTTTCTTGCGGCGGGCCCTGCTGGCCACTGCGTTATTGGAACGAGGCATGGTATATCAGTTTCGGCGGACAGCGTCCCGTTTGGGAACTTGTGGAGCTGGCAACCAGTTCAACAGTTTCTTTCTCAGATACCCAATTGGGTCTTGATGTTGGGCACGTCTGACTTGTGCACCAAACCTGTTTTCGTCAGGTTGCGCTTTTGCTTGGTGCTCTTTTTGGTCAGGATGTGCGACTTGAACGCGTGCTTGCGCTTCAGCTTGCCCGTGCCGGTCACGGTAAAGCGCTTCTTCGCGCTGCTCTTGGTCTTCATCTTCGGCATGTCGTCCGTATGTGTCGGTTTGGGTAGCCCCTCACCAGGTTGTTACTTCTTTGGTCTAAGCGTGATAAACATCCGCTTCCCCTCCAACTTCGGCATCAGTTCAACGGTGCCAACGTCCTCCAATTCTTGCGCAAAACGCAACAACAGGATCTCTCCCCTCTCTTTGAAGACAATGGACCTTCCGCGGAAGAATACATGGGCCTTCAATTTGTTTCCCTCCTCAAGGAACTTGCGGGCGTGCTTCACCTTGAAGTTGAAATCGTGGTCGTCCGTGTTCGGGCCGAACCTGATTTCCTTCTGGGTGACCTTGGCCTGATTGGCCTTGATTTCCTTCTGCTTCTTCTTCTGGTCGTACAGGAATTTCTGATAATTCAGAATCCTGCACACCGGAGGATCCGCTTTCGGGGAAATCTCCACAAGGTCTAATTCCTGCTCCTCCGCCATCTTCAGCGCGTCCTCCAACTCGACAACGTCGGCATCGCCGATGTTGTCTCCGACCAAGCGCACCTGCTGAACGCGGATTTCCCGGTTCGTGCGGTGCGGATTCTTTTTGATCACGCGGGCTGGTCCCCGGGATCGTCTGCGTCGAATAGCGATGGTGCGCTCAGTTAGTGTGTTCAATCATCTCGTCCCCACCGAGCATTTCCGCAACCTCTTTTTCAATTCGGTCGACAAATGCCGCAGTGGTCATGCCTCCAACATCCCCTTCGCCTTGCTTGCGCACGGCTACGGTTCCGTTCTCGGCCTCGTCTCCTCCCACGATGAGCATGTACGGGATTTTGTCGAGCTCCGCTTCGCGGATCTTCTTCCCAACCTTTTCACTGCGGTCGTCAACGAGGGCGCGAATATCGCGCTTTTCAAGCGATTTTGAAACCTCTTGTGCATAGTCGTTGAACTTGTCGCTAACCGGCAGTATCCGCGCCTGTTCCGGAGTGAGCCAGAGCGGGAATTTTCCGGCGCAATGCTCGATCAGGATGGCGACGAAACGCTCCATGGAGCCAAAAGGCGCCCTGTGAATCATCACGGGGCGGTGTTTTTCGTTGTCGGCCCCCACGTATTCGAGCTTGAACCGCTCGGGCAAGTTGTAGTCGATTTGGACGGTTCCAAGTTGCCATTTACGGCCGATTGCATCCCGCACCATGAAGTCGAGCTTGGGACCATAAAACGCCGCTTCTCCCAATTCGGTGATCGTCTTCAACCCCTTCTCTTCGGCCACCTCGGCGATGGCCTTCTCCGCATTGTCCCAATTCTCGTTGTTGCCGATGTACTTGTCGGGCGTCTCTGGGTCGCGCAGGGAAACCTGGGCCACAAAGTCGACAAAGTCCAACGTCTTGAAGATGTACAGCACCAGGTCGATGACCTTGCCGACCTCTTCCTTGACCTGGTCCACCGTGCAGAAAATGTGGGCGTCGTCCTGCGTGAAGCCGCGCACGCGGGTCAATCCGTGCAGCTCTCCGCTTTGCTCATAGCGGTACACCGTGCCGAATTCAGCGAAGCGCACGGGCAGGTCGCGGTAACTGCGCGGGCGGCTCTTGAACACCTCACAGTGGTGCGGGCAGTTCATGGGCTTCAGCAGGTACTCCTCCCCCTCTGCCGGGGTCTTGATGGGCTGGAAGCTGTCCTCTCCGTACTTGGCATAGTGGCCGCTGGTCACGTAGAGCTCCTTGTGCCCGATGTGCGGCGTAATGACCGCCTGGTAGCCCATTTTTCGCTGGGCATCCTTGAGAAAATTCTCCAAGCGCATCCTCAAATCGGCGCCTTTGGGCAACCACAGGGGCAAGCCTTGGCCCACCTTTTCGCTGAAGGAAAACAGGTCGAGTTCCTTGCCGAGTTTTCTGTGGTCCCGCAACCGGGCCTGCTCCAACAACTCGAGGTGTTCGTCGAGCTGCGCCTTCTTTGGAAAGGCGATGCCGTAGATGCGGGTGAGCTGCTTCTGAGACTCGTCCCCTTTCCAATACGCTCCGGCCACCGCGAGCAGTTTGACCGCTTTGATGAAACCGGTGTGTGGAATGTGTGGTCCCCGGCACAGATCGGTGAAGCCCCCTTGCGTGTAGAACGTGATGGTGCCATCCTCGAGGCTGTCGAGCAGGTCCAACTTATAGTGGTCACCCTTCTCCTTGAAGTAAGCGATGGCTTCGGACTTGGGCACCTCCTTTCGGACGTAGGCCGACTTCTCGCGCGCCAACTCGAGCATCTTCTTTTCTACCGTCGGAAAGTCCTTGTCGCTAAAGGTGTGCTCCCCAAAATCGACGTCGTAGTAGAAGCCGCCCTCCACGGATGGCCCCACCCAAAACTTGACCCCGGGATACAGCACTTCCAGCGCCTCGGCCATCAGGTGTGCCCCGCTGTGCCACATGGTGCTGGCGGCATCATCATCGCCCCACGTCAGCAGCTTCAGCGCCACGTCACCCCCCAATGGGCGCTGGGCGTCGCGCACTTCACCGTCGACTTCTGCTGCGAGCACGTTTCGGGCAAGCCCTTCGCTAATGTCGCGCGCCACGTCGAGTGCTGTGGCATCGTCGGCAGCTTGTCTGACCGAGCCGTCGGGAAGGGTGATGTTGATCATGCGTTTCTGATTCGCGGCAAAGATAATCCGCGACAACCGGGTGTGTGAACCCGCAATGAATGTCAAAAAATGCCCCTTCACGGCACGGTGCCATACCAAATACCGCGGCCCAGACCTTATTGAATAGAAGACAGGGAACGCCCCTGCCGTCACCCACTAAAAGCACCCCATGCACAATTCCCGCCTCCATTTCCACGCCGGAGCAATCCTGCTCGCCACCCTCGCCTTGGGCCTGTCCCCAAAGGCTTCGGCCAGCCCACAAAACTTGCAGCATTTCGACGCCTTCATCCACCACGTGCGACAAGAAGCGCAGTCAGGTCAAGCTGAGCGCATTCTGGACTGTTTTGCGCCGATGGTCTTTTGTGAGGAAGGGTGCCCAGCCCAACCTGCGTCCGACATCTTGGGAGAAGAAGCCCAGCGCTTCGGCTGGAAAGCCATTGGACGCGATGTGGCACGGTATGCGGATGGCTTCGTCTTGGTTGACACCGACGGCACCATGACCAACCTCCAAGCCCGCGCCAACGGAAAACAGTCTTTGATGGAAATCACAGGCAACCGCGTGAAGTTTCGGCGCGCAGCCGGGCTGGAAGGCGAAGTCATTGCCGTGTTGGACCGCGGCACCTTTCCGGGGCGTCAAGACGCCGCCCGCTGGAAGTTGAACCGGGATGGCACCGAATGGACCCCTGTGATCTTGGAAATCCCTGATTTCGGACAGGTCAAGGGCTACATCGGCGGCGACTACGTGAGGCCTGTGCCCGGATTCGGAGACGTACAACTCACCGCCGCTTTCGACGGCGACAGGTGGGCTTTGACAGGGTATCAGCGCACGCGGACCGACCTCGAGGTCAGCTGCGACCACCCCACGCCTTGAGGTGCCAATGCACGAGGGCCTGGGCGCAATGTTCGCCTGAGGCATCGTAGAGGGATGCGCCCAATTGCACCCGCGCCACACCCTCTTTTTCCAGCACGCCGGAAAGTTCCAGGACTTCCGGCGTGTTTCTTTTGGCCAAGGCCATGCAGTCTCCTTGGGGTTTGGCCATGTAGTCGACCTCAATCCGTGACATGATGATGCGGTAGTCCCTCATGCCGACTTCAAGCAGCACCGAAGCCCCCGAAGAGAATTCAAGGGCCGTGGCGATGGCACAGGCGTGCATGCCTCCAAGGTGATTGTGGTTTTTGTGCCGGTTGGGCAATGCAATGCCCACTTGCTCCGGGTCGACTTGCGCGATGCGAATGCGGTGGGGCCGGTTGAAGGGCAATGCGATCCGCATCAACCGGTCCATGGCTTTGGGGTTCCCGGCCCGGGCAGCAGCGAGGGCGCCATCGGCCCTTTTGGCCATCCAAGCGTTCACAGCGATCCGGTTTTTTCCTCCATGGATACTCCGGCGCGGTCAAGAACACCCGCAATGTCCGGCTTGAAATACCCCGGCCCCTTGAGCACCTTTCCGTCTGCGCGGAAAATGGGCTTTCCATCTGCCCCGAGCTTGGACATATTGGAGTCTTGAATGGTGCTGAACACATCGGCAATGACGTCCTGCATGCCGTGGCTGATGATGGTGCCACAGAGAATGTAGAGCATGTCCCCAAGGGCATCCGCGACTTCCACCATGTTCCCCTCCCGGGCGGCCTGCAAATACTCGTCGTTTTCTTCGGCCATCAAGCTGTGGCGCAGTTCCATTTCTTCAGGTGAGATGGACATGGTGGGGGACGTCGCCATGCGCAATCCGTAGGTCTTGTAGAACTGCTCAACGGCAGCAGTGCATTCATTTAAGGTCATGCGTACAAGTTGGGTCAACATCTTTTAACCGCCATGCGAACATCCCCCCAAGACCTCACCATTATTTTTGACATTCTCAAAGACCTTGGACCAGTCTCTCGGGAACTATACCGAACAACAACCATGGAAAGCTCACCCCTATCGACGGATGTGGTCGTCAACAGCAATGGCAGTCCGGACATCCAAGCGCTGACCGAGCGCATCAAAATCGCCAGCGGCTTTGTGGATGAACTCAGGCATGAGGTCGGCAAGGCCCTGGTGGGCCAACGCAACATGGTCGACACCTTGCTTACCGGACTCCTGGCCGACGGACACGTCCTCCTCGAAGGTGTTCCCGGCTTGGCCAAGACCTTGGCGATCCAGACGTTGAGCCGGGCGGTGGACGTGGACTTTAGCCGTGTCCAATTCACCCCTGACCTGCTCCCCGCAGATGTTGTGGGCACCATGATCTACAACCAGAAGCAGGAGCAATTCACCGTCAGCAAGGGGCCCATTTTTGCCCACTTTGTCTTGGCAGACGAGATCAACCGCGCGCCGGCCAAAGTGCAAAGCGCCTTGCTCGAAGCCATGCAGGAACGGCAGGTCACCATTGGTTCCGAGACCTTTCCTCTGCCCCAACCCTTTTTGGTGCTGGCCACCCAGAACCCTGTCGAGCAAGAAGGCACCTATCCCCTGCCCGAAGCGCAGGTGGACCGGTTCCTGCTCAAGGCGGTCATCGATTACCCCACATCGGAAGAAGAGCAGATGATCCTGCGCAACCAGGTTTCTGCCGGTGCCAAAGCTGCTGTGCAGCCGGTCGTGAAGCCCAAGGACATTCTCGCCGCCAGAAAACTGGTCCGCGAAGTCTACATGGACGAAAAAATCGAGCGGTACATCGTCACACTCGTTCAAGCCACGCGCAAACCGGAAAACCACGGCATGGGCCACCTGGGCCCGCTCATCGGATTTGGAGCCTCGCCGCGGGCGACCATCGGCCTGGCCATTGCAGGCAAGGCCCGCGCGTTCATGGCGCACCGGGGTTATGTGATTCCCGAGGACATTCGCGCTGTCGCGATGGATGTCCTGCGCCACCGGATCGGCCTCACGTTTGAGGCGGAAGCGGAGGAAATTCAGCAGGAGCAGATCGTCACGGAAATCCTCGATCAGGTCCAGGTCCCTTGACATGGAAGCCTCGGAACTGATCCGACGTGTTCGGCGCGTAGAGCTGCGTGCCCGCGGTCTGAGCAGCCAGATTTTCTCCGGCGAATACCACAGTGCCTTCAAGGGAAGGGGCATGGCATTCAGCGAGAACCGGGCCTATCAGCACGGGGACGAAATCCGCACGATTGACTGGAACGTCACGGCCCGGATGCGGACGCCGTATGTCAAGGTCTTCGAGGAGGAGCGCGAATTGACTGCCATGCTGCTCATCGACGTGAGCGCTTCAGGCAAGATTGGAAGCCGCGGAAAGTCCAAGCGCGAACTGACCGCCGAGCTCGCTGCTGTGCTGGCGTTTTCCGCCGGGCAGAACAACGATAAGATCGGTGCCCTGCTTTTCAGCGACCGGGTAGAGCGGTTCATTCCTCCCAAAAAAGGCCGCAGCCACATTCTGCGCATCGTGCGCGAAGTCATCGACATCGAACCCGAGGGCAAGGGCACGGACATCCATTCAGCACTAGAGCACTTCAGCAGGGTCATGAAGAAGCGCACCATTGCATTTCTGATCAGTGACTTGCAGGACGAAGGCTTCGGGGAAATGCTCAAGCGCACCGCGAGAAAGCACGACCTGGTGGCCCTTCAGGTCACCGACGATTTGGAGATGCAAGCCGCAAAAATGGGATGGCTGGCCGCTGCGGATGCCGAATCCGGGCGCACCTCCTTTATCGACTCATCTTCTGTGCGTTGGCGCAAGCGATTTGAAGCCGCTGCCCGCAAGTATCAGTCCGAATTGGAAGACCTGATGAAGCGTTCCGGGGTGGATCACGCCGTCCTCAACACCGGTAAGCCCTACGTTCAACCCCTCATGCAGTTGTTTGATCGCCGTGGTTGAATTGCGCTGCATCCTCACCGTCCTGTTGGCCTGCTGCCTGGAATTGCACAGCCAAACAGACCCCGTGCTCACCATGACCGTGGCGCGTGACAGCATTGGTGTTGGAGAGCCTTTGGTGGTCTCGCTTGTTTCCGACGAGCCGCTTGCCGGTGGCCAGCGGTGGGACTGGCCTGTGGTGGCTGTCGGCGACTCTTTGCCCCAGGGTTGGGAGGTCATCGAGGTTTCGCCCATTGACAGCATGGCCTCCCCTGCACTCGAAGCTGGTCTGCGGCGCGAGCAGCGCATTGTCGTGATGGCCTGGGACACCGGTATCAAGGTCATGGAGCCGCTGGCCCTCACGGATTCGGGTCGGATGGCCGTTCGCGCAGCGGCCGCCCTGGTCGAGGTTGGGCTGCTGCCCCTGGAAGAAAACGCCGCACCCAAACCCATGCAGGGGTTCAAGGCCTATGAATGGACCCTGTGGGAGCGCATACGCACGGCCCTTGCTTGGGGGCTGCTCGCCGTCGCCCTTGCGTTGGGTCTGCGCTGGGCGTACAAAAAATGGACGTCGCGCGAGCCAACCGAAACGGTCACGAGCGCACCCGAGGTACCTGAAATTCCTGCGCACATCACCGCCTTGGCGATGCTCCGGGATTTGGAGGAAAAAACACCCTGGCTGAAAGGTGAGGGAAAGGAGGCGCAGGCCATTCTCTCTTCGGCCGTCAGGCTGCATTTGCAGGGCACCTTCGGGGTCAAAGCACTCGAACGGACCACCGATGAGCTTGCCCGCACCTTGACGAGTGCCCCCGTCATGGGCATCGCAGCAGAAGAATGCCGCTGGGTGATTGCCCTGCTCGAGCGCTCGGATTTGGTGAAGTTCGCCAAACAAGACCTGGACGGCGACGCCCACCTGCGCGTGGTGCGGGAGAGCATTGCCTGGATCGAGCGGACCATTCCCGCGGAACGCCCGGAGGCCGCATCCGATGCACTGGGCGTGACCACCCACAACGAGCAACAAGATGGGTAAGGGCAGCAACACCGCATTGGTGAGGGTCCGCCAAGGGCTTGCCCAAGGCGCGGCTTGGGCCGCTGTCCTCGCTGTGCTCTTTACTGCGAATGTCCGCTTTGATTGGGGCAGACCCGCCGCTTTTTGGTTGATGTCCGCAGTGGCGGCATGGAGCGCGTGGCGCATTTTCCGTCCGGTGGAATGGCCCGTATTCAGCATCAACCTCCAACACCTCGGCTTGACCCCGCCCCGCAGGGACCAGTGGCTGCCATTGCTCCCGGACACCCTGCGTACGGCGGGCTTGGGCATCATGGTCTTGGTCATCGCCCAGCCGCAGAGCTCCTCGAGCATCGAGAACATGACGCGCGAGGGGATCGACATCGTCATGGCGATGGATGTTTCTGCGAGCATGCTGAGCAAGGACTTCCGCCCGAACCGGCTCGAAGCCGCCAAAGAGGTGGCCCGCGATTTCGTCTCGGACCGCCCTTACGACCGGGTCGGAGTGGTGGTTTACGAAGGCGAGAGCTTTACCCGCGTGCCGTTGACCACGGATCACCGGGTTGTACTCGACGGGCTTGACGGGCTTGAAACGGGCATGGTTGAAGGTGGAACCGCCATTGGCATGGGGCTGGCCACAGCTGTGAACCGCCTGCGCAAAAGCGAGGCCAAGAGCAAAGTGGTCATCCTCATCACCGACGGAGAAAACAACTCAGGTCAAATCGAGCCTATGGATGCGGCCCAATTGGCCGCCTTGGAATCAATCAGGGTGTACACCGTTGGGGTGGGCTCCGTGAGCAAAGCCAAAAGCCCGGTGCGCAAAAGACCCAATGGCACATTCATCTATGACTGGGTCGAGGTCAACATCGATGAGGGGACGCTCCAGCGCATCGCACAAGAAACCGGGGGCCGCTATTTCCGTGCGACAAGCGGTGACAAACTGCGTGAAGTCTACGAGGAGATCGACATGCTCGAAAAGACCCGCTTCAATGTGTTTCGCTACAACAAGCGCACCGAGGAGTTCCCCTTGATTGGGTGGCTCGCCATGCTGTTGCTTGGTGCAGAGGCCTTCCTGCGGCACGTTATTTTTAGAAGCCTCCCATGACCACCTCGAAAACATATCGGGTGTTCAGCCACATCACCGGACTCGTGCTGTTTGAGTTGGGCTTCTGGGCCATGGTCGCTGGATTGTATTTCCTTGTCCATACCGCTGCCCCGCAGTTCGAGCTCCACTTTCCTCAAGCTTGGCCCGCATTGCTGGTCGCTCCTGCTGCCATGTTGCTTTTTGCCAGACACTACCGCTGGAAGCAGCGGCGCATGTCCAAGGCCGTCGATTTGGCGCTGGCGGAAACCCTGTGGCCATCGGCGCGGCCCCGGCGCTCGGTCTGGAAGTTCATTCTCTGGCGGACGGGACTGGCCATCATGGCCATGGGCATGTTGGCGCCCAAGATGGGCACCCGACTGAAGGAAGTTGAAGCCAAGGGCGTCGACATCATGGTGGCACTGGATGTCAGCCGATCCATGCTGACCGAAGACCTGGGCATGTCCAGGCTTGACTTGGCCAAACGCACCATTGAGCGCGTGGTGGGCAAGCTCGACGGAGACCGCGCCGGGCTGGTCGTGTTTGCTGGCGATGCCTATGTGCAGGCGCCGCTGACCTTGGACCTGGCGGCGGTCAAGCTGTTTTTGGATGCCATCGGTCCCGAAGCCATGCCGGTTCAAGGCACAGCCATCGGGACGGCGATTGAGCAGTGCGTGGCCTCTTTTGATCCGGAGAGCCAAGCCAGCAAGGTGGTGTTGATCCTTACGGATGGAGAGAACCACGAAGACGATGCCCTGGCGCGCGCTGATGAGGCGGCCGCAGCGGGCATCAAAGTGCACGCTGCCGGCATGGCCAGTGAGGCCGGAGGTCCCATTCCGCAATTCGACCGTTACGGCAGGCAAACCGGCTACAAGAATGACGCCAACGGCCAACCTGTGGTGTCCACCCTTGACGAGCGCATGTTGGTGGCCATGGTCGAAGCTGGATCCGGTACATATGTTCGGGCCAACCAAGGCTTTGTCGATCTCGACCCGTTTTTGGCGAGCTTGAAGGAGCTGGAAACAGGCAAAACAAGCAAGGTGGCCTACACGGATTATGTGCACCAATTCCCGTGGTTTTTTCTGGTGGCGTGGGTATTGCTCATGACGGAAGCTTGGTGGCCGGTGTCTTCATCACGCAAGAAAAAGGCCGCAATGGCTGCGCTCATGCTGGCCCTTTGGCCCTCATCAGAGGCGATGGCACAGCGCGATGAAATTGCCGGAACCAAGCGCCAAGCGGTAGAGGGCACGCAGGCCATGCTCGACCGAGATTTTGCCGCGGCGGACAGCCTGTTTGATTCGGCTGCAGGATGGCGCGGTGCAGCGCCAGGTCAATTGGAGCTCAATCGCGGCATGGCCCTCTCTGGAGACGGACAAGCAGAAGATGCCATGAAAGCCTTTCAACGGGCTGCCGCCCAAGCAGAGGATGCAGGCATCAAATCGGATGCTTGGAACAACGTCGGCAACCTGCTCTTGGGGGGACAAGATGTGGAAGGGGCCATCGGGGCCTATAAAGAAGCGCTGCGCTTGGACCCCAGTGATGCCGACACCCGCTATAACCTGAGCCTGGCCCTCGCCATGAGGCAACAGCAGGAGCAACAAGACCAAGAGAACCAGGACCAGCAGGACCAAGAGAACCAGGACCAGCAGGACCAAGAGAACCAGGACCAGCAGGACCAAGAGAACCAGGA
>Ga0115568_10000443_pt1 | contig 30918 bp, 22 predicted proteins | sample COGITO_mtgs_1204_FD_87296 | JGI IMG/M metagenome (GOLD analysis project Ga0115568, IMG submission 87296) | Pelagic marine microbial communities from North Sea - COGITO_mtgs_120426 | ecosystem: Environmental > Aquatic > Marine > Epipelagic | place: Germany:Helgoland, sampling site Kabeltonne...
ACCTGCATTGCCTTGAGATCAATATCACCCGCGGGCAGAAAGATCCCATCTTCAGGGAAGAGTTCATTGAGCGTGTAGAGTGCATGCACAGAAAATGATTCGTTGCCCTGCAGATCACTCAACATGCCAGCAAACCCATCATTCAGGACTTCAACCGAGGTGCCGTTGGCACTGGCTGCACCCAGAAAAAACCATGCGCCCGCAGCACTGCCTTCGGCGATCCGCAGAATATAAGTATCCTGAGCATCAATTGCGGCAAACGCCCCTTGTGCATCTTGAAAATTCGCTGTCGAGACGCCGTCCAAACGCCCCCGAGAAATCGCTGACTTGAGGAACGGTACACTGACCAATTGCGAGCGAGTGCTGGGATCAGCGATCCGCACTTGATGACTGCCGACTCGGCCCAGCTCGACCCGTGCACTACTCTGAGTGCAAAACGTTGAGCTGAGTGCCATTAGGCAAAGAACTGTAATTTTATATATCATTATTTGAGATCTCTGCGGTTACTGTGTCACGACTTGGATACGATATTGCCGTTTGTGTATAAGATTTCCATCGCTCGGATCGATCCAGACCATCGGTCCACCCCCCCCCAGCAAGGTTTCGCTGGTGATGAATGTTTTCCAATTATTATCACTGTAATCAATCTCATAAGAACGGTCGCGCACGCTCTTCCAGGACACCCCGACCACTGGCTTCAGCTCCAACAGATCAGTCGCATCGGACGGATCGGTCCCAGCCAGCCATTCGTCATAATTACTGCTACCGTCGCCATCGAAGTCTTCGGTTTCGCCGCCGTTGACTGCATTGATACCGCCGAAGTATTGGATCTCCCATGCGTCTGGTAGGTTGTCGGTATCGACCTCCGGCTCTGACGCTGTGGTCGCAGTGACTGTCGCAGACTGACTGCTGTAGTTACCCGCAGCATCATAGGCTGCTAGACTGTATGCATAACTGCTCGAGGCACTCAGTCCGACATCACTATAGCTGCTAGTATCCGTGCTAGCGATCTCGGCGCCCTCTCGATATATTGTATAGCCTGCTACGCCAACAGCATCACTGGACGCGGTCCAGGTGAGATTGATCTGCGTGGTGGATACGGCGCTGGCGCTTAATCCAACCGGCACACTCGGTGCGATGCTATCCAGCGCGACAGATGCACTAATTGTAAAATTAGACACGGTATGGCTACCGGTTACCGCGGTGACCGCCAGAGTATCTAAGCTTGAGACCGCGGCCTGGCTGCTGCGGAAGGCATAATTATTGGCTAATTGGATCTCGGCACCAGCCCCTTCGGTTACATAGACGCTATAGGTATGCGCAGGGATGTCTCCGACGATTCTGAAGTGATAACTAGTGCCGGCGCTGTACGGCACCACAGCATCTGCGCTGTAGACCCCGCCATTTCGTGCATTTAACTGCCCGGCTTCACTAAAGCCGACGATCACTGCTAAATCATCGTATGATGCAGCATTGCCGAATGAAAGGCCCGTGGTACCGTTCATGTTGGATACGTTCGGCACCACATCATACTCGGCGCTAAACTGCCCGGCCTGTAACTCGATGCTGAGATTCTGCCACTGAGTGCTACTGAGCAAGCCATCGGTTACCGGCGGTGTGACCACTGGGAAATCTGTCGCATCGCTGGGATCGGTACCCGCCAGCCACTCGTCGTAATTACTGCTGCCGTCGCCATCGAAGTCTTCGGTTTCGCCGCCGTTGACTGCGTTGATACTGCCAAAGTATTGGATCTCCCATGCGTCCGGTAGGTTGTCGCTATCCGCAACAACGACTTGAAGTTCAAGTGAGAACTCAGCAATGTTACCAAATCCATTGGCTGGCGATAAATAGCGGTAATAGCGGTATGCCATCCCGGAACTCACGTCCACACTTTGCGCTGTGCTAGACGGCTCGGCCGCAATCACATAAATCGTCTCATAGCCGCTCACGCTACTCTCGTTGGAGCCCTCAAAGCGCCCACCAACCATCCGATTCGTTTGGCCTGAACGGGGCTGGAAGTTGATTGCCGTTACAACACGAGACTCACCAAGATCCATCCCGGCAAAACCGCCGGACCCGTTAATATAATCATAGAAGGTCGAAGCATCGCCATCAAAGACTTGCTCGAATTCACTCCCAGCGCTCCAGGCTGGATCCAATCCAAATCGTAGCAGTCCGCCAAGCATCGCTTCACGATAGCCATCTGGATAGACAATCCCTACCGGCGGTGTGACCACTGGGAAATCAGTCGCATTGCTGGGATCGGTCCCTGCCAGCCACTCGTCATAATTACTGCTGCCGTCGCCATCGAAGTCTTCTGTTTCGCCGCCGTTGACTGCGTTGATGCCACCAAAGTATTGGATCTCCCATTCGTCCGGCAGGTTGTCAGTATCGACCTCTGCTACCAGCACCGGAAATTCAACTGAGAATTCGGCGATATTGCCGTATCCGCCAGCGGGGGCAAGATAACGATAATAGCGGTACGCTGGAGCTGATTGCAGATTAATAATTTGAGCCGATGCTGATGGCTCGGTCGCGATCACGTGGATCGTTTCGTAGCCACTGACACTGCTCTCGTTCGAACCCTCAAAGCGTCCACCGACCATGCGATTCTCTTCCCCTGCGCGGGGATAATAGACAATGGAGGTCGCGACTCTGGCTTCGTAAAAATCTATCCCAGCGAAAGTTTCCGCACTGGTGGCATAGTCGTAAAAGGTGAACACGTCCCCATCAAACACCGACTCAAATTCGCGACCGGCAGCCCTGGCTGGGTCGAGGCCGAACAGCGTCCGGTCACTTACGACAATTTCACGGTAGCCATCTGGATACACGGGTCCAGCAGGTGGGATGACTGGGCCAGTTCCGATACTTTCCATCTCCGCGAACATAAATAAACAGCTGGAAAAACTGCCGTCATTCGCTCCCCATGTTAGTATCGGCCCGGCTGAGCCAAGCGGGTTGGAATAGACGATTGATCCAGGCAAGTCGCGCATGTAGCCTTGCTTGATATAGTCGTCTTTCCAGTAGCGATTGCCCAGCGGCGCAAACCAGATTTCGCCTATCCATTGCGTACCATTGGCAGTACCGTCAATCCTTGTTGATTCACTTACGGCTGTCCCGTCAAGATACCAAGCGAGGTCGTCAGAGATAAGTTTGATGTAGGTCTCTACTACCAGTTTGAGTGTTTTCGGCGCTTCGGTGGTGCAGTTACTGCCAAAGATACCATTACTTGACGAGTAGTTATATAGTGAAAACTCGCCGTCGCGCTCCAGTGCGTCGGCAACAGAAACTGCCGCCTTTAGGACACTCGCCAGATAATTAAGTCCCTTAACTGGGAGAGATGCCTGGTTGCGTTCAAACTCGCCCGCCGCGCCGTCGGGATAGACGCTGAATTGAATCCACTCTTCAAAGAACAGCTTTGCTGCATCTTTCAGGACCGTGTCATCTAGCCAAACGCCAGCATGTCCCACTAGGTGGATAACACTTGCCCGCCTGTTATTATAGAATCTAGCAACCCCCGAGACTTGCCAGTGGTCCACTCCCCCAGCATCTCGATAAGCGTGACCATTATAAAAAGAATTGGTCGCAGTATATCCAAGATTTGTAGTGTAGCTGCGTAATTTTCGATCACCAAACATGTGATCAGTTGCTTCAAACTGAATGGAGTATTCGTAGGAGTGAGCCCAATTCGAAATCCATGCGTCGAAGATGACGCGCTCGGCGGTGCTGAACTGATCTTTGACGTAGTCCGCACACTGCACCAGCCTACAAATCCATTCAGCCCGTGACCAAGTGCCGTCATCAGTCCTATGGTAATACTCTGGGGATATTTGTAGCCCAGCCTCGTTGGCGTGCCACATCAACTCATCCTTAACGGCAATCGCCAGAGCAGTGTCCTGCTTGACTAGCGAATAAAATGCCGCGTCAGCCATTTCGATATGATTATCGACGAAAGAGTCCGTTGGCAGGGTTGTAGTCCAGTAACTGGATTTTCGGTCGGCGGTTGGGTCGGCAGCAAAAGTATTCTTATTGCTAACAATACGCTGCCACTCGCCCGGGATCAGCGGATCGAAGGCGTCACCCGCCGTTTTATAGGGGCCATTGACCGCGCGGTCGCGCCAGACGGCCAGATCGTTGTCACTCCATAAGATGCCGCCCCCGAGTAGCGTGTTTGACAAGACGGTGACTGAGAAGACGAATGCGAGTACTTTATTTATTAAATCCATGGGCCACTTATGCGGCGTGCAGGCACCTCCCGTAAAGAGCCAACAGTCCCCTAGAGGTTCTTTTACATGCTGTTAATCAACAGTTAACAACGCATTTACTCTGCATAGGAATTACCCCCCAGTCGCAGCTGATTGTTCCACTTCAGACAAGAGAACCACCTACAAAAAAAGCGACCTGCGTAACCACGCAACATTCGCATTTTTAAAGTAAGGCCCATCCTGAGCTGATGTAGTCAGCTTCAAATATCCTGATAGACAGACAGGTAAGCCATCGCACCTCGACGCGGGCTAGCCAGTTCTCGGACGAAATCAGTGTCGCTCCACACAACGGGCTGAGATGCTTGTTCAAAACGATTCGCGAGTGCTTTGGTTATATCTGAAGAATCAGGCGATTCAGCCCAAAATATGTTTAGTGGGGATTTCGCCCAATCACGTAAACCTGGGACTCGACTAAAGATGCAGGGCAGACCCACGCTCAGGGCTTCAGCCGCAGCTAAGCTGTTTCCTTCGTGGAGTGATGGCATAACAAAGGTATCCGCAGCCCATAAATATTTCCTGACGTCTGATTTCGGACCGACGAATCGGACTTCCTGCTTAAGGCCAAGAGCTTTTACTAATTCACGGTCGATCCCAGTAGGATGCTCGTTGCCGACCTGAAGATATAACAGATCACTGCCGCTGAATGCTGGCAGCGACTGAATAATAGCGGCATAATTTTTAATGTCCGAGCCGTTGCCGACGCTGGTGAGAAGATGCGTATTATCATCCAAACCAAGTTCCGCGCGCGCGGCACGCCGCTCCTCGGAGCTGGGTGGCCGGAAATGATCGGAATCGATCCAGTTTTCTATGCGCACAGTCCGATTGCCGAACGACACGAGTTCAGTCGAAGATACCGATTCTCCAATAGAAACAAAGGATATGCCCAACCATTTAATGACGCGTCGCTCAAAAGATTTACGGAATTTCAAGAAACCCGTATAGGGGAAATTGTTATGCACAGTTCGGATGATACGTGGCACTCCAGCCATGCGCGCTGCAAGCGCGATAAGTAGGCATTGAGATTCGCTGTGAATATGAACGACCTCAGCCTCGGAAGCCTTTAAAATATCGCTGAGATTTCGCAAGAAGTTGAGTGAGGCGATACCACGCTGACGCCGACATTCGAAGATCTCGTAACCCACTTTACGCAGTACATTTGCAAACGCACCCACTTCATCCGCACATGCAACAATGCTGAGTTCGATCCCTTCAGCGCGCCAGATCGGCGCGGCGAGTTTGAGCATCACCTCTGCTCCAGACGGATGCAGCTCACTCAGTATATGGAGTACTTTCATCAATTCTGGATAATATGATGGTAGAGTACAATTAGTTGCTCGCTCACCGTGCTGGCATGAAAGACTTCCTTCGCATGTTGATAGCCGCTAGTAGAATACCTCGTCCAAAGCGATTCATTGCGCCCGATCTCCAAGATGCCTGCCGCGATTGCGCTAGGATCTGTCACGTCCACGAGTTTCCCAGCCCGACCTTGATCCAGTACCCAAGGAACCGCGCCACTCGAGTCCCCGCCGATGACTGGAACCTTTCTTGCCATCGCTTCAACCAGCGTCATGCCAAACGACTCCTCAAGTGCAGGATGAGCCAGTAAATCGGATACATCGAGTATGTCCATAATTTCGGAGTTAGGTAACAATCCTTTAAACGATATATTCTGCAACAGATCTCTCTCTTGCGCCCAGAGGTAGGCTTCTCCGCCAGGCTCGTGCCCATAGCCAATTAAGGTAAGCCTCGCAGCGCTAAATTCTTTGCGTACGAGAGCAAATGCCTCAATCAGACGAGCCACATTTTTACGCCCTCGAAAGCCATTGTTAATCGAAACGATCTCAAACGTAGAAGATCGTTTTTTGTCGGACTCCAAAAACCATTCCGCAGGAATCGCATTTGGTGTAATCGAAACTTTCTGCTTGGTGACCCGCCTGACTTTATCATAAAGATAAGGCGAATTGACCGAAAAGTTACCCCCCTTCCGCATCACCACTCGATCCATGAGGAAGCGTCCGACACGATAAAGGTCCTTATAATAGGACAATATGGCGGGGGACCAGTCCCTGACGGTTATTAAATTTGGCTTACCGCTAGCAACTGCGGCCCAGGCATACTCATAAGTCCAATGCGCATGGATTAAATCGGGATCGTCTACAGCCATAAAATCTTCGAGTTGTTTGCGCTCAAGACGCATCAAGTCCTTCATCCGACCGTGCGTTCGAAAGTGGCCGCAATAGACCTTCAACCGACTACCTTCAATTAGAAGAGGCTTTGTTTGCCTAGGATCCAAGGTATAAATGCTGACTTTAACCCCAAGCGAGAGTAATGCTCTGACCAGATAGGTCACACTAAATCCACCCATTCCTTCGACCTCAATGGCATCAGCATTGTGCAAATAATCGCTCAATAATGGCAGATAGATCGGCGCAGCGATTCCGACATGAATGGGGCCACTAGGGCTTACATTCAGATTAATTTCAGGAAACTCGGAGATCATCATTTGTAAAGTCTCATTTTAGCTTCATAAAACTCTTGGAAGAAATATAGCACGAACTACGAATTATGCCATACATAGCAAAAGTTGGACGAGTTATCTTAAATTGCTAATAGCAACGCTTCACGACCGTACTGATTTTATTTTCCCAGGTCTGCTTTTTAGCAAATAAATAGGCAGCATGACTTAAGGCACTGTAACGTTGCGGATCATTCGATAAATCCACAATCGCATCAGCGAGTTGCTGCACCACAAGTTTGGGTGTATTCATCGCAATCTTGATGCCGATTTCAGCGGTAATAATTTGGCCTTGCCCATGCAGATCCAAGGTTATCACCGGCAGATTAAAAGCCATTGCTTCGATTAATTGACCCGGACCAGAATCGCGCAAAGTAGTAAACACAAAAGCATCGTGCTTAGCATAGTACTCCCGAACTTCAGATAAGGGCACGGCACCAACAAACGTCACCTGCCGTTCCAACCCCAGCTCATGCACCTTCAAATCAGCCGCAGCGCGCATTGGACCATCGCCGACAATGGTAAGGGTGATACCGGGGTAACGCCTAAGGGCATGCATCACCTCTAGAATTAAAAGGATGCCCTTGCGGGGCAACAGACGTCCCACCCAAAGTAGTTTCATTTGACCAATGCTAGGACAACGCACGATGAATTCCGGAGAAAAAAACGTCTCCGTCAGTGCAAAATCTAGCATCGGAATCATATTCCTCGCTCCTGCCGACTCCGCCATCGCTTGCGTGTCTAAATTAGCGGGCAAGACCGCATGTGCCTGTTTAAGCATCTGCTTACATGCCGGATTATATTTAAGTAACACGCGGCTGACTTTATTTCTTCTTTCTTCAACAGGCCAGTACTCGAGGAAATACTCCTTAAATGCTCCAGGGGCATTTTGCCCTCCACCAACAGGACCAAAAATAAATGGCACAGCTAAGCGGTAAAGATACGAACCTAACTGTAGACTGCCCCAGGAGACATGTTGAGTTCTGTAGAACCCCATAGATTGATTCAGCTTTTTAGCTAAGCGGTATGCCAACCATTGCCACAGCATATAATACAAATACATTGTAGGTTGCGAAAAACCGTAGAGTCGCTCCAATCCGAGTGGAAGTTGCAAGTAGTGCATGGTAAGACCCTCTACAGGGCCATGTTTCTCGATACTCGGTCGATTTATGCTGCGCGTAATCGTATGCACCTCGAAGCCATAATGAACTAAACCAGTTGACCAATTCCAACCAATCGCAGACTCGGAACCTTTAAATGGGTTACAACAAAATGCCGATATTAAGATCTTCTTCATCGTACAATACGTCAGTAGGCCCCGCCTTAAGCCTTGTCAATTGGCTCAGATGATGAAGCACGACCTACATGTTCCTGGCCGATGTGTCTGCGGTCGCGGCCCCGTAGTAGTTGCCCGATAAAAAACAGCACGAAGCGTGGATTGTGCCATGCGTAGCGCCGCCACAGACGTCGTGGCTCCATCAGCAAGCGGAACAGCCATTCCAGCCCAATCGCTTGCAGCCATGCTGGCGCCTGCTTCACACGCCCCGCATGGAAGTCAAAGGCCGCGCCCACGCCAAGCATCGGCATGTCCAAACGGCCCCGATGTTCCGACATCCAAATCTCTTGCTTCGGGCAACCGATACCGACAAACAGGATCCGCGCGCCAGACTCAGCCAGTTGCTTAGTATAAGCGACATCCTCCGCTACGGTCAGTGGCCGAAACGGCGGTGCGATCGAACAAGCAATTTCAATCGCCGGGAAGCGCGACTGTAAGTACGCGGCGAACTCTTTAAGGCTTTGCGCCGTGCCGCCGTAGAGTCCGATTGGCAACTGCTGTTGCGCAGCAGCGGCACAGACATGCAAGGTCAGGTCTGGCCCATACACGCGTACCGCCGCGGGCACGCCGAGCGAACGAAGGCACCAAACCAGTGGCACCCCATCGGTAGTGATCAAATCAGCAGCATTGATGATCTCTCGAAACTCCGCAGAATCCCAGCCTTGCATGACCATGTGCACATTCGACAAACAGACATATCTGGATTTCCCCTGTCTTGCCCAGTCGACGACGCGCGCAGTCGCATCTGCATAGTACGTCACATCCAGGCGCTGCCCGAGTACATAACGCTGTTGCAATGGCGGCAATGATGCCGAATTCCCTTCTGTGATAGTCAATGTTGGCACAATAGTTTCAGAGTTTCACAACCGGCTCCTCACAATTGCCAACTCGCAGCAACCGGGGAATCACCCGTAATTTTCGACACAGCCAACACAGTCGCACCATAAAAGACTTACTGTGAATGCCGTCTTCAAACCAACGGTCGATGACTGGATTGACCGCGATCTGATGTGGATGACGGAGCGGAAAGCTTTGTTGGCAGGCAGTGACTTCTTGCCCGGAAAAGTGCGCCGTGTGTGTTCCCTCTTCAGTAAATCCGATATTTTCGGTCAGATTGACTTTTGGAATAACCACGCAACCACGTTGCTTCCAAATCGTCAGCAAAAATCGATATGCCCAACTATCACGCCGCTTCAGATCCACCTGTCTAAACATCCACGCCCAGTAGGCCCGAGCTCGGAAGTTCCTAAACACACGTTTGCAGATAACCTTCCACACTGATCGATCACGCCATGCATTTAGCGTCGGATCGAATTGATCCCAGGCACGCTTCCAGGTCGCCCACCCCCAACAATCAAAGTAATTGGAAAAACCATAATCCTCTTTTATAGCTAGTGGCTCAGGCTTGCGGTTATGTCCGGCAATCGCGAACACCTCCGCTGCGTCCCGATATTTAATTAGTAATTCATCGCAATACCGCAAGAACGATGGATCGGGGAGGATATCATCTTCTAGGATGATCCCCGCTTCACAGTCATTCAGAAACCAGCTAATTCCTGCAGATATATTCTTAAAGCAGCCGAGATTATGCTCGTGGTAGAGACGCTTCACCTCGCACGGCCAAGGTAGTTTATCCAGTATGGCGCGTACTTCAGCGACTTTTTCGGCCTCACCCGAGCGACCTGCGCGGGGACCGTCGCACAGGATCCATACCCGTTGCGGCGCAACCACTTTCAAGGCCTCAAGCTGCCGACGTGTGCTGTCAGGGCGATTGAAATGGATCAGTAAAACTGGAGTGTTCATCATACGGTAACTTTATTAGTTCCAGAAACTTCAACGGGTTGCCCCTTAAGCGACCAATAAAGCGCCTCAATCGAAGCGGCGACCGCTTGAACCACATCTGCAGCAGATTTGCCTTCGGTCTGAATGCAAATATCTCCGTCGGTCATCGCGTCATTTAACCCAGAAAAATCCAGCGCCAGTAGTCGCATGCCATGTAACTTTGCCTCGATCGGCGCATAACCGGCTTCACCATGCAGGGTCGGAAAGACGAATAGGTCGTGGGCGAAGAAATAGAATGACAGATCGCAGCGAGGCACCTGCTTCGGATCAACAAATACGACGTTCAGACCTTTTTGCGCTACATAATCTTCGAACAGTTGCCGATCAGGGCCGTTGCCCATAATGGTGAAAGTATACCTGACCTCTTTGGACAAACTCGCGAGTGCCTTCAATATGATCATCACACCCTTCCATTCCAGCAACTTGCCGGTGTAAAAGAGCTTCAGCACTTGCGGATCGACCGACACTGCGGCACGCGCTTGATCCATCTTGAAATCTGCTGCCTGTACCGCCAGAAAGTCCGATTTGACGACGCATTTGTTGCGAGCAAATTTCGGCAGAATTGATCGAGTTGCAGCATTGCCCGCATATATTTTACTGGCCTGTGACAAAGTGATCAATACGAACGGATCTAGAAAGTGCGCCCGTTGCATAAACATTCTAAACAATTCCTTGCACTGTGCTTTCGGCGAGAAAAACCTGCGGAAGCGCAGCGGGAATCGTCCACCACCACTGAGCGGATCCAGATGAAATTCCTTCGAAAAAAACCACAGAAACGAAGGCCAGCGATAGGAGCCGTAAGTGCTTCTAATCGCCAAATTAAACTCCTCCCGGCGGAACCGCCGGAGCATGTAAAAACACAGCCGAAACTCCCAAAGATAAGCTATTAATCGATAACCCATTCCTGGTATCGATTTAAGCAAGGCGTCCACACGTTCGGGAAAATCAACCAAGTGCACGATCACGTTGCCTAAACTGTGTTGCCGAACCTGTGCCTCAATATGCGGATTGATGACTGCTGAGGTAAACAGATGCACCTCAGTCGAGCGCGCCGCACATTCCTTCAAACATTGCCAGCCCAGCTCACACTCGCTGCCTCTATTTGAACTACAAGCAAATGCTGAGATTGCGGTTTTAATACGATGGTTTTTTTCCATTCGAAAGCGATTTATTTCCAGCCAAAATTTAATTTTAAAATACCAATAAAAGCCAGCGACGCATTGATTGAAGCTAATCTGATACTAGGCATATTCTACTAGACAGTAGTGGAATAAGTCCGATCAAGATGGCAAAACCTCCGCAGGTTGCTGATGCTTTAATTCCACGTCCAAGGTTAATAATTCCTTAATATGATCCGCAGTTCGTAGGGTTAACGCTAGTCCGGTGAGCAATGGATTAGCATAGCCACAAGTAGGAAAGGCAGATGTGCTAGTGACATACAGATTGCTGACTGAGTGAACTTTACAGTTTTCATCGACGACACTTTCTTTGGGGTTTAGCCCCATCCTGGCCGTCCCCATGTGATGATAACCGCCGATCAGCGAACGATCCCACTCCGCATCATCATCCATGACCCATGGCTCGGTGACAAGCACGCCGATCCCTGATTGCTTTAATAATTCACCAATTATTTTTTGGGATTCACGAATCGACACTTTATCAAGTAAGGAGAGTCTCCAATCGAGAACTGCCCGTGGCACACCCAACTCGTCGAGTTGATCGCTAATCATCACCCGACTGTCAGGATTCGGAACCGACTCGGATTGGCAATAGAGTTCGAGAATTTTCGGCCGAGCAAAGACTTGGCCATACAATACCCGAAAAACATCGTCTGGGTTGAGCACCAAATTCTTCAGCTGTGTGCCCAGACCATCTGGAATGCCCCCGTTCTTTACCTGCCGCAGGAAAGACTTCATGGATCGCATATTGGCGACGATCAGTTTCAGGGAGCGGTAACCAGCTGAATTACGCGATGGCGCCACTGTTCTCAGGTGTGCGGAATAATTCAACAGCTGCTTTTCGCGCTGTGTTTGTTCCCGTATCGTGTAGGCGAACTTCACTCCATCGATCGGTCGCTCAAGTTTTAGGCGTGCTTTAGCACCCTTGATAAAACGATAATCGAGTGCTGGGATGACTGCTCGGTTCGACTGCTTTCGATTGTATAAATGTATTTTTGCCGTCACCACATGCGGATGCTCCATGAAATAACGCCCCACCACATCATGTTGATTGCCAATCCCCTGCCGTTCTCCCTGCTTTGAGGCCAACAAGATACGTGCCGCTTCTATTGCTCCAGGGAGTAACACAAATACCTTAGCCTGCACTTCGTATCGATTGCCGTTCAATGTTGCGACACGGCTACGCGTAATTTTACCACCCGGAGCATCAGTCACTAGTTCCGTCACATTCGAATTCATATACACCCTGAGATTCGACGCGTCTGCAAGCGCCTGCCTGTAGCGCTTCCCAAACTTAGTTGGCGTACTACCCACCCAAACAGTCGATTGAATTGAATCATTTACATATGGCACCTGGTATAAATCAGGCATCGCATATGACCAATCCAACGCATCGAACGATTTATCCGCGACTTCACACAGTTGCTGTGCCTTGACGTAAGATGAAGCCAGATCCTCCCTGCTAATCGGCCAACCGCTATACGGAATCCAATCCCTCTTTTCAAAATCAATGGCATCCAACGGTCGGCACCACCCGGCCCAGAGATTCGAACCACCGCCAAAATATCGAGGGCGGGCATGATCAAGCCGATAATACGGCTCGCCGAGATTGTCACCATTTGCAAGCTCTTGGGTTCGTGGATTTGGCTCAAAATCTCCACCTTCCAACAGGCATACATCCAAACCTGAGTCGATAAACTGCAATGCCATTCCGATGCCAGCAACACCGCCTCCAATGATACATAAGTCCGCTTGTATCACCTCTCCATTAGGAATTTTTTTACCATCTATAATCATACGATATTCTTATTAAAAAAATATTTAAATAACTACTATTTAAACCAGAAATTACTAATCATATTACATATATAGCTATATGTTTAATGCAATTTTGAATCATCATTATACGCTTTATTTAAAGCGCAGGCATCTTGCCGTGTATCGCATTAGTAAAATGAAGCCTGTAGGCTAACCGTGGCGTGTACACTCGACTTGTGGTCTAGATAACTCGATGACAATCATGCAAGATCGCTATTCTGTACTCAGCGCAATGAGCGCTTATTGTAAACGGATCGACCGATAGGCGACTTCGATCGGATCTGGTTCTCCCCTGGCCACATCCCCCCAGGATAGCGCGGTATCCTGAGCGATGTCGCGAATAAGGGTCTTGCCCTGCGCAAGTGCGACCGGGAGTAGCGTCTGCGCACGCACAACGGCAGTATTCTCACATTCGCCGTAGTAATCAAAGCCACCCAATCCATCGAGCACGTCACCTGCTTTAAGATCCTTCTTTGCAGTCGCAATCACTTCCACCTTAAAGTCGTGCATCGAATCGACCGTACCATCGGCAAAATCAACCAGTCGCACGATCGAGAACGGCAACTCAAAAAACAATAAGTGATACGGCACATAAAAACTATACAGCGGCCCCTTGCCAAGTTTCCCATAGGCCAGGAAGCGTGCGGAAACAGGATCGTCGGTCGAGGCAAAGACAAATACGCCTGGGCCCGGCTGAGCACCGATCACCATCTCAACAATGCCCCCTAGTTGCTTGAGTTGCTCAATGTCGTAGCGACTGGTCAGGTCGTCGACATGGCCATCATATTCAAAAGCGAGCATGCCGCGCCGCGCTACCTGCATGCCGGTGGCATTGGCGATTGCGGCCTGCTCAAGCGATACTTTTGTGCCATCGGCAAAGCTGGTGACCATATTGACACTGAGGCCGTTCTCCGCGGCAAACTGCTGCTGAGTTGCCGGAGTCCGGTAGTGATCGAGCATGCCCTTGATGTTGCCACACACCAGTGGATTGAAGCCCATCAACTTGACTTGCCGGTAGAGGTTGAGCGTGACGCCTGGCTGGTCGCCATCGCCCAAAGTGTAGCGCACGCCATATTCCCGTGCTTTGATCTGCAAGTAAGGACCGATGGTAGCATCGAGCTCCGCATTGAATGAAACGACATGCTTGCCAGCAGCCATCGCTTGCATAATCCAGTCGAAGGCCAGCTGAATGGTACCGGTCATTTCAACCACCACATCAATCTGCTCGGCTGCCCAGAGTATTTTGGGCGACTCAACGGTAATAGCCTGACCTGCAAGGATGGCATCATCCAACGCTGGGCCGTTGGCAGCGCTCGAGGTTGTATCAATACCAGCCGTGGCATACGCGCGCGCGGCCTTTTCCGGCGTGCGGTTATAGATTGCAGCGGTGCGCATGCCTGGCGTGTAACGCTCAATCTGGTTGACCAGACCGATCGACATTTCGCCAGCCCCGAGGATGCCCACCTGGATTGGATTCCCTGCCGCTTGGCGTTCTTGCAGTTTTAAATCGATTACCATCATTGTGTATGCTTATTATTATGCCACAAAATCGGGCCAGTTCTGATCTTTTTCTGAAACCACCGATGGCTCAACTGGCCATTCGATATTAAACTTCGGATCGTTGTAGCGTAGGCCATCTTCACAATTGGGCGTATAATATTCACCGACCATGTACAGCACCTCAGTGTGGTCCTGCAGCGTCATGAACCCATGCGCAAAGCCCTTCGGAATGTAGAGCATCCTTAGATTATCCGCCGTCAGTTCGATGCCGTAGCTCTGCAGATAGGTGCTGGAATCAGGACGCAAATCGATGATCACATCAAAGATTGAACCGCGCAGACAGCGTATGAGCTTGGTCTCTTCAGCGGGTGCTTTCTGGTAATGCATCCCACGCAACGTGCCGGCATCGCGACTGTAAGAGCTATTGCTTTGCACAATGGTAGCATCGAGGCCGTGCGCTTCGAGTTCCTTTCGACAAAATGTGCGGGCAAAATAACCGCGTTCATCACCACGTGGTTCGATCTCAAGGATCCATGCATCCTGCAAGGGAGATTGTGTGAATTTCATCGGAGTTAAACTAGCCTCGGGTGAGGCCAATACCTTCATAAACCGCGACACTATCTTTGGGAATCATCCGACGCCCATCAATCAAAAGGGGCTGTTGTGGCAGGCCAGCCAACTGTTGTGGTAATTCCTCAAACTGCGCCCACGACGTCATCAGCAGGATGGCCTGAGCTTCGCGAATGCAATCCTCAACCGTATATGCATACTGTATTACATCTTTCCCCAAGGTGATTTCAGTCTCCTGTTGCGCGACTGGATCGAACGCAGTGACCACAGCACCTCTGACGATCAATTCACGCACAACAGTAATAGATGCCGACTCGCGTATATCATCCGTGCCTGGCTTAAAGGCCAAGCCAAGCACAGCAATCTTAAGCCCCGAAAGATCTGGATGATGCTGTCGGAGCAATTCGATCATACGGTATGGTTGCTCGCGATTCACATTAATCACAGAATCGAGAATCAACATCGAGCTTCCCTTCTCCTTACCGTATTGGATTAATGCCTTCACATCTTTAGGAAAACAGCTTCCGCCAAATCCACAACCGGCAGCCAGGTAAGTCAGCGATGAGGGGAAAATCCGGCTACCATCTGGCATGACTGGTGCGAAGCGCTTATCCAGATGCACACCACGCATTACTTCGACCACGTCGACATCCTTAATTAGCGAACACAGGTTGCCGATCTCATTGGAGAAGGAAATCAAGGTCGCCAGTAACGAGTTGGCAGTATACTTAATCATCTCCGCGGTCCGCGGCGAAGTGCGAATCTTGTGAGTCTCGTTGAATGCCGCGTAAACGGCTTCTAATGTATTGATGCTGCGTTCGTCGATGCCACCAAGGACAATACGGTCGGGCTCCATGAAATCCTGAATCGCCTCGCCCTCTTTAAGGAACTCTGGGTTCATGCCAACGCCGAAATCAACACCAGCCTTTTTTCCGGAAGCCGCTTCAAGAATCGGCAGCACGACCTCTTCCGTGGTGCCAGGAACAACAGTACTTTTGACGACCACCATGTGGTAACCAGCCTTGCGCTTCAGTACCGTGCCGATTTGCTTCGCAACAGCCCGAATGTAAGTTAGATCGATATGCTCACCATCAAATGGAGTGCCGACTGCGATCAGCGACAGCTCGCTATTGATCACAGCATCTTCGAAAGCAGTCGTCGCCCGCAGTTTCTGGCCGATCAAGCTCTTTAATAAGTCGTCCAGGCCTGCCTCATGAATGGGCGCTTCGCCGCGGTTAATTCTGTCGACCTTGTCCTGCAGCACATCGACACAAGTCACATCATGTCCCTTTGCGGCGAGGCAGACCCCAGACACAAGCCCAACGTATCCAGTTCCAATAATTGAAATTTCCATTAGGAATCTTCGGCTTCGTTGTTGTCTTGATACCAAATTAAAGCGCGCTTAAGGCCCTCATTAATATCAATCTGAGGGTCGTACTTTAACTCCTCGCAAGCTTTCTGGATAATCGGGCAACGGCGGTTAGGATTGTCTACCAAATAGTCGACATCGCTACTCACTTGATGCACGACCTTACCTTCGTAACCAAATAGATCTGCGGCAGTCGCCACCACGCGCTCTGCCAGTTCACTCATCGATATTTCTGGGGTCTCGATCCCGATGTTGTAGGACTCACCACTACGACCACGAATCATAATCTTGAAATAGCCGATGACCGCATCAGCCACATAGCAGAACGTGCGCGTTGGTGAGCCATCCGACAGCATCACGATATCGTTGCCGTCTAGCACATTACGAACGAAGTCAGGGAGAACGCGCTTGTCGGTAATTTTTAGGCCGGGGCCATAGTTATTAAACGGCCGCGCAATCCGCACTGGCAAGCCATGTTGTTGCGCAAAGTTAACACATAGCGTTTCACCATAGCGCTTCGACTCATCGTAACAGGCGCGCGGTCCAGTGCAGCTAACATTGCCCCGATATGTTTCCGGAGTCGGTATGTTTTCTGCAGTCGGGTCACCGTATATCTCACTGGTTGAAAAGTATAACAGACCAGAGACCTGTTGCTGCTGCGCCTGCATTTTTAGGCAGTATTCCAACACACGTCGAAGCCCCTCAACATTGGCATCCATCGTCTCGATGGGGAACTTTCTGTAGAACATTGGTGAGGCGATCGAGGCCGCATGAATAATGTAATCAAAAGCAGCCATCTCCTCAGGAAGCGGCTGCGTAATGTCATGCTTAACCAACTTAAGATTCAAATCAGCTTGCAGATCCGTCAACCAGTCCGGCACGCCACGCATAAAGTTATCGAATACAGTCAGATTCAATTCGTTGCCCGCAGCAACTTTGGTATTCTGATGGAGCAAGGCCTGCACTAAATAGTAACCGAGAAAACCAGCCCCACCAATGAGCAGTACTTTCTTTTTGCGCAACTCCTGGAATTCATCCTGCAATTGTGCGCAAATGAAGTCGAGGTCCTCGCGGACGATGTCTTGCGCTGTTTGTATCGTAGCCATTTTAGTCAATTCTAGTTATTGCCAAACCTTCCAAGGCGCCTGTCCGCTCAACCAGAGCTCCTCGAGCATCATCTTGTCGCGCAAGGTATCCATCGGCTGCCAAAACCCCGTATGCCGATACGCTGCCATCTGACCATCTCGAGCGAGGTTTTGCATTGGAGATTTCTCCCATGGTTCCGAGTCGGAAGGTATATAATCAAGTGCCTTGGGATTAATAACGAAGAACCCGCCATTAATCCACGCACCATCGCCTTGTGGTTTCTCCATGAAATCGGGCACACGATTATTATTCGGGTGCAAAGTGAACGCGCCAAAGCGGCCGGGAGGCTGGATCGCAGTCAACGTCGCAAGCGTACCCTGCGCTTTGTGGTATTCGATACTCTCTCGAATGTTCACATTCGACACACCATCGCCATAAGTCATGCAAAACGTCTCATCGCCGATGTAGTCACGTAACCGACGTAGCCGCCCCCCCGTCATACTTTTTAGACCTGTATCCACACAGGTGACTCGCCACGGTTCTGCTCGGTGCCGATGCACTTCCATACGATTGGATTGTAGATCAAACGTCACATCAGAATCGGTTAGAAACATGTCTGAAAAATACTGCTTAATCATCTCTCCTTTATAGCCACATGCGACCACGAAGTCGGTAATGCCATGGTGGGCATACAGCTTCATGATATGCCACAGGATCGGCCGCTGCCCTATCACCACCATCGGTTTTGGCCGCACGGTGCTCTCTTCACTAATCCGAGTGCCGTATCCCCCCGCTAAAATAACTGCTTTCATTGATTTATATAGTTAGGTAATTAGTCATATCCTAGGCCCCATTAAAGATTATGCAAGAACCGTTAGATATTTATTGTATTTAACCTAGTGGAATGGTTCTTTGCGTCATTTGAAAAACCTTTTTTGAGGCCTGATAAAGTCAGTAGACCAATGTTTTACTATGCTTCCTGCAGGCAGATCGGCAGACCGTCGCACATGCGACAATCGCCCTATCCGTGCCAGTTTCTGACAAATCGGTGGGCATGCTGAGCCCCTGAAAACTCAGGCAGCACGAAGGGCAATTGTGGGATTTTTGCAACACCATGACTGGCACGCTCGGCATCGAAATCACGCCAGATTTGGATCATGGTTTCGGTCAGGATTTTTTTAGAAAAATGCTGTTGTACGCGTTGCTGTCCGCGCATAGCCATCTCACTGGCCTCCACCGAGCCACCGTCTAGGACGCTATCGATGTTTTGTAGCAACTCTTTGTCCGTGCGAAACGGCAGCCAATGCTCACTGGGCTTTAGTAGTTGCTCCACTCCTTTAACCCCAAAGTCGACCATCAAAGCGCCAGACGACATGGCAATGAAGTTACGATTGGAGGAGTAATATTCGTAGGTTACACCAGGGAAGCCACCAAAGACCATTTCGGCAGCGGCATAGGTGACGCCCTGCTGATCAAACGGCAGCGCGCCGCGGGCAGAACGCATTCCCTCCCAACCATTCCCGTACAGGTGGAAGTGCTTACCGTAGCGACGATCCATTTTTTCCACCAGGCGGATACGCTTTAGGCCGTTCCAAAACAACTCGTGTGTGGGATTGCGTCCAAGCCGGCGGTTGCCGACAAAGACAATCCCTTCGCGCGGTGCGACTGGCTGAACCAAACCCACGTTGGCTAAACGAACATCACAATAGCCTATTGGCATCAAAACCATATTGCGCACCCCTGATCGTGCTAACTGCTTAGCCAGATAACCGAAGCCAGTGAGAAAAACGATATCCGACATCCGTGCCGCTTGCACAAACGAATGTGGCACCCGATGCACGAAGCGGCAGTAACCATCCGCCAAGCTAGTTGCAATTCGGACATTCGGCTGGGCTCGTCGAAGGTGCACCAATGCATCGCCTATGGGTATATTTCGATCAGCAAAATGATGCAGGAGCACCCAGTCAATACGCTCGGCTACCACCCGCTCGATTAACTCGTCCCAGAAGAGATCCCACTCGTTCGCGGTGCGATTACGCCTCCAAAACATTGATGAATGCCGTTGCAGCGTGCCTTGCTGAACTGCGTGTTCGAAGCTATTAAAAATGCCGGGGTGATCCCCAGCTTCTCTGCCTTGATATGCCACTAATAGATTCATAATCCGGTAAGTATTCGTCGATAAGTCACCAACCAAGCCAGCGGCCAAGCCAGCCCCCCATGCCGCTGTAGAAAATAAGCCCAGTCCTGCATCGGTAAGCCTTTCGGTGAATTCACCGTACGCCATCGAGCCGAGATCGATGCTTGATCAAACCATGATGTGCCTGCTGGATTTCGAGCACAGACGCCATGCCAACCGCTCGCGACCGCAACAGCCACCCCCACTTTACCAGCCCGCAGGGCATAATCGTAATCGCCCATCGCATGAGTAAAGAACTCATCCATGTCACCAACAGAGTCGGCAGCCGCCGCAGAAATCAGCACGATATTCCCATTCATCGCATGGCACTGCTGCAATCCTAGTCCTGGCTGTAAAAGTCTGAATTTGCCCGGGTGCCACGCGGAGGCGGAGCGCAGTCCACCGTAGGTTAATTCCCCAGTCAATGGATCGCGGGTCGAACCGACAAGAATACTACCCCTTGGTTCCTGTACCGTACCAGCCTCCTGCACTAGCCGATCTAATGAGTCTCGCTCCAGCAGCGTATCATCGTTGAGCCACAGGTAATAATCCGCCCTCAACGAGCGCGCGGCCTGATAGGCGGCGGCCATCCCTCGGTTCCAATATAATGACCCGTCGCCACTCAACACCGTCACTTGTCGAAATTCCGCTTGCACCGCTGCGGTGGTTCCATCCGTGCTGCCATCATCCATCAGGACTGCAGTTAAATCCAGCCCCTGCCCCTGGCTGAAAAAGCACCGCAAGGCGCTGAGGGTTTGCTCGCGACGATTGAACGCGGTCAGCACCGCGCAGATTTTGACTGGTGGGCTCATCTGTTGGCGTGGCTGGTTTCGGAATGCCGCAACCAGCCGATCGCCGAACCGAGGAAAATAGCCTGTATATAATCGGAGCCATACACCAGATAATAGACCAGCTGCGAAGCGACTAGCACGGCCATACACAGTAAAAATGGCCGCGCCGCCGCATCCAGTTTGACGCGCCGGAACAAACCGCGCAGCAGCATGCCGTGCAGTGCGACGAAGGCCACTAAGCCGAGCGCCCCACCCCGCAACAGCGTCTGCACGTACAAATTGTGCGGAGTCTCGCCACGCACGACCGGAACACCATCACTGGTTAGTACGGTCCGCTCCCATCCTGTGCCAAATGGATTACCGATTATCCGCTCGCGCGCCGAATCCATCTGCTCGCCGGTCAACAAGGCAGTCCAACCCTGGACGCGCCACGAAAACGTAGTGCCGCTACCTTCGGCACCGCTGGGGTCTAGCGCACTCGATGCGGCGTCGTTATACGAATCCGCCAACGACTCCAGTAGCGTGGCACCGAACACCAGCGTGCACAATCCGCCACAGACCACTGTGCCGATCACTCCCCACTGGATCAGCGCAGTCCGTAAAGAGGGCAAAAGGCATAACACCAGTGCCAATGCAATGATCGCCACGATCCAAACGCTGCGATGCTGAAGGATGATCAACAGTGGCAGCAGTGCTACCACCAGCGGAATCAGCCAGGCACGCAGCTGTCCACGCTGATGGATGAAGATCGCAATCAACAGCGCTTGCAGTATCAGCAGGGCGTGGGATGAAGCAACTGGACGACTGCCACGTGCAATGCCGCCGTCCACAAACCCAATGATCGCGACAATCGAGAGGCAGAATGCCGCGAATAGAACCAGTTTTTCGAGCTTCTGCCAGACCCTCGCGATATCGAGCGATGCCACGTAGAGCGCGATGCAGATCATATAGAAGTAACTCCTGAATTCATTGGTCGCGCCCTGCAGACCGAATTCACGGAGTCCGAGGATGTAGTTGAATCCGAGAAAAATCGACCACAGCAACAGCAGCAACAGCAGCAGATCGTGGCGTCCGCAACCATCGCGCAAGCGCGCAAAAAAGAATGGAAAAGACAGGCAGAGCAGCAGCGGGCCAATCACATCGATCACGTTGATAGTGATTCCGCTCCAAACGAAACTGATCAACAGACCATTGTTAAAAAAGCTGGTCGCGACAAAAATCAGCACCAATGGGCATAACGACAGTAGTGGCCTACTTTCGAGCAAGCGAATCGCTGGGATGATCAGCAACAGCGCAAATCCTACCAAGATGCATACTATGATTAGGTTAATTATCATTTATTAGTTTATCACATTCCTGGGCATTGATCGGTCCTACCAATCCTATTTTTATCGTATCGAATATGGTGTACTGCTGTTAGCGAGTGGATTGCACCGCGCTGGGTAGCAATGGCAATCGTCCGATTGCCTTGAAGACCTGCGCTTTGAAGCCAGGCAGAAAGAATAGCACCAGCAAGCCGAACGGGATGGCCGCGCAAGCGGTGTAGAGCAGAAAACGAGGCCAACTATCGACTACAAACAAACTGGCAGCCAGATAGATCGGCGCGAGTAACAGCGCCAACGGCGCCCATTGCCACAGCAACGGACTCAGTGCCTGGGCGATCAAAACGCCCTTGCGGCGAAAGATATAGATGTAGCGAAACTGCGCCAGTAAGCCGGCGATGATGATTGCCAAGGGCACGCCAAGCAGACCAAGGGCGTAAATCCCCAACACGATCAGGCCGATACGGACTGAATGTTCAAAAAACTGGGTCAATTCGACCGCGCGAATTTCTCCGACTGAAATACCCAAACCGACAAACAGACTGTTGCGAACTTGAATAAAGGATGCCAGCGCAGCGAGGCAGGTAAACAGTTGCCCAGCAAACTGCGCCTCCGATATCCAGATCACGATGAAGCCATGATTGAACAGGGCATACAGCGACACGCCCACCCCCGCTGCGACGAAATAGCTACGGGCTAATTGGGCCAAAGTCTGGCAACGGCGTTGGTTGCTAACTGTAGGATCACTAAAATAATGACTACACGCGCCATAGAGCCCCGCCAGCGCATGGTTAATGAAGCTCTGCAGCATCTGTAGCACACGCATCGTAACGGTGAAGGCGACGGTCGCCTCGGGGCCGATTGCGCGTGTGATCAACACGGCCGGTAAACTTTGTGCGAGTTTGCCGCTCGCTTTGGCCGCTAGAATAGCGGGTGTCATCGAGATGTAATCCTTGAAAATGGCGCTCGACCAACGATTACGCTGACCGAGCGAGCGTAGCATCAGTCGCGTATGCAGCAGGTTGATCACGAATGGTACCAGCGTGCGCAAGAGCACACCCACCACCATAGCCCAGAGGCCCAGCTCAAATAGCACCAGCGCCAACAGAATCCCAAGTAAACTGACCAAGTCGCCTAAAGTCTGCGCGAAAACTGGGATATGATTGCGCTGCAGGGCAGACGCAAAATTGCGCATAAAGTCGTTGGCCAGATGAACCATGGTCGCAATCGAGGTCGCATAAAAGCCGTGGATAATAATCTGCTGAAAGCCTGGATCAATTTGCAACCATTCAGGAATGGCTGATCCAACCGCGATCACCGCGATCAGAAATAACGTCAGCACCCCGGCCATGACCACCGCACCATGCCAGAAATACTGGGTCACTGAGGCGAGCGCTTTGCATCCAAAAGCAGCTGCGCAGCGCTGCAGCGTGACGACCGAAACACCTACATCGACCATTGCAATCAAGGCTAAGACACCACCAGTGGCTAACCAAAAGCCATATAGTCGATCGCCCAAATAATGCAAATAAAGAGGGATCATCAGCAAGCCCTGCACGATATGGATCAGATTACTTAACCAGCCGCCGGCGATATGCCAGATGACGGCTTTTTTGCGTTCGGCGCGTTGGCTAAAGTCGATTTCTTTCATACTCACTCTGAACTCTAAAAGATTGGGCAGGCTCACAAGCTTCCGCCATTGGTTACTCACCTCAAAATTTGAGGCGAAACCATCTAAACATCTTAAACCGTAAGGTTTTGTTGAACTAAAAGGTCTAACTTTCCCTAAATAAAGACCTCGTTGTCAGAGCACTGACAGGATGCGAACGAATCGTTGCTGGGGAATTCGTTGCACACAAAACTAGACATTGATCACACAGTCACACTGTACCGGCATCCAGGCAGACAGGGTCGCTGTAGTATTCCGCAAACCGCAGGTGCAGGTGGCCGCGCGCCGTATGCCAGCAGCGACACTCAGACGAGCATCAGCGCTGATGGCTTTATTGGTCGTAATACTCATTATATTTTTTTCTGTTTCGCTCGTAGCCGTAGCCGTAGTAACTGCTGGCTTGGTTGCCATAACCAACTGCGGCCGTGACATCTCTGATGCCGTTGAAAACAACCCCGAGTACTGAGATATTTAAGTTATCCATCAAGCCGATCGAGTAACGCGCCTTGGCTCTCGAAACCTTAAATTGCCGCGCAACAAAGATGCAGCTATCTGCATAATCAGCAACTAAGGTCGCGTCTGCGAACAGCCCAACTGGCGCGGTGTCGAAGATGACCACATCGTAGTCTTGTTTTAAGCGCTCAAAAAGCGCGGCAGTCTTCGAATCGCCAAGGATCTCGGTCGGGATGTCGCTCGATTTACCGGCAGTGAGCAGCGACAAATTCTCATGGACCGACACGATCCCCAGCGACTCAGTTTCGTGCGAGGCCTGCGTGCTGCTGCCAGATTGCAACGAAGCGTACCAAGTAGTTAATCCATGCTCATTCTCTGCCCCAAATGCCTGGTGTAACGATGGCCGACGCAAATCACAATCAACTAACAGAACTCGATAGTTATGCGTCGCAAAAGCCGCCGCAAGATTGCACGAAACAAACGACTTGCCCTCGCCCGGCAATGAACTGGTCACCACCAGCGCAAGCGGCCCCGCGCTTAAGTCGGTCTTCATCCGCAGGCTACTGTAAATTGATCGAAAGGGCTCTAACAAGTCGATGTCTTTGCGAAACACCGCATGCGACATTTCCGCTAGGCTCTTGCGCGGGAAGTGGCGTACATCACCCAGTAATGGCTTGTTGGAGTAAGACTCAACGTCAGCAAAACTACTCAGTCGGCCATCGACCAACTCAACCCCAAGCGGGACTGCGACAAAACACACACCGGCAAGGCAGCACATAACCAGCGCTATCTTCTGGTGATCAGGCCACGCTGGTTCAGCGGGCATAATTGCCAGATCGAGCGGCCGCACCGTATTCAAATCCATGCGCTCCGCGATAGTGGTATCACTATAACGAGTCGACAGGGCATCATAGGCGAGACGTAAGCGCTCCACTTGACGATCCAGCATACGATACTCGATTAGGTCGAGTTCGACCTGCAAGGCCTCCTGTTTGGTTTCCGCCAAACTGGTTTCTAAATCTTTCAGCTCAGCCACCACCGTATGGTACTCCACCGAAACCTCCTGGCGGGCCTGTTCGATCGCTTGGCTGAGCGCCTCTTTGACCGATGCCTGCGACGCCAGATTCTGCACCATCTGTGGATGACGATTTAAGTAGGTTGCGCTCATTACCTGAGCCTCTCGCCGCAACTCCTGCAACTGCGCATAGATCACTTTGACATCATCGCGGCCGCCGACGAACGGAATGTTCATCAACGCGGCCAATTCATGCTCGGCAAGTCGAATCTGCGCTAAGCGACTCTCGACCCCGGCTAACCGCACACGCGCATTGGTCACCGCCTGACTCCACTGGGTCAGATTCTGCGCCACGATACTCTCCCCTCGCTCTGCAGTCACTAAGTTCTTCTTGTCGCGGTATTCCTGCAGTATCATTTCTCGCTCAACCAAATCGAGCCGCAGTTCTTCGACCTCTTGGCCTAAGAAAGAAACTGCCTCACCGGTCGATTTGGACCGCACCTCCGCCTTGTACTGAATATACTGATCAACATACTGATTTGCCACCGCTTGCGCTACCTGCGGATCCGAATGGGTAACAATAATCTGAATCGCTTGGGATTCCTCCTCCCAATTAACTTCGAGCGCCTGTTTAAGCAACAGCCCGACGGCATCCGGTAATTCCTTAGTCGCATCCAACTCTTCTAACGGCCCAACATAGCCTTCCAAAAAGCGATCCCCCATCTCAGGCTCCAGTGCGGCCATGACGGCATCCGCCAACGCTCGGCTCTGTAAGCGTTTGATATGCGTATTCATGATCGACGCTAACATATTATTATTCTGCACATTGGTATTCAGCACTTCTTTGACATCGATAATGTTTTCGGTCGCGAGTTCGATAACCAGTGATGATTCTGCGCGGTACTGCCGCGGCTGCATCAGCAAATACGCCCCCACTGCCACTGCCACAATCAATCCGCAGGCCGCACCAAACTGCCAGTGGCGGCGCACAATTTGAAATATATCCAGCAAACTAATCAACGAATCACTGCCACCGCGACTGCCAGGGGCAGTCTGGCTGCGCTGCGATTTAAAATTATGTTTAAGATAGCTCATGTATTGATTATTCGGTGAAATATGAGATTAAAAGACCCGTTTTGGTACAAACACGATATCGTCAGGATGGACCACGATCGAACGACTCTGCCCCGTCTCGATTGAATCGAGCAACTTGCCCGCATTAACAATGTCGATCTGCTGCGCCACAGCACCACGCGAGGCACGGGTCACACGTACCTGAGTCAATTTGGCGGTACCGGTAAAGCCACCCGCCCCGGCAACTGCAACCAGCAGCGGCACACCGTTTTGACCTGGCGGAATGGCAATCGCCCCAGGCTGCTCCACTTCTCCTAAGATCGTCACCATTTTTGGGGCAAATTCCTGGATGCTAATACTCACCACCGGATTGCGCAGATACTGCTGCTGCACAAACACCTGCTCAACCAAATCCTCAGCCTCAGACACGGTCGAATTACCCACTAGGATTCCGCCCAACAACGGCATCGACAAGATGCCCTTATCAGAAATGCGCTGCTCGCAGGCCAAATCATCTTGGCCGTAGACTGTGACCCTGACTAGATCAAACGGCGACAGCTTGTAAACCACTTCTGGCGCTTGGTATACCTTCTGCGTAGATCGGGTTCGAGTCCGACCCGCACCCAAAATTACATCTAAGGGGATGACACATGCAAGCATCAGCACCGGCCACAACCAGCTGTTTGATTGGAATTTATTGACGCTCTTAATCATAGGATGAGGCACCGCACCAAGGGATTAGAATAAGTAGGCAATCGACAGGACGAAAGTGGCGACTTCGTAAGTAGAGTCATCTTGATTCGAATCACGATCCGCATAGCGAAATCCGCCTTCAATCTGCAGTTGATCCTCAATCAGTGTATAACCACACCCGATTGCTAGCGAGAATTGCTCATCGTCTCGATCATCCGAATATTTCACCTCTTCATAGCCCAGGCTGGCCGAAGCGCGAATCTTCTCTGAGAACTGATGGCGCAGACCCAGTTCGGCGAAAAACGTCTCGGTGGAGACATCATCAATGGTGGTGTCGAAGCCATTACCAATCGAGAAGTCAACCGTCGTGAGATCAGTCGCGACCCAACTCAGCGACGATTCCATGAAAAATTGAGTTTTGTCATCATACGCGTCATCATCGAATTGACGCTGTTGGCCACCAACACGGATCTCTGCAGTTAGTGCCGAAGCCACTTGTCCGACCGCCGCGAGGTAAAGTGCATGGTCGTTACTGTCTGCCTCAGGCTCTACGCCATCGGCGCTGACATCGGTATCCGTATAACGATACCCAAGACCATAACTGAGGTCTTCACTATAATCATAAAAGAATTCAACCGGCACTTCGATGCGTTGCACATCGTCATACTCCGCGGTCTGCGATTGTTTGTCTAGAAATTCAACACCACTGCGCAGGAAAGTCCGCTCAGACACATAATAGCGCCCAATTGCGCTTAAATCGAGTTCCTCGGTTTGCGTAATGTCCTGCACCGAGTCGTTTGGCGCAGTGCGCTCGTTATAGCCGCCTTCCAAACGGACATCGTAGCGCCGGTCTTCGACCGCTTCCCCATACGGGAAATCAATCGCAATATGACTCTTAATGTCTTCCGCATCATTATCGTCGAAATCATCGAATCGGATCACATCGACGCCCGCATGAGCTTCCACTCGAACAGTACCTTGATCGAAGCGATAGCGTAGACGTGGTAGCACCTGAAAGATAATATCATCCTCTTCATCGCTATTTCGAAAGATATTAGACGAATGCGTCACGCTAGTTTCGACATCTACAGCAACCGCGCCATAATCACCGAGCGCCATCTCAGCCTGCAACGGCTCAGCACTACTAAAAAAAACCGCGACTCCGAACAACGAAGCGCACCATGAGGAGAGGCCTAGACCTCTGGTTGAAAAATCCCTGTTTACCGGCTGAGTTCGATCGATCATACTTATATATTTGATTTTGTGGATTGAGCCGCGCGAATCGCAGCGAAATTACCCTGACTATAATTTACTTTTAATCAAGATAACGTTAGTTTAATTTAAAAAAAAGATTAGGTAACTAACTATCTAATACAAGAGAAAAAATATAAATCTGCATCAGCGAAAAAATAAATCCTGTGCGGCCGCCAGCACAGCCACGAATAAGCGTAGACAAACAGACTGCTTTTATTGATTTGCACCATCCCTTAAAATCCACAGGAACTGCGTCGGAGTGCTCAAACCAGAGAAAAAAACACACTACTCTGACCTAAAACAGCCTTTACCTCTGAAAAGGATTCTGGAAACGTGCTGATTATGGCCGATACATCTCAGTTTTCTATTCTTGTCGTCGGTTCTGGTGGCCGCGAACACGCCCTCGTGCAAATGTGCCTAAAGAGCCCGCTCGCCGAGCGTGTCATTGCGACACCAGGCAATGGTGGCATGGCCTCTGAAGTCGATTGTTACAACGTCGGCGTCGAAGACATCGAAGGCATCGTCCAACTCGCACAAGACCACCATATCGGGCTCGTCATCGTCGGCCCAGAAGTGCCACTCAGCCTCGGCCTCGTCGATGCGCTACAAGCGGTCGGCATTCCCGCCTACGGCCCAAACGCACAGGGCGCTCAGCTCGAATCGAGCAAAGTCTTTTGTAAGGATTTTTTCGCCCGCCACCACATTCCCACTGCAGAATACGCCAGCTTTACCGATGTCGCTGCCGCGCTACAGTATCTCGACACACACCCCGCGCCGATCGTCATTAAAGCCAGCGGCCTCGCAGCCGGCAAAGGCGTGATCATGGCCGAAACCCAAGCCGAAGCGATTGCTGCGGTCAAAGACATGCTCGAAGGTAACGCCTTTGGCGCGAGTGGCCACGAGATCGTGATCGAAGAAACACTGTACGGCGAAGAAGCCTCGATTCACGCCATTGTCTCGGGCGATGATTTTGTCTGCCTGCCACCGAGCCAAGACCACAAGCGCGCTGGCGAAGGCGACACTGGCCTCAACACCGGCGGCATGGGCGCATACACACCGACCAGCCGCGTCACTGCAGAGATGCAGGCCCAGATCGAAGCGCAAGTGCTGCGCCCGACCCTCGACGGCTTTAAAGCAGACGGCATTCACTTCTGCGGCACTCTTTATGCTGGTCTCATGCTCACACCAAAGGGCGTACGGGTACTCGAATACAACGTCCGCTTCGGCGATCCTGAAACACAGGTGCTGCTGCCAATGGTGGCAGACGATCTCGTGCCAGTGCTGCTCGCGTCCGCAAAGGGCGAAGCGCTCCCCGCAAAACTTAACATCCACCCTGGCGCTGCAATCGTCATCGTGCTCGCAGCTGGCGGCTACCCCGACAGCTATGCAAAGGGCGACACCATTACGCTCCCAACGACCACTCCAGAACGCTCCGCAATCGTACATGCTGGCACCAAGCGCGCAGAGGATGGCACGATCACCACTAACGGTGGCCGCGTGCTGGGCGTGAGTGGACAAGCATCGAGCCTTCAAGCCGCTGCCGACCTCGCCTATGGCGTATGCGATCAGGTCCACTTCGACGGCAAATATCTCCGGCGCGACATTGGCCATCAAGAGCTCAATCGCTAAACTGGCACCTTGTGGATGATGAGCGTTAAACAGTTTCTCAGTACGGCGGTGGTCTGCGCTGCATTCACATGCCAGCCTGCGCAGGGACAGGACGCGGCACTCTTTCCATCTTTGCGCGATTACAGCGACGAAGCGATTCGCCTGCACGGCCTGGCAGCATTATTCCCAGATCGCGTCCTATTTGAACAACCGCAGCTGGAGATCCACTCCGAAAGTCGAGTCGCTGCACGCGTCGAGGACTTGCCGCGCGCGATCAAATACATCCGCCTCTACCGCCTGGACGAAGCAAAGTCGGTGCTAGCAGAGAACCAAACGCAGGCCGCGCTCATCCTGGATTTACGCTTTCTTAAATCCAACCACACTGCGGTGGATACATTCAGCGGCTTTGCCACCGCGAAGCAGGCCCAGACATTGACCACCGTCGGTACGGTACCCGCCGACCTTAGCATATCTGGCGAGGCCTCTAGCACTGTGCGCGACTTTCCTGCCATCGTTTTATGCAACCGCGAAACAGCCGGCCCATTTGAGGCAGTACTGCATCAGTTGCAGGCAGCAGGTGCGATCATCGGCGTCGGTGAATCTACCGCAGGCCGCACCGGATTTTACCGCAAAGCCTCAGCCAACGCTTGGATTCTCTGCGGAGAGGTTCGCCCCGACAGCGATACCTCACTAGTAGGAGTCGGGTTTGAGCCGCGTATCCGATTAGAAAGCGACGCGAAGGAAAACTACCTCAGCTATCATCTCTACGAAGCAGGCACAGAGATCCTGCAACTTCTTCGCAATGAGGATAGCAGCAGCGATAGTGATCACCCTAGCGAGCCTGACAGCCACAGAATTGAGCCGGATCGTATCCTGCAACGTGGCATTGACATCATCGCCGCCCTACAAATCTTACAGCAGCAACCCGAACTCTAATCACATTCGGGCAAAAGAGTTGTGACAGACCCGATCACTTGCTTAATCTCTCTTTCCAATGGCTCAAGATCGCAATCTCATCCTCACTGTCTGCACGGGTAATATTTGTCGCAGCCCAATGGCAGCAAAACTGCTGCAACATGCACTTGCTGCCGAAGGCGCTCCGCTTGATCAGCTAACCGTCGAATCGGCTGGCGTCGCAGCTGGATATGGTGAGCCTGCCTCGAGTAATTCAGTCGCAGCGCTCAAAAAAGTTAAAATTGATTTAGCACAGCACCAGAGCCAACCCGTGACTCAAGAGCTGATCGACCGTGCCTTCATGATCATCGGCATGACCGATTCACACCTCGACATCCTGGCGCACTACCATACTGGACTCCCCAAGCGCCTACATCTCTTTCGCGAATTCATGGGTCCGGACGTCGATGTACAAATCCCCGATCCCTAC
>Ga0115568_10000446_pt1 | contig 30814 bp, 19 predicted proteins | sample COGITO_mtgs_1204_FD_87296 | JGI IMG/M metagenome (GOLD analysis project Ga0115568, IMG submission 87296) | Pelagic marine microbial communities from North Sea - COGITO_mtgs_120426 | ecosystem: Environmental > Aquatic > Marine > Epipelagic | place: Germany:Helgoland, sampling site Kabeltonne...
AAATGTCGCCAGGGCCATTGCAAACGCCACAGACATCCAGGGTGCCTACGCAGTCGTCCACATCGTCACAAATGCCGTCGGAATCGGCATCGGCCGTGCAGTCTCCACCACAGACACCAGCGGCATCCAACACATTGCCATCACAGTCACACGCACCGGCAGGGATGTCATCGCATCCGCATGTCCCAACAGCTCCGGGGCCATTGCAGATGCCACACTCGTCAACCACCCCAATGCAATCATCCACATTGTCGCAGACGCCATCTTCATCGACGTCTGCAGTGCAATCGCCTCCGCATACACCCAAGGCATCCGCCTGGTTGCCATCGCAATCGCAGTCACCTGCAGGAATTTCTGTACAGCCACAAGCGTAGATGTCGCCGGGGCCATTGCAGACGCCACAGGCATCCAGGTCACCGACACAATCGTCCACATCATCGCAAATGCCATCGGCATCGGCGTCCGCGGTGCAGTCGCCACCACAACTGCCCAAGGCATCGTCATAGAGGCAATTGCCGCCGCCACCCGATGGGCAGCCAGTTTCGAGGCCAAGTGGAAGGCTCAACACAAGGAAATTGGTGTTGTCTCCTTCAGGGAAGACCTGCACATGGACCGTTCCAGTCAAATCACCCGAAGTGGTGAATTGCCCGATGAGCACACGTCCATCGGCATCGGGCAAGCCATTGGCGTCTCCGTTCAAGATGTACCACACACCTCCAACTTCGTCGTCGATGACAATGTCACTGCCGGGCAATCCACTGCCAGGTTCAAAGGCCAATGCCCAATTCTGGTTGGGTGAATTCACCACCGAAACGGCACTTTCTCCGGCACCGGCATCTGCGGGGCCCTCCAATCCTATGGTCACCCAGCTGTCAAAGGCCAATTCAGGAAAACTGGGCAACAACAGGGGGTTGACATTCTCCGGCGTCACGCCGCCCAGAATATGCTGGTAGAAGTTGGTGGTGGTGGACACGTCCAAGGGCAAATTGTTGTTCCCTGAAACGGACGTCACGAAATCCGTTGCGTTCAACGTTTGCACGTATACGCGATAAGTCGTCATGCCGGCGAGGTCACCCGAAGTATGGGTGGCCACCACGTCCGTATGCAGACAGTAATCGGTGATGGGGCCGCTCTCCTCCGGCTCAGCAAAAGGATCAAAGTTGCAGGCATCGGGATCGGCACAGCCGCTTCCCTCGAGGTTGTCACAAATGCCATTGCCGTCCACATCGGCTGGACAATCGCCGCCGCACACATTGAGGGCGTCGAGCTGGTTGCCATTGCAATCGCAGTCACCGGCGGGAATGCCGTTGCCGCCACAGACGCCGCACTCATCGGCGACGTTGCCAAAGCAGTCGCAGTCGCCAGCGGGGATGCCGCTGCCGCCACACACGCCACATTCATCGAGCTCGTTTCCGTCGCAATCGCAGTCGCCAGCAGGGATGCCGCTGCCGCCGCAGACCCCACACTCATCAGCGACGTTGCCAAAGCAATCGCAGTCGCCAGCGGGGATGCCGTTGCCGCCGCAGACGCCGCACTCATCGGCGACGTTGCCAAAGCAATCGCAGTCGCCAGCGGGGATGCCGCTGCCGCCACACACACCGCACTCATCGAGCTGATTGCCATCGCAATCGCAATCTCCAGCGGGAATGTCCGAGCATCCGCACGCGTAGATTTCACCGGGTCCGCCGCAGACACCGCAGGCATCATTCACCTGGCACGATCCGTCATCATCGGTCGCATTGGCGTTGTAATTGCACGCAGCCTCATCGGTACAGCCCTCGGTTTCATCCGTATCGCAAATGCCATCTCCATCGACATCAGAGAGGCAATCACCGCCACACACATTGATGGCATCAAGTTGGTTGCCATTGCAGTCGCAGTCGCCGGCAGGAATGCCGTTGCCGCCACAGACGCCGCACTCATCGGCGACGTTGCCATCGCAGTCGCAGTCGCCAGCGGGGATGCCACTGCCGCCGCACACGCCGCACTCATCGGCGTAGTTGCAATCTTCCGGGGTCGTTTCACAAGCATCGGCGATGTTGAGGGTCACAGTGACCGCGTCTCCGCCGCTGGGGAAGTACTGCACATTCAAGGTGCCGCCCAAAACGCCATCTGTGGTCAATTGCGCCAACAACACGCGGTTGTCCGCATTGGGGAGTCCATTGGCGTCGCCATTGAAAATGTACCAGATTCCACCGACCACATCATTGATCACGATGTCACTTCCTGCTGCGCCTCCTCCTGGATCGAAAGCCGTGATCCAATCCTGGTCGGGTGAGGCAATCAAGCTGGGGTTGCTTTCTCCCGCGCTGCCGTCTGCCGGCTCCGACAGTCCAATGGTGACATAGCTGTCATAAATCAACTCGGGAAAACTGCCGAACAACAGTGGATTCTGCGGTTGGGCAGAAGCGCCTCCAAGCTGATTTTGATAAAAGCTGGTCGTCGTGGTGAGGGTCAATGGCGTAGCCTGGTTGCCAAAAACCGAGGTCACAAAGTCCGTGGCGTTCTCCGCTTGAAAGAACACCCTGTAGGTGGTCATTCCGGCGAGGTCGCCATCGGTGTGAGATGCTACCGTCTCAATGAACAAACACGGCGCATCAAAAACCCCACCGGATGAGGCAGGGTCATAGTTGCAAGCAGTAGGGTCAGAACAGTTTTGGGAAAATGCCACCAGGCCGGTGATAAACATGCCCACAGTCAGACACAGCGAAGGAATCAAGTTCTTCATCATCAATGATTAAGTAATCACAATATAAGCCATCACAGGCGTAATTCCTGACCAGAAACAAAGTGCCAAAAACCGGGGAATCCTCCTACACCTTGGTGCTCACGAACCGATCATTTCGAAAAAAGCGGACTCGGTCAAAATGGACACCCCCAACCGCTCGGCCTTTTCTCGTTTTGCCGGCCCCATTTTTTCGCCGGCTATGAGAAAATCGGTCTTGCCCGATACGCCGCCAAGCAGCCGCCCTCCGTGCCGCTCCACCAGGCGCTTGAGTTCATCGCGGGGAATACTGAACACGCCGCTGACAACGAAGCTCCGCCCTTCCAAAACCTGACTGCCCTGCACGCCAGGGTCTTGCTCCGCTGTGAACTTGAGCCCTGCGTGGACCAAGCGCTCCAGCAGCTGACGGTTTGTCGCCTCAGCAAACCAGTGAACCAGCGATTCCGCGATGACCGGTCCGACCACGTCCAATTGGAGCAATGCGGCTTCATCGGCGCCCCTCAAGGACTCAACATCCCCAAAATGACGCGCCAATTTCTTGGCCACCGTTTCTCCCACATGGCGGATGCCCAAGCCAAACAACACGCGTTCAAACGGCACCTCTTTGGACGCCGAAATGCCCGCCAAAAGGTTGCCCGCACGCTTCTCCCCCATTCGATCCAATGTCAGCAGTGGCCCGCGCTCCAAATCGTACAGATCAGCCACATCGCGGATCATGCCCGCAGCCCACAGCTGCTCGACCCCCTCTGAACCGAGGCCGTCGATGTTCATGGCGCGGCGCGCGGCGAAGTGCTCGATACGGCCTTTGATCTGTTCAGGACACCCTTCGGCATTGGGGCAATAATGCCGGGCCTCGTCCTCTGCACGCGCAAGTGACGCCCCGCAGTCAGGGCAATGGGTAGCGTAGCTGTGTGGCGCGCTGTTTGCCGGCCTTTCGTCCAGTATGACGCCCACCACCTTGGGAATGATCTCCCCTCCTTTTTCCACGCGCACCATGTCGCCCTCCCGGATATCGAGGAGGGCAATCTGGTCGGCGTTGTGCAGGGAGGCCTTGCTGACGGTGGTGCCGGCTATGGGCACGGGCTCGAGGTGCGCCACGGGGGTGATGGCACCTGTGCGCCCCACCTGGTAGGCGATGCGCTCCAGACGCGTGATCCCTTGTTCGGTTTCGAATTTGAAGGCGAGGGCCCATCGCGGCGCCTTGGCGGTGGAGCCGAGGGTCTTTCTCTGGGCATAGCCATCGACCTTCATGACCACGCCGTCGATGGCAAATGGCAGCTGCGTTCTGGCTTCATCCCAATGGGCGAGGAAGGCCATCACGCCCTCCACATCGGTGACGATTTCAAAGGCGCGGTCCAGCATCAACGGCGTCTTGAACCCCCATCGCTGTGCGGCATTGACGCCGTCGCTGTGTCCACTGGGTCGCCAAGCACCGCCCTCATCGGGCAAGACGCTGTAGAGGAAGCAATCGAGGCCGCGTCGGGCGACTTCGCTGCTGTCCTGGAGCTTCAAGCTGCCCGCCGCCGTGTTCCGGGGATTGGCAAAGGTCTTTTCGCCCGTTTGGCGCCGGTGTGCGTTCAACGCCTCAAATGCCTCGAAAGGCAGAATGATCTCGCCCCGGATCTCCAATTTCTCGGGCGCTTCCTGGGGCAAGGTCAAGGGGATGGTGCGGATGGTGCGGACGTTGGTGGTGATGTCCTCTCCTACAGCACCGTCCCCGCGGGTCAGGGCGCGCACCAGCTGTCGGTTCTCGTATTGCAGGGCAATGGCGACACCGTCGTATTTCAATTCACAGGTAAAGCGCGTCTCTCCTGCTGACTCTTTGTAAATCCTTGATGCCCAATCTTCTACCTCTTCCCTGTTATAGCTGTTTGACAAGGAGAGCATCGGGCGGCTGTGGGCCACTTTTTCGAACTGATCGGTAAAGCCACCACCGACCCTGCGGGTGGGGCTGTTGGGGTCCGCCAAGTCCGGACGCGCAGACTCCAGCAGGGCCAATTCGGCCAGCAGGGCATCAAACTCCCTGTCGCTGATGGTGGGCGCGGCTTCTACGTAGTAGCGGTGGTTGTGCGCGTGTAGGGTGCGGCGCAATTCCGCAATGCGTTCCTCTTCCTGCATGGGCGTGGTCAATGCCGGATCAGGCGCACGGCCCTTTCCGCGCCCTGAAGGTCGCAGAGGACCTCGGTTTCCACCGCCTCGAGTTGCCAACAATCCGCCACCTTTTGCGTGAATTCCGCATGGCATTCCGCCACCATGCACCCGCCGCGATGCAGGCGGCTCCGCGCGCCCGCCAGCAGCGCCTCATAAAAGCAAAGTGGGGCATCATCGGGCACAAACAAGGCCATCCCAGGTTCGTATTGGCGCACATGAGCGTCCATGCTGGCCGCTTCTGATGCCGGGATATACGGCGGATTGCTGACCACGCCATGAAACACTTCGGCACCGCCACCCCATCCGGGGGACAGTGCATCGGCCTCCACCCATTGGACCTCCAAGCCCAGGTCGTGGCCGTTTTGCCGCGCGCGCTCCAACGCTGCCGCTGATTGATCCAGGCCCCACACCTCCCACGCTGGCTTGGCCGCCTTGATGGCCAGGGCCATGCAGCCGCTCCCGGTGCCCACATCCAACACGCGGATGCCTTGCCGCCAGCCCATTGCGCTCGCCGCGCGCTCCATGCCCTCCAAAAACCAAGACACCACCTCCTCGGTTTCGGGCCTCGGAATCAAGGCCTCGGGGCCGCAAGCGATGCGCAGCCCCCGAAATTCTGTCCAACCCACGGCGTATTGCACGGGCTCACCATCCAAGACGCGGTCCAGGGCCTGGCCCAAACGGTTGAGCTCACTTTCGTCATAGCGCCGGTCGAGGGCCTCAAGGAGGGTCCGGCTGCGGTCGTCCAATGCCGCCATCAAGCGGTCGGCGATCGCTTTGCATTCCCGCACTTCACCCAAGGCCCCTTGTCCATGGGCCTGCAAAGTCTGCACCAACCACGTCCGCACGGACCGGTCAGCGTTGTCCGAAGGAAAATCCGACCAACGGCGCATCCCGCAATCAGGTGATGTTGCGCGCAATCAGTTCCGCGGTCGCAGGATTGGTGGCGAGGGGGATGTTGTACACATCACAGAGGCGCAACAACATATTGATGTCGGGCTCGTGGGGATGCTTGCCCATGGGGTCCCTAAAAAAAATCACGCCGGCCACCTGCCCCTCCGTGATGCGCGAAGCGATTTGCGCGTCCCCGCCACGGGGTCCGGACGCCACGGTCTCCACGCTGATGCCTTTTTCGGCGAGCTTGCTCCCCGTCGTTTGGGTCGCCAATGTGGGCACCTGGGAGAAGAACTTGTGAAAGCGCATCACAAACTCAACGAGCTCGTCTTTTTTCCCGTCGTGTGCGATGAGGGCGATGTATTTCATTTGGCTTGCTTGACGAAAACTTCAAACGCCCAGGGCTCCCATGCTGTCTTGGCGAGGGACTTGCGGCTGAAGGTGCCCCGGTACCCATCCAAACCTTCGGGCTTGAAAGCGACCGTGGTATCGCTCAGGTTGATGACCACGCGCACGGATGTCCCCTCTGCGGCACGCTCGAAGTAGAGCACATCGCCCGCATCCACCAACTGCACAGGCCGGGCGCCTGCCTCGCCATTGTACAGTGGCGGGTGGTGGTGGTGCAGGTCGCTGAGGATGCGGTAAAACGACATCTCCCGGTAATCGCCCCACGGCACGGTGTCCTTTTCAAAGAAGCGCAACCGTTTGTCCATGCCGCTCTCTTGTCCGCCGTAGATCAGGGGCATGCCGAACATCGTGCCGCACATCACGGCCATGGCGCGGCCCGCATCTCCGTAGCGTTCCCGCACGGTGCCGTTCCATGAATTCTCGTCGTGGTTTGTGATGAAGGTCATGCGAAATGCAGACGGCGAAAAGCGCTCGAATTCCCGCTCCATGTAGGCCCGTACACTGTCCGCATTCATGTGGCCCGCGGCCACCTCATTGGTGATGTGGTGAAACTCCCAGGCGTAACTCGCATCAAAGGCGCGGTCGTGGTGTTCTGGCACTTCGGCTTCGGCGAGCATGAACACTTCGGGCTCGATGCGCTCCAATGACCTTCTCACCCGGTTCCAAAATGCCGTCGGCACCTTGCCTGCCACGTCGCAGCGAAATCCATCAATGTCGTGGTCCCTGACCCAGAACGCCATGGCGCTTTCCATGGCGTCATACAGCCCGTTTTCCTCGCCGCGCTCCCAATCCAATTGCGCCACATCCACCCAATCGGTGCCGGTAGGCGGCTGGATTTGACCCGCTTCGTCCAGCAAGTAATACCCCAGCCCCACCGAATCGCGCGTCCACACGGCGTCAAAAGCGGTGTGGTTGGCCACCCAGTCAATGATCACCTTCATTTCCAGCTCATGGGCCGCTGCCACAAAAGCGTCAAAATCGGCCCACGTGCCATAGTCGGGGTTGAGTCCTTTGTAATCCTGTGCGCTGTAAGGGCTGCCCAATGAGCTGCTCCCCGGCTGCACCAGGTAGTTGTCTTTGTTTTCTCCGCCCTTGCGGTTGACCTCACCGATGGGGTGCACGGGCATGAGCCAGACGATGTCCATGCCGAGCTCCTTGATCCGCGGCAGGTCCCTCATGGCCGATGCCAGGTCGCCTGCAGGCGTGTGCTGCCGGACATTCAGCTCGTAAATGACGGCATTGCGGGACCAATCCGGATGGATCAAAGCGTCCAGTGTATCCGTGGCATTGACCTGCTCCGCCATTGCCGTATCCCCATCGGCGGGTGCCAGTGCGCAGGATGAAATCAAAAGGCCCAAAGACAGGGAAATAAGGATGCGATTCATGCCGCAAACATAGGTTTAGAACAGGCTGGCCTGCACATCACCATTTGGGTCTTCCTGTCCAGATTCAGGCCCGGGTTCCGGGGTGTCTTCTGCCCCGTTTGGAACCGTGACATCGGCGGTTCCCTCGGGTTCGTCTGAAGCGTTGGGGTCGGGCGTATCCTCGAGTGCCACCTTGGCCCGGGCATCGGTTGAGAGCCGCTTGCCCCTGGCCTTGACCCCCTTGACGGCAATGAACTCGTTGAGGCTGAAACGCTGCTCGCCCAGGTCCTTGGCCTTGCACTTGATCACGGGCGCACCGTGATCGGTAAAGACCAACATCGACGACCCCTCAGACTCGCCAATGAACTCCATGCTCTTGCTCGAGGATTCAGCCAAGAACCGCTTCACGTACACGGCCTTTTTTTCTCCGTCCAGGTGCACCACCGTCAACGGGCGCTCGGGGTGCCATTTGTCCATGAAGACCATGTCATCGGGGAAATGCGTGCTCAATTCCGGCTTGATCAGCTCGTAAGCGCCCGATGCGGCCACGACAATCAGGCGGTCCTCTGGCCCAAAGGCGCCCAAGAGGCGGCCCCTGCCCTCGCTGTTGAGGCGTTTGACCGATTCATCGAACCACACCTTGCGAGCGCCGAGCGTGCTGCTTCCCGCGCTTTTGAGGTCCACCCGGCCCGTCACGGCGTGCTTGCTCACGGTGTTGCCCGCTGCGCCGCGCCCCTTGATGGCGATTTCCGCGAAATCCACATCCACTTTGAGCGACTTGAGCCGCGGCGTGCGGCTCAAGTGAACCGTTACCTGCTCCGCCTCTCCGTTGGGGTTTTGGGAGAACCAGAGCACCTGGCTGCCGGGCGCTCCCTTGGTCAGGTGATAGACCTTGTCCCGCGTGATGGAGGTCACATGGAAGCGCTTGACCATGGTTTTGCTCTGCGCCTGCTTCTTGCCGTCGCGGTAAATCAGGTTGTAGGTCGTGCGTTCGTCGCCGCGTTTCCATACGCCCACATGCAGAATGTCCTTGCCAAAGAATGCCTTGGGGCTCACTTTGGACACCTGCATGGTGCCGTCCTTTCTAAAGACGATGATGTCGGCGATGTCCGAGCAGTCACAGATGTAATCGCCCTCACCCCGGGGCATGCCGATGCCCACAAAGCCTTCCTTTAAGTCGGCGTGCAACTTGTGGTTGGCCACGGCCACCTTGGCACTGTCGATGTTGCCGAAGGTGCGCAATACGGTCTTCCGCTCGCGGCCCTTGCCATACTTCTTCTTCAATTGCCGGTACCACTCAATGGAGTAGTCGGTGAGGTGCTCGAGGTGGTTTTTGACCTCTTCAATCTCCACCTCCAGGTTGGCGATGCGCTGGTCGGCCTTGTCGGAGTCGAATTTGGAAATCCGTTTGATCCGGATCTCGGTCAACCGCGTCACGTCCTCGTCGGTCACGGGCCGAATCAAGTGCTTGATGTGGGGAGCAAGTCCTTCGTGGATGGCCTGAAGGATGGCCTCCCACGTCTCGCATTCCTCGATGTCGCGGTAGATGCGCTTCTCGATGAAGATCTTTTCCAAAGAAGCGAAATGCCAGGACTCTTGGAGCTCGCCCAGCCGGATCTCCAGCTCGCGGCCCAGCAGCATCCGCGTGCGGTCCGCGCTTCTTTTCAGGATTTCCTTGACCCCCAAAAAGACCGGCCTGTCGCCCTCGATGACACATGCATTGGGCGCAATGCGGGTCTCGCAATCGGTAAACGCAAACAGCGCGTCGATCGTGCGGTCCGGAGAAACACCAGAGGCCAGGTGGATCATCACCTCGACGTGCTCTGCCGTGTTGTCTTCTACGCGCTTGATCTTGATCTTGCCCTTGTCGTTGGCCTTGAGGATGCTCTCGATCAGCGACGTGGTGGTGACGCCATAGGGCAGTTCCTCGACGATGAGGGTTTTGTTGTCCTCCTTGCGGATTTTGGCCCGGACCCTCACGCGTCCGCCGCGCAAGCCGTCGTTGTATTGCTCGCAATCGGCCTCTCCCCCCGTCGGGAAATCGGGCAGCAATTTGAAACTGCGCCCCTTGAGGTAGGCCACCGCCCCGTCGATGAGCTCGACAAAGTTGTGTGGCAACATCTTGCACGCCAGGCCCACCGCGATTCCTTCGGCGCCCTGCTGGAGCAGCAGTGGGAACTTGACCGGCAGCGTTTCGGGCTCATCATTGCGGCCATCATAGCTGGCCAGCCAGTTGGTGGTCTTGGGATTGAACAGGGCCTCCTTGGCGAAGGTGCTCAACCTGGTTTCTATATATCGCGGTGCCGCTGCCCTGTCACCGGTGAGGATGTTGCCCCAATTTCCCTGACAGTCGAGGACCAGCTCCCGCTGGCCGATCTGAACCATGGCATCACCGATGCTGGCATCGCCATGCGGGTGGTACTTCATGGTGTTGCCAATGGCGTTGGCCACCTTGTGGAAACGCCCGTCCTCCAATTCACGGAGCGAGTGCAGGATGCGTCGCTGCACCGGCTTCAGCCCATCGTGCAGGTGGGGCACCGCCCTTTCCAAAATGACATAAGAGGCGTAGTCCAGGAAGTACTCGTTGTACATCCCCTTGATCCGGATGACCTGCTCCATGTCTGCACCATCGGATGGCGCATCGGATGCGCCCTCCACCCCATTCTCAGAATGGTCGTTGGGCTGTTCGTCCGGCTGGCCTTCATGCTGGCCATTGGACTGGGGGTCCTTTCCTTCCTCTGCGTCGTGCTCTTCGGGATGTTGGCCTTCCTCAATCATGCCGCTTCCGTGGTTTCCTGTGGTTTGTTGGGGTCGTCCGGCGTCTTCTCGACCTTCAAGTTTTCAATGATGAAACGCTGGCGGTCCGGCGTGTTTTTGCCCATGAAAAACGAGAGCATGTCATCGAGTTGGTGTTCTCCTCCGAGGTCGACGGGGTCCAGCCTGATGTCCTCTCCGATGAAGTGGGAGAATTCATCCGGGCTGATTTCACCCAGACCCTTGAATCGCGTGATCTCGGGCTTGGGGCCCAATGCTGCAATGGCCGCGACCCGCTCCTCCTCCGTGTAGCAGTACCGCGTCGCCTTCTTGTTGCGGACACGAAAGAGCGGGGTCTGCAAGACGTACAGGTGTCCCTTGCGCACGAGGTCAGGGAAAAACTGCAGGAAAAAGGTCATCAACAAGATGCGGATGTGCATGCCATCCACATCGGCATCGGTGGCGATGATCACCTGGTTGTAGCGCAGCCCTTCGAGTCCATCCTCGATATCCAGGGCGGCCTGGAGCAGATTGAACTCCTCGTTTTCGTAGACCACCTTTTTGGTGAGGCCGTAACAGTTGAGTGGTTTGCCCTTGAGCGAGAACACCGCCTGGGTATTGACATCGCGGGCCTTGGTGATGCTGCCCGAAGCGCTGTCTCCCTCGGTGATGAAGAGCATGGACTCTTCTGCGCGCTCGTGCTTCTTGGTCAGGTGCACGCGGCAATCGCGCAATTTTTTGTTGTGAAGGCTGGCCTTCTTTGCCCGTTCTCGGGCCAATTTCTTGATCCCCGCCAGGTCCTTCCGCTCCTTCTCGCTTTGGAGGATGCGTTTGAGCAGGGCGTCGGCCGTCTCCGCATTGCGGTGGAGGTGGTTGGCGAGCTCCACCTTGAGGAAATCGTAGACAAAGGAGCGCATACTCGTGCCCCCGGGGGTGATTTCGGAAGACCCGAGCTTGGTCTTGGTCTGCGATTCAAAAACGGGTTCCTGCACACGCACGGCGATGGCCGCCATGAGTCCCATGCGCACATCACCGGGGTCGTATTCCTTTTGATAGAAATCCCGGACGACCTTGACATAGGCTTCCCGAAGCGCCTTCTGGTGCGTGCCGCCTTGGGTGGTGTATTGGCCGTTGACGAAGCTGTAGTGGTCTTCGCCGTATGCCTGGGTGTGGGTCAAGGCTACCTCAATTTCCGCGCCCTTCAAATGAATGATGGGATAGCCCGGTTCGGCCGAGAGGTTTTGCTTGATCAGGTCCTTGAGGCCGTCCTCGCTGTGGATCTTTTCCCCGTTGAAGACGAGGGTGAGTCCGCTGTTGAGGTAGGCGTAATTCCAGAGCAGCCGTTCCACATATTCTCTGCGGTACTGGTAGCTCTTGAATACACTGGGGTCGGGCTTGAAGGAGGTGCGGGTGCCGTTGCGCAGCGAAGTCGCGGTCACGGCCTCATCGTCCTCGAGCACGCCGAGCGAAAAGCGCGCGGCCTTCACTTGGCCTTCCCTGAAGCTCTCAATCCGGAATTCTGTGGACAGCGCGTTGACGGCCTTGGTGCCGACACCGTTGAGGCCCACCGTCTTGCTGAAGGCGCCTTCGCTGTACTTGGCCCCCGTGTTGATTTTTGACACGCAATCCACCACGGCACCATGGGGAATGCCCCTGCCGTAATCGCGGACTTGAACGGCGCCGTCGCGGATGTTGATCTCGATGGTCTTGCCATGGCCCATGAGGTGTTCATCGATGCTGTTGTCGATGACCTCCTTCAACAGGACATATATGCCATCGTCCGCGCTGGCACCATCGCCCAGTTTGCCGATGTACATGCCCGGTCGGAGCCGAATGTGCTCTTTCCAGTCCAGTGACCGAATGTCACTTTCTGTATAATCTTGTTTGGTCTGTTTCGCCACCTTCTCTTGCCTGTTAAGCGAGAATGAAAAGTACAGCATTCTCGGGGGATACAGGCAAGGCCCGCGGCACCGTTTTCCACATGGCGGCCCCTTGTTTCCCCCCGACGATGACAAATCTCATGCCTTCAAGCCCCCCCTTCGGATGACCGGCATGAGCAAAATGACCGCTATCTTGTTACATGCCCATGAACCCAAACCGCCTTCTTTCCTCCATTTTTGTTGGGACGCTGCTGTTTTGCACCCAAGTCGCAGCGGCTCAATGGCATGCCCCATCGCCCGTGTTGAAAGACGCGGCCTGGCACCAGGGCTTGACCACCAAGCCCCAAGCGCGAGAGACTGTTGCTGCCGCCCGGGCTGTGCAATACGACCACGCTGCCCTGGTGGGTATTCTGGCTGAAGCACCGCAGGAATTCAATGCTGAAGAGCGCACTGGACAAACGCTGGACGCCTCGGGCTGCAGGCTTGCCCTGCCCTTTCCCTCGGATGACATATCCGGTTGGACGCCCCACCCGTTCCGCATCGTGCGGTCAGATGTCATGGCACCTGAGCTCACGGCGAAGTACCCAGAAATCAGCAGTTACCTGGTTCAATCCGAACGCAATGGATTGATTTCGGGCAGGATTGACCTCAGCCCAAGTGGTTTTCACGGCATCCTCCACACCCCGGGCGGAACCGTCTACATCGATCCTTGGACAGCGGGGGATTTGGACCAATTGATGGTCTACACCCGCTCGGAATTCATGGCCTCCACAGGCAAGCGGCGCGAGGATTGCGACGTCAGGATGATGGGCATCGGAAAGGATGGCACCGCCGACGGCCCCGGCATCCTCGAGGACGGCAAGGTGACCCAGCGCATCGGCCCACCCTTCGGCCCGACGCGTCGGAATTACTCATTGGCCTTGGCCTGCACAGGAGAATATGGACAATTCCACGGGGGCACTGTTTCCAGTGTGCTCTCGGCGATGAACACCTCCATCAACCGGATCAACAGCATTGTGGAGCCCGAACTCGCCATCCGGTTGACGCTCATTCCGGACAACGAAGACCTCATCTTTCTGAATGGGGCCACCGACCCCTACACCAACTCCAATGGCGGCGCCATGCTGTCTCAAAACCAGACCACCATCGATGGCATCATCGGATTCAATGGCTACGACATCGGCCATGTCTTCTCCACCGGTGGCGGTGGTGTCGCCTATTTGGGCTCGGTCTGTACCAGTTTCAAAGCCGGCGGCGTCACGGGGCTTCCTGCTCCTGTAGGTGACCCTTTCGATGTGGATTACGTGGCCCACGAGATGGGGCACCAATTTGGTTGCAACCACACCTTCAACAACTCGTGCAGCGGCAACCGTTCCTCGGCCGATGCGTACGAGCCCGGCAGCGGCTCCACCATCATGAGCTACAGCGGCATCTGCGCGCCCAATCTGCAGAATTTCTCGGACGACGTCTACCACGTGCACAGCATGATCGAGGGATCGGATTACCTCCACAGTGGATTTGGCAACACGTGCGCCACGCAGGTTTCCAGCGGCAATTCGGCACCCACCGTATCGGTCGGCCTCAGTACGTTCAGCATCCCCAAAGAGACACCGTTTGAGTTGGTGGCCACGGCCAGCGACCCCAACCCGAGCAACACCCTCTCCTACAGCTGGGAGCAATACAACCTCTGACCCGCCACCGCCAGCGGTGACAACAACCTCGACAACCCTTCGGGCACCGCTCCTTGCATTCGCGCTTTTGCGCCGGTCTCTTCCCCGGTGAGGGTCATTCCCAAATTGGACAAGCTCCTCTCCAATCAAATCTCCTTTGGTGAGCATCTGCCCGATTACAGCCGCATCATGACCTTCAAGTGCGAGGTCCGCGACAACAACCCCGGGTGCGGTGGCGTCGCGGTTGGAACAAAAACCTTCTTTATCGACGCCTCCACGGGGCCTTTCCTGGTCTCTTATCCCAACACCGCGATTACGCGTCCGGGCAATTCGAACCTGACCGTCCTGTGGGATGTGGCGGGTACCGATGGTGGCAATGTCGACTGTTCAGAGGTCGACATCTATTGCAGCCTCGATGGAGGGTACACCTGGCCTCACCTCATCGGCGAAGCCGTGCCCAACAACGGCTCAGCCGAAGTACTGCTTCCCGCGGAGGAAAGCACCCAAGCGCGCATCAAGATCAAGGGCCATGGCTCCATCTTTTTTGATGTCTCCAATGCCAACTTCACGTTGGAAGCCGTGCAGGGATGTACCGACCCCACGGCGTGCAATTTCATGGAGATCGCCTCCATCGACGATGGCTCCTGCTTGATGCCACAGTCGCTCTATGCCGATGCCGACGGGGATGGATTCGGAAACATCGAGGTGAGCACACTGGGATGCGAGAACAGCCTCATTGGATTCGTCACAAACGCAACCGATTGCGATGATTCCCGTAATGACGTGTATCCCGGCGCACCGGGGACGCAGGATGGCGTCGACAATGACTGCAGCGGAGGCCCGCTCGACCCCGAAGAAGAGAGCCTCTGCCCCGAAGACCTCGATAATGATGGTCTTGTGAACGTCAATGATGTCCTCCTGCTCCTCGGCGAGTTTGGATGCGCTGAGGATTGTACGTTCGATTTGAACGGGGTCCCCGGCGTGGACGTGTCAGACTTCCTGATCCTCCTCGGAGTGTTCGGTCTGCCCTGTTCGAACTGACCTTCCCCCGTCAAAGGGGGTGAAACGCTGAAGACGCAATGCCCCGCAAGAGGAAGAAGGCCGCGACCCTGTTCCACTGCATCCCCTCGGGGCTGGCGGTTGGGCTTGCGCTTGGCTTGCTGTCCGGTCCGGCCCTGACCACCGCCCAAACGGCGGCACATTGGAGCGCCCTGATGCGCGATGGTACCGTCCCCTTGGATTCGGTGGTGGCGCGCTACGCCGAGCAACCGTTGGATGCCCTGGCCAAGGGCAAAGGATTCAAGCCTTTTCACCGTTGGCAGGCCTTTATGGCGCCGCGGGTGGACCCGCAGGGAATGCGCCCGGCCAATGGCATTGTGCTCCGGTCACTGCAGCGTGCCGAAGAAGACAGGCTCCAGGAAGCGGCCCAGCGCAGCTCCACAGACCCGGTTTGGCTTCACGCCGGGCCCAACGGCCCGACCGGACTGGGTGGCAATGGCCGCCTGAACCGCCTCGTTGCCCGGCCTGACGCCCCGGGCGAATGGTGGGCATGTGCGCCTGCAGGCGGGTTGTGGCGCACGGTGGACGAAGGATTGACCTGGTCCTCCATGGGAACCGACCAGCTCGGCTCCATTGGCGTCTCGGATGTGGCCTTTCACCCGACCGATGCCGACCGCTTGTTTATTGCCACCGGCGACGGAGACTTCGGAGACACCCGGTCCATTGGTGTGTGGACCAGCAGCGATGGCGGGGACACCTGGTCGGCGACCGGCTTGGATTGGGCCCCTTACATGGGCCGGACGTTGTCCCGCATTTTGGTGCACCCCACCCACCCCGACACCCTCTGGGTGTGCTCGAGCCTGGGCATTTACCGCAGCACCAATGGCGGCGACAATTGGATCCGCACCCTGAGCGGTGACTACGCGTCATTGGAAATGGACCCCAGCGACCCGGACCACATGCTGGCCGGGGCTTTTGGAAACGACGTGGCCGAGAGTGCGGATGGGGGAGCCACGTGGTCGGTCAACAGCCTGGATGGCACCTCGTTTGGCATCAGCAGGATTGCATTGGCCTTTGCGCCTTCTGGGCCAGACACGGTGTATGCCGTAGCCGGAAAGAACAGTGACCAGGGGTTTGCCGGATGCTGGCGCAGCACCGATGGCGGTGCGAACTGGTCGGCCCGGCTGTTGGAGGGCGATGGGCCCAACCCTTTGGGCTGGACCGTGGACGGTACGGATGTCGGTGGGCAGGCTTGGTACGACTTGTGCTTGGCGGTCGACCCACAAGATGCAGACCGCCTGTACCTCGGTGGGGTCAACCTCTGGAGTTCCGGCGATGGCGGCCAGCAATGGTCTTGCAGTGGCCACTGGTATGCCGGAGGCGAGCGCCCGTATCTCCACGCCGATCAGCACGGCTTGCAGTTTCTGGATGACGGCCGGCTTTTGGTGGCCAACGATGGCGGTGCCTTCGTTTTTGACCCCGACAATTCCACGGCATACGACAGGAGCGCAGGACTGGACATCACGCAAGCCTACCGCACCGACCTCGACCCCCAGTCCATCGACCGGTTCATTGTCGGCACGCAGGACAACGGCACCTTTCTGAAGCACGATGGTGAATGGGAGCACATTCTGGGCGGCGACGGCTTCCAATGCGCGTTTCACGACGCGTTGGACGACGTCCTCTACGCCTCCCTGTATTACGGACAGTTGTTTCGCTCGGACGATGGCGGGAATGCCTTTCAGGAAATCGCGGACAATGCCGGGAGCGATGTGGATGGCCAAGGCGCCTGGTTGACGCCCTGGGAGGTGAGTCCGTTTAATTCAGACTGGGTATACGTGGCCAAAGACAGGGTTTACCGCTCCACCAACCGCGGAAACGACTGGACGGCCATGGACGTCATTTCGGGCGGGGAGTGCACGGCCATGGCCCTTGCGCCTTCGGACGTGAGCCGGCTCTATGTGGTCAAGGAATACAGGCTGTTCCAATCCGCGAACGGCCAGAATTTCACCGAACTCGATCCGCCCAATGGGTTTGACTGGATCGCGGACATCCACGTTGCGGCAGACGATGCCGACCACCTGTGGGCCGCGCTGTCCAACTACAACGACAGCCTCAAGGTCATGGAGAGCACAGACGGCGGCCTCTCGTGGGCCAACCTGTCGGAGGGCCTGCCCCCCGCTCCGGTGAATTGCCTGGAGCGAAACAGCGAAACGGGCACCCTGTATGCCGGCACGGATGTGGGCATCTACAGGTGCGACGCGGCGGCAGGGGCACAATGGGAGCGCATGTCGGTCGGCCTGCCCAATGTGGTGGTCTCCGACTTGATGCTGCACGCCCCATCGGGCCGGCTGGTGTGCGCCACCTATGGCCGGGGTGTCTATACGATGGACCTGCCCGACCCGCCTGCCAAGGACGCCGCCCTGGGCAGGATGTTCAGTCCCCGCGGCGCAGATTGCGCCGAATCGCCGGTGATCTCGGTGCCGGTCCTCAACCTGGGAACCACGGACATCCACCAGCTCCACCTCCAATACGGCTACTTCGGGGGGCAATCGTCCGACACCACATGGAATGGGTTGATTGCACCGGGAGACAGCGCACACCTCAACCTCACCCCACTGGTGGCACCGCCGGGTTGGTCGGACCTCTCGGTCATCATCACCGATGTCGACGGCAGCGCCGACGCCCGGACTTCCAACAACACCCGCTCTGCGCGGTCCATGCGGATCACTGAAGGGACCCAAGTGGTATTGAGCTTTACCTCCGACTGCTTTGGCTCCCAGCACGGCTGGCTGTTCAAGGATGCGCTGGGGCGCGTGCTCCACAGAAGCGGTTGGCTCGATCCCCTGGCAACCGCCACGGATACGCTGTGCCTGCCATCGGGCTGCATCACTTTTGAGGTCCACCGCGACCAGTTGAGCGGCTATGAAAGCCTGATGGCCGATTGCGGAACGGGGCTTGCCTTTAGCATGACCATCGTGGGGCAGGAAGCGCCGTTCATCGTTTCTCCCACCCTCGAAGTCGAGGGCGAATACCCCCTTTGCCTCGACAATGTGCAGGGCGGCGGTTGCACCAACGCCTACGCCTCCAATTTTGACCCGCAGGCCGCGTATGACAATGGCACATGTGAACCCACGTGCTACCCCTTGACCATCAACATCCAGCCCGATTGTACGCCCGAAGAAATCAGCTGGAGCCTCAGCCCCAGCGGTTTGGCCATTGCACCGGGCGGGATACCTGCCGCGGGGCAGCAATGGCAGCTGTGCTTAGCAGAAGGCTGCCGGACCTTCCAAATACAGGACCAGCAGGCCAACGGCTGGACGCCCTGTCCCGACGCGCTGTCATCGGTGACGCTGTCATGCCTTGAAGACACCCTGTACCACGCCGTCAACCCCAACTTCAGCAGTGTATTGCAGACGGAGATCTGCCTGCCACCGGTCGCGCATCCGGGGTGTATGCTCCCGGCCGCCTGCAACTACGATGCCCTGGCCGATGGCCCCGGGCCCTGTGACTATTCCTGCTATGGCTGTACCGACACCACGGCCTGCAACTTTGATTCCACGGCGTGGATGGATGACGGGACCTGCACCCAAGCCTCGGGGTGTACCCACCCGGCAGCATGCAATTTTGACCTGTTTGCGCTGTGCAATGATGGCTCTTGTGACTTTCCGGCAACCGGTTTCGACTGCGCCGGAGAATGCCTCGGCGGAGACCAGGACGGCGATGGCATTTGCGACGGGGACGAGTTCTCGGGATGCACCCATCCCGACGCCTGCAATTTCCTGATCGGCGCCACCGAAGACGATGGTTCGTGCCTCTTCCCCACCACAGCTTGGCCCGATGGCGACGGCGATGGCTACGGGGACGACACGCCCGGCTTGAGCGCGGATTTCTGTGGTGTGCCGCCACCGGGTTGGGTGCTCAACGCCAACGACTGCAACGACGCCAGTGCCAACTTCTACCCCAATGCGCCCTTGGCCCCGCTCGGTGGAGATGTCAACTGCGATGGATTTGTCTCTGGCGCGGAGCTCGCGCCTTGTTCCAGCGACATCAACGGCGATGGCATTACTGCGATCGACGACCTGCTGGGTTTGCTGAGCGAGTTTGGCTGCCTGAGCGATTGCACACAGGATATCGACGGCAACGGAATGGTCTCCAGCGGCGACCTGCTCATTTTGTTGGCGGCTTTCGGCATGGAATGCACGAATTGAGGATGGCTGCCCCCGATTTTTGGGCGAATTTCGGGGCATGTCAGATGCCATTCGTCAATTGGAGCCCGCTACACTGTGGGGCCGCTTCGCAGACTTGAACGCCATACCCCGCGCTTCCGGCAAGGAAGAGGCCGTATGCCATTGGATCACCAACCTCGCAAAAGGGGCCGGCTTGGACGTCTCCTCAGATGGGGTAGGCAATGTCTTGGTGCGCAAAGCGGCCAGCCCGGGCATGGAAAACCGGAAGACGGTGATCCTGCAGAGCCATGTGGACATGGTCCATCAAAAAAACAACGACACGTCCTTTGACTTCGACACCGAGGGCATCCGGATGAAGATCGACGGCGATTGGGTGCGGGCCGAAGGCACCACGCTGGGCGCAGACAACGGACTCGGAGTGGCCACGATGCTGGCCTTGATGGAGTCCACCGACATCGCGCACCCCCCGCTCGAGTTCTTGTTTACCATAGACGAGGAGACGGGCATGACCGGCGCACTCGAGCTGCAGCGCGACTGGATGAAAGGCGACATCTTGCTCAACCTCGACACCGAGGACGACCGGGAGATTGGCATCGGATGTGCTGGCGGCATTGACCTTGGTTTTTCCGGGAAGTTCAACACCGTGCCGGCGGCGCTGAGCCACGGGGTACAAATCGAAGTAAAGGGCGGCAGTGGCGGTCACTCCGGCATGGACATCCACAAAGGCATTGCCAACGCCAACAAGGTCCTTGTGCGCATCCTGCGCGAAATGGACCTGGCGTGCACGGCTGACGAGCGCATTGCACTGGCCGCTTTCGAAGGCGGAGGATTGCGCAATGCCATTCCCCGGGAAGCGGGGGCGACACTCGCCAGCGATTCGGATGCCGCAGCATGGGCCAGCCGAATGGCCGCCTTGACCCAAGCCATTCAGGCGGAGTACCGCACCACGGACCCCAACCTCACGGTTGACTTTCACCCTACAGGCGCGCCTCAAACGGTGCTTGAAAGCGGCGCGGCGGCGGCATTGCTGGCAGCACTGGACCTCTGCCCCAACGGCATTGACCGGATGAGCCCGGACATCCCCGGCTTGGTGCAGACCTCCAACAACCTCGCCCGCCTGCAATTGGTGGATGGCGCAGTGGAAGTCCATTGCCTGACGCGCAGTTCTGTGGACACCGAAAAAATGGACCTGGCCCGGCGGATCGAGGCGGGCTTTGACATGGCTGGACTCGCCGCAGCGCGGGGTGGCGCATACCCCGGATGGACGCCGGATCCCAGCAGCGAGGTGGTCCAAATGATGGCCGACCTGTACAAGGAACTCCACGGGGAAGACCCGTTGGTGCTGGCCTGTCACGCGGGACTGGAGTGCGGCATCCTCGGCAGCCGCTACCCGGGACTCGACATGGTGAGTTTTGGGCCCACCATCCTGGGTGCCCACAGCCCCGACGAACGCGCCTCCATTCCTTCCGTGCGCAAGTATTGGGCATGGTTGATTGAAGCGCTGGCGCGCACGCCACAAACAGCATAATGGCAGATTCAAGCACACGCAGGCCGCGCATCGTGGTCACCAATGACGACGGCATCACCGCCAAGGGCATTCAGTCCCTGGCCGAGGCCATGACCGAATTTGGAGACGTCTACGTCATCGCGCCGGACAGCCCCCAAAGCGGCATGGGCCACGCCGTCACCTTTAGCCGCATCCTGAGGCTGCACCCCTTTGAATTTGAGCGGGGCAGTACAGAAGCGCGGTCGTGTTCGGGAACGCCCGTGGACTGCGTCAAGCTGGCCATGGCCGAAGTCTTTGGCGAGGACGACCTGCCCGACCTGCTGGTGAGCGGCATCAACCACGGCAGCAACGCCTCCATCAACGTCATCTACTCCGGCACCATGTCCGCCGCTGTGGAGGGCGCCATGTGCGGCATCCCCTCCATCGGGTTTTCCCTGCTGGACGAGCGTTGGGACGCCGATTTCACGGCCTCGGTCGGCGTGGCGCGCACGCTGGCCAAGACCGTCCTGGAACGGGGCTTGCCATCGGGCACCTGCCTCAACGTCAACATCCCCAAACTGCCACCGGCAGACTTGAAGGGCATCCGGATTTGCCGGCAGGCGATGGGCCATTGGCGCGACACCTTTGACCAGCGCCAGACCCCGGGAGGCAGTCCCTACTACTGGATGCGCGGGGAATTCCACAACCCCGACAAAGGCGAAGACACCGATATCCACGCCTTGAATCAAGGCTATGCCAGTGTCGTTCCCGTCCAATTTGACCTGACCGCCCACCACACCATTGGCACGCTCAATGGTTGGAACCTCGGAAATGAAGCGTGAACTCCCCGATCATTTGGTGGCCGGCATGCTCGGTGCCGTGGCGTCAGCCGTGGCGGGCTATGTGTTGCTCGGCGTCTTTTGGGGCTGGTGGCAGGACGCGTCATTCATGTACTTCCACCGTGAAGTCTTCCTCGGCAGTCCCCTCTACAAGGACCGCATCCTGAGCCTCTGTGTGCTGGCCATCGTGCCGACTTTCCACTGGGCATACCGCCGTGAAAAAGACCGTTTCGCCCGGGGGACCATGCTGGTGATGATCCTGATGGTGTTGGCCATTGTCTTTCTGCAATACGGCGAATGAACCCGCAGTCCACCTCTGATTCCACGGGTGTGCGCCGGTTGTACATCCTCACAGGGGAGCCTTCTGGAGAGGCCCATGCTGCTGCTGTGGTGCGCGCCATGCGCGATGTGCAACCCGATCTGGCCATCCGGGGCATCGGGGGCGATGCCATGGCGGCCGAAGGTGTGGAATTGGTAGAACATGTGCGCCACACCGCCATCATGGGCTTTGCGGAAGTGCTCCGCAAAATCGGGTACATCCGACAGCTGATGGCGCGGGTCAAAGACGACATCCAGCGTTTTGGCCCCGACCGCATCCTGATCGTGGACTACCCGGGGTTTAACCTGCGCATGGCCACGTGGGCGCGCAAAGCAGGCTACCCGGTGGACATGTACATCGCCCCGCAAGTGTGGGCCTGGAAACGGCGGCGGATTCACCGCATGGCGCGCGACCTCCAGCGCTTGTATGTCATCCTGCCGTTTGAAGCGGCGCACTATGCCGAGGTGCCGTTGCGCGTGGAATACGTGGGGCACCCGCTGGCCGACGACGTCCTCCCCCCATCGCCCGGGTCCGCGGCCGAATGGAGACAGCGCATGGGCCTGCCTTTGGATGGCCAAATATTGGCCTTGCTCCCCGGTTCCCGCAGACAAGAAATTGAGCGGATGCTCCCTTGCCTGCAGGATGCCGCCGGGCAGCTCACCTCCTTTCTGCCCGTTGTTGCCGGCGCCCCCGGACGGGTGCGGGAAGACTACAACACAGCCCTTCCCGTGGTTTTTGGAGAGACCCGCGCCCTGTATCGACACGCCACGGCGGGCATTGTCACGAGCGGCACGGCGACCCTTGAGGCGGCGCTCAGCGGGATGCCCCAGGTGGTGGCGTACAAGACGAGTCCGCTCACGTACAGGCTCGCGCGGTGGTTTTCCAATGTGCGGTTCATCTCCTTGGTGAACCTGGTGCTCAACCGCGAGGTGGTGCCCGAGCTCATCCAAGGCGCATGCACGCCAGACAAGCTCTCGGCTGCCCTCAAAGACCGCTGTACACCCGCATCCTTGAGCCGGCACCAAGAAGACCTCGGGCAACTGCGCACCGCCCTCTCCAAAAAAGGCGCGGCCTTGAATGTGGCCCGTGGGGTGCTCCGGTTGGACGGTTGAAGGAGCAGGAGCTGTCCAGCACGCCGCCCAAAGGATCAGTCAAACACCGGGACGGGCTCGTCCCTGCTGTGGCTCAAATCGTAGGCAAACTGAAGGGTACGGCTTTCTCCGGCTGCCAACCGCAGCTGCCAACGCACTATCCCATTGCCTTCATTCAATACGCCACCGCCGAGCGATTCAGGCGCCACTTCGATTTCAGCGCTGCGTGAAACGGGAAGGGGCTCTTCGATGACCAGTTCTCCGGCGATCCCGCTTCTGTTGGTCGCCGTGATCGTGTACGCCCGGTGATGCTTGACCCGGTTGCCGAGGTTGGACTTGCTGCACAGGGCCGATTCTCGGGAGCGCTCGACCGTCCAATCGCGCACGCCACCGGCATCCACCACGAGGCTGTCGCCGCGCTGCGAGACCCACACTTTGCCTGCTGGGCGGTCGTCTATCATGAGCAGGGCCTTTTCCATCTGGGCTACGGGGAGCCCGGGCAGGGGCACACTGAGCCGCATGTTGACCACGGGAGATTGCTTGGGCACGGCATAATGGCGCACGGCGACCGGCAACTGCTGCTGCTGCAAGCCGACGTTTCGTTGCCAATCAGCGCCCACCGCCAATCCATCCACCTGCCAAAGGACGCCCGGCCAGTCGGAGGCGCTTCCCGCCTCTGCTTCCATCACCCGCGCGCCCTTGCGCGGCTGTGCGTAAGCGGCAGTCAGCATCTCGGGAACGGCGTCCGGCCTGCTGTCTAATCCCCTGTACGCTGCATCGTGAAACCGCACAGAAACCGCCGCATCCCATACCGGAAGGTCCATGGCGGCGTCCGCCCGTTGGCTCCAGGTGAGCCCGGGCTGGGTACCGGAGTTCAAGGTGAGCACGTCCGCAGGCGTCCAGCATTGCGCCGGCCCCCACTCCACCACCTGCGTCCAAAGCGCACCTGAGGCGCCCTCCGGCATCTCGACCGTCCATTGCTGCACCTGTCGTGGGGCCCACTCTGCACGCGCCGCGCGCAGCACTTCCATCTGCTTTTCCTTGGCTTCGATTTCCGACGTCAACTCCACCCGCCGGTACAACAGGTCTTTGACTTCTTCGTGCATGAAATCAGCCACTTCGGCGAGGTCTTCGACCAGGAGCGCCTCGGAAGTTCCGCCCACCTTGCGGTTTGCCCGCAACAGGGCCAGGTCTTCTTCAACCAGTTGGAACTGGGCGTTTTTGAGGGCCAACTCCAACACGGCGTCTTCCAGCTCGCCATCGGCCTTCTCCCAAGCCGCCTGGCCACCCGCCCGGAACCAGTCCGACGCTTGGGCCTGTACCCCACCCCTCGGCCCCTCCGTATCGGCAGCGAAGACCAAGACATCCGAGGGCCGGCTGGCATGGAAGCTGAGGGCCACAGCGCAAGGGCCGGACCGGGCTTCCGCTTTCCATGTGGTCACGACCGCATCGCGGAAAACGTCCACATGGTCCAGCGTCTGGCCGGATATTTCGGCGGAGGCGCTCAGGAGGCCCAAGGCCAGTCCTGCCACCTGACAAATACGGGAATGCATGGCGGCAATTTCCCGCTTCAGGTCAGGGGATGCAAATCACGGTATCCACAAAAGGTGAATAGGCCACCCACAACCCCAAGCCGCCGTCAATGTTTGTGGCGACATCCGCCGGATTTGAAAAAGGAGATCCTTGGGCCTGGAGCTGCTCTTCCATGGTGGAAATGGCTTCGTATGCGCCCCTGTCAATGTGGTCCCAGCGCACCACCACCGTGTCTCCGAGTTTGTAGAAACCGATTTCATCGGGGTTGGCTCCCTCTTCAAAATCTTCGGCTGTCACCGGTCGGAATTGGGAGAATTCAAAAGCGAGCCCATTGAAGATGGCGTCATCCACCGCAGAGATCGTGGGGTACAAGAATCCCGCATCCTTGCCCACACGCATGCCGCTCCATCGGTACGCATTGCCCAGAGAATCGGGGTCTTCGAAGTTGGTGTAGATGAAACCAAGGGAATCGACGTTGCCCGGTGCTTCAAACCACATGCTGTCCAAGGGCACGGGCGGATTGAGTTTGGATACGGCGTAGGCGGTGTCGCCATCCAAAGCCGCCATCAGGGCGTAGGTACTGCCCACTTGACCGGTCAAAGTCAGGCTGGTGTAGGCGCACAAATTGCTCAGAATCAACACTTCAACAGGTACTCCAATGAGGGAGGCGGCCAGAAACAACTCGTTTGGACTCAAGGCATCCGCGCAGATCTCATCGAGCACGTGCGTCACCCCATCCACTGTCAGGGTCACGGTGCCGCCGCCGGCATAGAGCGAACCCAACAACGAGGCATCCACCGGGGCGAAATAGTCCTGCGAATGGCTCAAGAGCACCACAGGCGGTTGGCCGGGCTCGATGCGGCCTTCGACCACCAGCAACGCCTGAGCCTCGGGCAGCGAAACGTCGATGGGGGTCTCGCAGGAAGACAACCAAAAAACGGAGCACACCGCCAACAAAAGCGCGCAAGAAAAAGTGGGACGGGAATTCATGCTGCGGTAACGTTGTGCTGTGAGAACGTCTGTCCAAGGCTCATGTTCAAAATTAGTCCCAGAGATTTTGGCTGTTGTGTCAATCCTCTCCCACTTTCTGCGACCTTTACCGCTCGTTCTGTACCATGTTCAATCGCCGTCAGCTCCGAATCAAAGTGCTGCATGCCCTCTATGCGCTCCACGCAGACAAAGAGGGATCCGTAGAAGAATCGCACAAATTTCTCCAGTCTTCCCTTGAGAAGACCTACGAGTTGTATTTGTTGTTGCTTCTGCTCATTGCCGAATTGCAAGACGCTGCAATAGAGCGAATTGAGGCCGGTAGGTTAAAGCAGCAACCCACCAAGGAAGACCTCCACCCCAACACCAAATTCGTCAACAACAAGCCCCTGCGTGTCATCACCAAGAGCAAGGAGCTGGCGAAGGAAGCGGCCAACCGGAAGTTGGGTTGGGGGCAAGAGCAGGATTTGATCAAGCGCTTGTTCAAGTCCTTGGTAGCCAGTGAGGAATACCTGGCCTACATGGCCAACGAAGAGCGCGGATTCCAACATGACCGAGAATCGCTCAACCGGATGTTCCGCAAGCACATTGTCAACGACGAGGGGCTGCAGGAGTGGATTGAAGAACAGAGCATTTTGTGGAGTGACGACTTGGATTTGGCCAGTTCCATCGTCCTCAAGACGGTCAAGACCATTGCTGAGGATTCAGATGATTTGCTCTTGAGCGACATGTGGAAGGAAGACGGCGACGACCGCCAATTCCTCGAGGACCTCTACAGCAAGAGCTTGGATTTGGCCGGTGAGCACGACGCCTTGATTGAAGAAGCGGCCTCCAATTGGGACTTGGAAAGGATCGCAACCATGGATTTGCTGTTGCTGCGCATGGCCTTGTCCGAAGCCCGATCCTTCCCTTCGATCCCCCTCAAAGTGACCATGAACGAGTACATCGATTTGGCCAAGTTCTACAGCACGGACAAGTCGAGTGCCTTTGTGAACGGGGTGTTGGACAAGCTGTTCAATGCCATGACCGAGGACGGCACCATTGTCAAAACCGGAAGGGGCCTCATCGGGTGATGAAGGAGGGGCCAGTGCACATGGCTGCTGCATGCCGCTTCGCTGTTTGCGTGCTGTTGTTTGCCGCATGTGGCGCATCCGATGACCAACAGGTCGATGCTTCCTTCATTCACATTCCCGGAGCAGATGGGCAAAAGGAGATGCCTGAAGCCTCTTGGCTCAACGACTCCTTGGACCTCGGGATATTGGCGGCAGGCGCAGTGACCCAGGTCGAATACGTGCTGGAAAACACGGGGAGCGCCCCCTTGCTCATTGCACAGGTTCGGCCGAGTTGCGGATGCACGCTCGCCCGCCAATGGGACGAAGGCCCCATCCCGGCAGGAGAAAGCCGGACACTGATCCTTGAATTCGATGCGGGGGAGCGCGTGGGCGCCGTTGCGGAATACGCCACGGTGGTCACCAATGCTGTCCCTTCTTCGTCGACCCTTCATTTCTCAGCCCGCATTGTGGGGCCGGGATCCACATTGACACCTTAGATTTAGTGCAGACCATGAACCCCATCAACCTCGTTTTGACCCAGGCTTCCCCCGCAGGTGGAGGCAGCACCCTGGTTTTCATCTTCGGCACCATGCTGGTGTTCTATTTCTTCATCATGCGCCCCCAATTGAAGAAGCAGAAAGAGGCCCGGAAATTTCGGGAGAACATTGCCAAAGGTGACAAGGTGGTCACCGTGGGTGGCATCCACGGCAAAGTGCTTGATGTCAATGAAAAAACGGCCATTCTGCAGGTGGCCAAAGGCGAGATTCGCGTCGATTTGGGGGGCATCTCCGCAGAGGGTGTGGCCGACGCAGAGGCCATCAAAGCCGGCAGCTGATGGCGGAGGGTAAGCGCACATTCAGCTTTACGCCCATCCGCGGCAAGACCTTTGCCATATGCTTGGGGTTGGCTTCCTTTCTCTGGCTGCTCCGGACCATGGAGGATGACCGCGAGGTCACCTACAGGTTTCAAATAGAACTTGTTGGTGCTGAAGCCAATACGGGCTTACAGGCCGTCCTCATCGATTCCATCGCCGAAGCGCAGGTCATCGTCTCCCCTTGGGACCACCTGTTGGGCCGCTGGATCCCGAACCGAGAACCGGTGCGCCTCTTGGTAGAAGGGCTGCGCACCCCGCGCACAGAGGTCCCATCGGCGCAGTTGGCGACGGAAGTGTCCAAAAGAATGGGGGCCTCGGCCCGTGTCGAAAACATCACGCCGGCCACCTTGGCCATAGACGTCAGGCGCAGGAAATCCAGCAATTAATCCATGACCCCGATCCGCCCCGCCCTCGGCCTCTCCCTCCTGCCCATTGTGATCCTCGTGCTGTTGCTCGCGGCTGACGTGGTCGCCTTTGGAGAGGACAGCAGTTACGGGAGCAATCAAATCGCCTTGCTGCTCGCATCGGGAGTCGCCGTGGCCATCGGCTTGTACCGCGGCCAAAAGTGGGACCTGTTCGAGCAGCGCATCAAGGATACCCTGGGCGATGCCATCGGGGCCATCCTGATCCTGCTGCTCATTGGTGCGCTGGCCGGCACGTGGCTGGTATCGGGCATCATACCCACCTTGATTGACGTGGGACTGGACGTGCTCTCGCGGGAGGTGTTCCTGCCGGCGGCGTGCATCCTGTGCGCAGCGGTGAGCTTGGCCACAGGCTCGAGCTGGGGCACTGTAGGTACTGTGGGTGTGGCACTCATCGGCATTGGTCAAGCGTTGGGATTGAGCGAAGGGTGGATCGCCGGTGCCATCATCTCAGGCGCCTATTTTGGAGACAAGCTCTCTCCGCTGTCCGACACGACCAACCTGGCGCCCACCGTGGCCGGAACGGACCTTTTTACACACATCCGTTTCATGCTCTGGACCACCGTGCCGAGCATCACCATCGCGCTCATCGTGTTTACCATTGCCGGTCTGGGCTCCGGCAGTGGAGAAGCGGACCTCGGCGGTGCCGCCGTGATGCAGGCCGAATTGGCACGGCACTTCAACCTCCATTGGGCGCTGTTCCTGGTGCCGGTCGGCGTGATCGTGCTCATCGCCCGCCGTGTGGCGCCCGTGCCGGCACTGTTTTTGGGCGTCTTGGGTGGTGCGGTGGCCGCGGCGATTGCCCAACCTGCGCTGTTGGCCTCCTTGGCCGAAGATGCGCTGGGCCCTGCGCTGGGATTGGGCCCCACCCGCATTGGAACAGCCTTTACTGCGCTGATGTCTGCGGCAGCCCTCGACACCACCGTAGAAACCGGCAATCCCGTGGTGACCAAGCTGCTGTCTTCGGGTGGCATGGCGGGCATGCTCAACACCGTTTGGCTCATCATCTGTGCGCTCACCTTTGGCGCTGTGATGGGCGCCGCTGGATTCCTCGAGCGGATCACGCACGCCATCCTGACAGCAGTCAACGGCACTTTTTCGCTGGTCTTTGGCACCGCCTTCTCCAGCGTGGTGTTCAACATCATCGCCGCCGACCAGTACATCGCCATCGTGGTGCCGGGCCGGATGTTCCGCGAGGCTTACAAGGAGCGCGGGGTCGCACCACAGGTGCTGAGCCGCACCCTCGAGGATGCGGGCACCGTGACGAGCGTGCTCATCCCGTGGAACACCTGTGGCGTGGCCCAAAGCGGCGTGCTAGGGGTGGGCGTGTTGGCCTTTGCCCCCTACTGCGTATTCAACTATGTGAGCCCCTTGATGACCTTGGTGGTCGCGGCTTTGGGCTTTCGCATCCCTCAAGTGGAGGCACCCGGAGATGCCCCCACGGGTTAACGCGGGAACCCTTTGGCCCGCGAGTTGTTGAACCCCCCTATGGCACAGGACGTCTATCCCTCCCTTCAGGACGAACGCGTGATCCGGGTGGAGCGCGCGGGGGAAAACAACCTGCAAGACATCGACGTGACCATCCCGCGCAACCGCCTGGTGGTGGTGACGGGGGTGAGCGGTTCGGGCAAATCCAGCCTGGCCTTTGACACCCTCCATGCCGAGGGGCAGCGGCGCTACTTGGAGACCTTTAGCGCCTACGCGCGGCAATTCATGGGCGGGCTCGAAAGGCCCAAAGTGGAGCGCATCACCGGCTTGAGTCCGGTCATTGCCATTGAGCAAAAGACGATCAGCCGCAATCCGCGCTCCACGGTGGGGACGGTGACCGAGCTGCTGGACTTTTTGAGGGTGCTGTTTGCCCGGGCGTCGACCGCGTATTCCAGCGCCACCGGAGAGCCCATGGTGCGTTTTACCGACGAGGGCATTCTCGGCCGGATCGCCCAAGACCACCCGGGGGAGCGCCTGCTGCTGCTGGCCCCGTTGGTGCGCGGGCGGAAGGGGCATTACCGCGAGCTGTTTGAAAGCATTCAAAAGCAAGGCTACCTGCGGGCCCGGGTCGACGGCGAGGTGGTAGAACTCGAGCCGGGATACCGGGTCGACCGCTACAAGGTGCACGACATAGAGGTGGTGGTGGACCGCATTGTGATGCCCGAAGAACCGGCCATCAATGCCGAAGGGCTGCCCGCCGATGAAGAGACCGAAAGGGTGATGCGCTCGGTGCGCACGGCACTGGCCATGGGCAAGGGCAGCATGATGGTGCTGCCTGTGGACGATGCCATCCCACGCCATTTCTCGCGGGCCCTGATGTGTCCCACCACGGGCATCAGCTACCCCGAACCCGAGCCCAACCTCTTTTCGTTTAACTCGCCCTATGGCGCCTGCCCTACATGCAATGGCTTGGGACAGGTGGCCGAAGCGGACCGCGCGCTGATCATTCCCGACGACAGCAAAAACCTCCGGCAGGGCGGCCTCGCCCCGCTCGGCGCGCTCAAGGCGGGCTGGACCCGGGATGTCATCACCACGATTTTGGTGGCCGGAGGGCACTCGGCGCGCACCCCGATGGGCGAGGTCGATGAAGCGGTGCTCTCGTCCATCTTGTATGGCTCGGACCGCCCCATCACCCTGCCGGGCAAAGCGGGTACGAGGGAGCGAAAAATCCGGTTCGACGGGCTCATCGCCACCATAGAGCGGTCGGCCAAGGCGGGGTCCGGGGCGCCGCTGCGCCGGTGGGCACAGAAATTCCTGCACAAGCGCGCCTGCCCGGCGTGTGGAGGCTCCCGACTCAAACCAACCGCCCACCAGTTTCGCATCGGCGAGGCCACACTGCCCGATGTGGTGGCCATGGACCTGGGCAGCCTGGCGGCTTGGGCCCACACCGCCCTGGAGAAGATGGACAAGCGGCAGGCCGCCATCGCCGCGGAGCCGCTCAAAGAGATCGCGGGGCGGCTGGGCTTCCTGCTCGACATGGGGCTGGAGTACCTGACCCTGGACCGGCCGGCGCGGTCGCTGAGTGGCGGAGAGGCCCAACGCATTCGGCTCGCCACCCAAATCGGATCCAAGCTCACCGGCGTGCTGTACATCTTGGACGAGCCGAGCATCGGCCTGCACCAGCGGGACAACCAGCGCTTGATCGACAGCCTGAAGACGCTGCGCGATGTGGGCAATACGGTCATCGTGGT
>Ga0115568_10000448_pt1 | contig 30791 bp, 28 predicted proteins | sample COGITO_mtgs_1204_FD_87296 | JGI IMG/M metagenome (GOLD analysis project Ga0115568, IMG submission 87296) | Pelagic marine microbial communities from North Sea - COGITO_mtgs_120426 | ecosystem: Environmental > Aquatic > Marine > Epipelagic | place: Germany:Helgoland, sampling site Kabeltonne...
AAAAAACAAAAAAATGAGAAAACTTGAATCATCTTCAAATCTTTTGTTAAACTTCTGTGATGCATTTTTGCAACTCCTGCATATTTTACAAAATTATAACCAGTAATAGTTCCGAAAAAAATAAACCAATTTAAGCTTTCATTAGATGTAAATTCAAAATAAGCTTCTGTAATTCTTAAAAAGGCAAATACCGCAAAAGCAACATGAATACTTGCGTTTAAATAAAAATTAAAAACTAATTTTAATAATCTCATTTTACAAAAATAGCCTTTATGTTAATAACATTTAAATATGGTTGATAATTAACAGACTTTTCTCTGTTTTAATTAAACTTGAAACCTTCTAAAATCCGTATTTTTGCTCCATAAAAATCAATCTTTTTTATGTATTTGTAATAAACACATAAAACGGCTGAAATATGTACAAATAAAAATTTATTTAATGAATACAAATTTGTTTCAAAACAGACATATTGGTCCTAATGAAAAGGAGCAAAAAAAAATGTTATCAGCGATAAAAGCAGATAGTTTAGATCAGTTAATTTACGAAACCGTTCCTGATGATATTCGTTTAAAAAACGAATTAGATTTGGCACCTGCAAAAAGTGAATATGAATATTTAGCACATATTAAAGAGTTATCTGAAAAGAATAAAGTTTTTAAAAGTTACATCGGCTTAGGATATCATGAGTCAATTGTGCCAAGTGTAATTCAGCGTAATATCTTAGAAAACCCAGGCTGGTATACAGCATATACTCCTTATCAGGCAGAAATTGCGCAAGGACGCTTAGAGGCTTTGTTAAATTTTCAAACAATGATTTGCGATTTAACGGGAATGGAATTAGCAAATGCTTCACTATTAGATGAAAGTACTGCTGCTGCCGAGGCAATGGCTTTGTTGTATGATGTTAGAGAAAGAGCACAAAAGAAAGCAAACATAAATAAGTTTTTTGTTTCAGAAGAAATTCTGCCACAAACACTATCTGTTTTACAAACACGCTCAGTTCCTATTGGAATTGAATTAGTGATTGGAAATCATGAAGAATTCGATTTTTCGGATGATTTTTTCGGAGCTATTTTACAGTATCCCGGAAAACATGGACAAATATTCGATTATACTGATTTTGTTACAAAAGCGAACAATAGCAATATAAAAGTTGCAGTAGCTGCTGATATTTTATCATTAGTAAAGTTAAAATCACCTGCCGAATTTGGCGTTGATGTTGTTGTAGGAACCACACAGCGTTTTGGAATTCCTTTAGGATACGGAGGACCTCATGCAGCGTACTTTGCAACTAAAGAAAAATACAAAAGAAGTATTCCTGGTCGTATTATTGGTGTTACCAAAGATATAAATGGAGTGCGTGCTTTACGTATGGCATTGCAAACACGTGAGCAACATATTAAACGAGAAAAAGCGACTTCTAACATTTGTACTGCACAAGTTTTATTGGCTGTTATGGCGGGTATGTATGCAGTTTATCATGGTAAAAATGGGTTGCAGTTTATTGCTGATTCTGTGCATAATAAGACAAAATTAGTTGCAGATTATTTAGAAAAAGCAGGGTTTAATCAACGTAATACTTTTTATTTTGATACTTTGTTAGTAGAAATAGATTGTATAAAATTAAAGTCTGTTGCAGAATCTTTTAAAGTCAACTTTAATTATATAGACGATAAACATATTTCTATTTCGATAAACGAAGCGACTACACAGAAAGATTTGATGAAATTATTTACCATTTTTGGTCAACTAAAAAATAAACCTCTTGCTTCTGACACCGAAAATTTTGATGAATTTCATCAAATTTTAACTCAAAAATCCTTTGATGCAGATTTTGATGTAATTCCAGAAAGTATCTCAAGAAATACTCCGTTTTTAGAAAATGATGTATTTAACAGTTATCAATCTGAAACAGACATGATGCGCTATATTAAAAAATTAGAGCGTAAAGATTTAGCTTTAAATCATTCTATGATTTCTTTAGGATCTTGTACAATGAAATTAAATGCTGCATCAGAAATGTTACCTTTAAGCAATCCTCAATGGGGTAACATTCACCCTTTTGTGCCATTAAATCAAGCGGAAGGATATCAAGAAATATTAAAAAGATTAGAACATCAACTAAATATAGTTACTGGTTTTGCAGGCACTTCTTTACAACCAAATTCTGGAGCTCAAGGGGAGTTTGCCGGTTTAATGACAATCAGAGCATACCACCAATCAAATGGAGATTCACATAGAAATATTTGTTTAATTCCTGCTTCTGCACATGGTACAAACCCTGCTTCTGCAGTTATGGCAGGTATGAAGGTTGTAGTTACCAAAACGGACGAAAGAGGAAATATTGATGTCGAAGATTTGCGTACAAAAGCAATTGATCATAAAAACAACCTATCTGCTTTAATGGTTACCTATCCTTCAACACATGGGGTTTACGAAAAAGCGATTATGGAAATCACGCAAATTATTCATGATAATGGCGGACAAGTTTATATGGATGGCGCAAATATGAATGCTCAAGTTGGTCTTACAAACCCTGCAACAATCGGTGCAGATGTTTGTCACCTGAACTTACACAAAACATTTGCAATTCCACATGGTGGCGGAGGACCGGGAGTTGGTCCAATTTGTGTAGCTCCTCAATTAGTGCCTTTTTTACCAACGAATCCTTTAGTTTCGACTGGAGGAGAAAATGCAATTACTGCTATTTCTTCCGCTCCATGGGGTTCTGCTTTAGCTTGTTTAATCTCTTACGGATACATTACAATGCTCGGTGCAAAAGGACTCACAGATTCAACCAAGAATGCCATCTTGAACGCCAACTATATAAAAGAACGTTTGCAAGGGCATTACAATACTTTGTATACTGGTGAAATGAACAGAGCTGCGCACGAAATGATTATTGATTGTCGTGATTTTAAGCAAAATGGGATTGAGGTTGTTGATATCGCAAAGCGTTTAATGGATTATGGCTTTCATGCACCAACAGTTTCGTTTCCTGTTGCAGGAACTATGATGATTGAACCCACTGAATCTGAGAGTATTGCTGAATTAGATCGTTTTTGTGATGCCATGATTTCTATTCGTGAAGAAATTAAACACGCTACAAAAGAGGATAACAATAATCCTTTAAAAAATGCACCTCACACACAAGAAATGCTAACTTCAGATGAATGGAACTTACCATATACTAGAAAACAAGCTGCATTTCCTTTAGATTATATCGCAGAAAACAAATTTTGGCCCTCGGTACGCAGAGTTGATGACGCTTTTGGAGACAGAAACTTAGTTTGCTCCTGCAGTCCAATTGAAAATTATATGTAGAATTATAAGAATCTTAAACACTTTAAACCACTTCTATCGAAGTGGTTTTTTTATTAAATGTAGTCTTTTTTATCTTGACATTTTCAATTAAAAAAAAGGAGCATATTTAAATCAATATAATTCAGCTCTATTATTTGTAAAAGAGATTTGCGTTTATCAAATGAAAACTAATAAATAAAAATCAGCATAAAAAAACTCCAACAAATAAATGTTGGAGTTTTAAATATCTTAAAAATTCTAGAAGAATTAATTTTTCTTGAATTTTGCATATTTCGTTTTAAATTTATCGATACGTCCTGCAGCATCAATAAGTTTAGATTTACCAGTGTAAAATGGGTGAGATGTTCTAGAAATCTCTAATTTTACTAAAGGATACTCAACACCATCAACTTCTAACGTTTCTTTAGTGTCTACTGTAGAACGTGTTAAAAATACATCTTCGTTAGACATGTCTTTAAACGCTACCATTCTATAATTTTCTGGATGAATTCCTTTTTTCATTTTATTATATTTTAATACTTTAATGTTATGTTTGCATGAGGAAGTTGGTAAAGCTTACTCATTTATATAAATAGTTTTATATACTATTTACAGGCTGCAAATTTAACTATATTTTTTAATTAAAAAATAATTATTTTACTTTTATTTGGACTCCTAAATACATTCATTACTTTTACACCTAATTTTGTTGATGATTAGTGGTTTATAGCTGCTTTTTTGAAAACTAAAAAGATTAAAAATCAATAAAAAAAATAGAGAAAATGAAAAATAGTGTTGTACTTATTTCTTTTTTAGCGTGTTTTATGCTAATTACCTCTTGCTCTGAAGTCTATAAATTTAGCTTAGAACACAAAAAACAAACTACTTTAAATTCTAATTTTAAAGTAACTTTAAAAGAAATGGAAGATAAAGCTATAAACCGAGTCCAGTTTTTTGTAAACGGACAAGAAATTTCTTCGGAAGGCACTTCCGTAAACATAAACACATCTGATTTTGGAATCGGTAAACATCAAATTTCTGCTTTAGTTTTTTATCCTGAAAAGACAAAAAAAGAAAATAGCTTTTTTGAAGTTTTAGCCAACAAAGCACCTGTTGTTTATGGTTATAACATCATTAATGAATATCCCCATGACACCAAAGCTTACACCCAAGGTTTAGAATATCATAACGGTTTTTTATATGAAACTACAGGACAAAGAGGGCAATCTACTCTTAGAAAAGTAGAAATTAAAACAGGTAAAGTTTTACAAAAAACAGCTTTAAATGAAAAGTATTTTGGTGAAGGAATGACCATTTTTAATAATAAAATTTATTGGTTAACATGGCAAGCTAAAAAGGGTTTTGTATATAATTTAGACACCTTTAAACAAGAGAAAGAGTTTACTTACAATAATAGCAAAGAAGGTTGGGGTTTTACACATAATGATACAGACTTAATTAAATCTGATGGTTCTCATAAAATTTGGTTTTTAGATTCGGAAACCTTAAAAGAGAAAAAATCAATACAAGTATATACAAATAAATATGCCGTTAAAGATTTAAACGAGTTAGAATTAATTGATGGAAAAATCTATGCAAATAAATATCAACAAAACGCAATTGTTATTATTGACCCAACAACGGGTATCGTAGAAGGAATTGCGAATTTAAAATCTTTGAAAAAAGAAATGGAAAAAACGCAGAAGTTAGTTCCTGAAGATGAGGTTTTAAATGGAATTGCTTTTGATGCTAAAAACAATAGGTTATTTGTAACAGGGAAACATTGGGGAAAATTATTTGAAATCGAATTAGTTAAAAAACAATAATTGGCTTCATAAAAAGTTCTATTATTGATAAATATAATTTAATAGGTTGAGCGAAGTCTAAATCTAAATTAACCTCTCGATACTGCTCGAGAAGACACAAAAAATTATGCGTAATATTATAACACTTTTAATTTTAGTAGTTCTTATTTCGGTAAGTTCTTGCGATAGAAAAGATTTTAACACAATACCTAGTTCTGGAAAATTACAATTTTCTAAAGACACCGTGTACTTAGATACTGTTTTTACAAATATTGGCTCTGCAACATACAATCTAAAAGTTTATAATCGCGGAAATAATGCAATAACTATTCCGAGAATTCAATTAGAAAACGGGAATAACTCCAACTACAGATTAAATGTTGACGGAATTCCTGGTAAAGATTTTACAAATATCGATATTCTTGAGAAAGACAGTATTTTTATTTTTATTGAAACAACAATTAGCGCGGATAACATTTTAGATCCGTTGTATACAGATAAAATTTTGTTCGGTAATGGTGATACGCAACAAAATGTAGATTTAGTAACTTTAGTGCAAGATGCTAATTTTATTTTTCCGGGAAGAGATGGCGTTACAATGAAAATTGACAGCCTTAAACTTGACGGACAACCAACTACGCTAAAAGGTCGTTTTTTAACTGATACCGAATTAACTATTACAAATACGAAACCAACAGTCATTTATGGTTTTGCTGCTGTACCAGAAAACAAAACTTTAACTATTGAAGCTGGATCTCGAATTCACTTTCATAACAACTCTGGCTTAATTGTAGACAATAAAGCATCTTTAAAAGTAAACGGAACTTTAACTGAAAAAGTAATTTTTGAGGGCGATCGTTTAGAACATTCTTTTAATGAAACTGCAGGTCAATGGGGAACTATATGGATGCGTGCAGGGAGTCTAGAAAACGAAATGAATCATACGATTATTAAGAACGGAATTATCGGAATTTTGGTTGATAGCATTGGAACCCCAACTTCACCAACCTTAAAACTCAAAAATACTGAAATTTATAATCATTCGAGTTATGGTATTTTAGGGAGAGAAACAAACATAGAGGCTCATAATGTAGTTATTGGTAGTGCTGGTCAAGTTTCTTTAGCTGCAACAATTGGAGGAACTTATAACTTTGTCCATAGTACTTTTGCTAATTTTTGGAATAATGGTTTACGCCAATTACCCGCCGTTTTAATAAATAATTTTTTTACATATACTGATGCAGCCGGACAAGAAATTATTGAAACTAGAAATTTACATGCTGCCAACTTTACTAATTGTATTTTTGACGGTAATAACAATATAGAGTTTGTTGTTGATAAGGTTGATGGGGGCGGTCTTTTTAACTATAATATTAGTAATTCTATGATTCAATTTACAGATACAAATGACTCTTTTAAAGACATTACCGAATTAGACTTCACCTCATCTTTTTATCAAAATATTATTTTAAACGGAAAATCGCACTTTAGAGATCCTCAAAAAAATGATTTAATTATTGGTGAAGAATCTGACGCGATAAACAAAGCAAAAGCTACGTTATTTTCTAAAGATATTTTAGAAGTTGATAGAAACACGACACCTGATATTGGCGCATATCAGCATATAATTTTTGAAGTAGAAAAATAATTAATGTTTGATAAAAAATAGTCCATTGATATTTCTGAAATATAGAATTTTCTTTTTAAGCGAATTAAAAAATACAGAAGCAAACAAAGAATATATACAAACAGCTTTATTTGTCAATTTATTTCATCTTTTACATATTTAAAACTCGCATTCTTTAGTCAGATAAAATGGACTCCTAAACACATATCTCTTAACTTAAGCTTTTTCTCTTTTGATAAAATTTCCTCTTAATTCAATGAAAAATTAAGTAAATTGCTTGTTTAAAATTTTAATAATGAAAAACGTTGTTATCACAGGAACTAGCAGAGGAATTGGTTTTGAACTTGCAAAACAGTTTGCAGAAAACGGGCACAAGGTTTTAGCTTTGTCTAGAAACACAAAACCTTTACAAAACTTTAATCATAAAAATATCAAAGTAATTTCTGTTGATTTATCGATTAATTCAGATTTAAATAAGGTATCAGACTTTATAAAAAGCAATTGGAAACATGTTGATATTTTAATCAATAACGCAGGAAAATTAATCAACAAACCTTTTACAGATTTATCTTCGGATGATTTTTTAGAAGTCTACAAAGTAAATGTTTTTGCAGTTGCTGAATTAACAAAATTAATGATTCCATTTATGGAAAAAGGAAGTCATGTAATTACTGTTAGTTCGATGGGAGGAATTCAAGGAAGCATGAAATTTCCGGGCTTAGCAGCTTATTCATCTGCAAAAGGCGCTGTAATTACTTTATCAGAATTATTAGCAGAAGAATACAAAGAACAACAAATTGCCTTTAATATTTTAGCCTTAGGAGCTGTACAAACAGAAATGTTAGCTGAGGCTTTTCCAGATTACAAAGCACCTCTTTCTGCCCCAGAAATGGCCAATTATATCTTTGATTTTTCACTAAAAGGAAATAAATTTTATAACGGAAAAGTATTACAAGTTTCTTCTACAACTCCGTAAAAAACTAGAAATTGAATTCAGACTATCAAAACTTTATTCCTCCAAAAGCAATTCCTTTTGTTCAGTTTTTAATTGATAAACATTCGTTTGATTTAAAAATTGTCAACCAAAGACAAACTAAACATGGAGATTTTAGAAGTTTACCTAATGGGCGATATCAAATTACGGTAAATAATAATCTTAACCAATATCAATTCTTACTTACTCTTGTTCACGAAATAGCGCATTATGTTACGCATCAAAAATTTGGAAGAGTACAACCTCACGGAAAAGAGTGGAAAACAGTTTTTCAACATTTAATGCTTCCTTTTTTGCGTCCTGAAATTTATCCTATGGAAATGCTACCTCATTTGGCAAACTATTTTAAGAATCCTAAAGCAAGTACAGATACTGATGTTAAATTATCTTTAGCTTTAAGAGGAAATACAGCTGAAAAAGGCATGAATTTTATCTTTGACATTCCCTTGGGTGGTTTTTTCGAATTTAAAAGTATCATTTATAAAAGAGGAAATAAAAGAAGAACAAGATTTGAGTGTTTAAATATGAACAACAACAGAGTATATCTATTCAATCAAAATGTGGAAATAAAAGAATACAAATCATAAATATTAATCAACAAAACAAAAAGCCTTCAAAATGGATACTCTTAATTTTATTTCTCCCTCTCAATAAATAGGGTATCTAAATGCATTTCACTCTGCAACCAGCCTCTTAATTCGCGTTCTTTAGTACTGATAATACTATCGGGTAAAATAGAATTCCATTTAATAATTACTTGCGGTATTGTATCTATTTTAATAAAATCTTTTGAAGATAATATATTAGCAAATCCTATTTTTTCGATTTCATTAAATCTAATTTTTGCATCCTTAGAAATTCTGGTAAAAGCGATTACCTTCTGATTACTCTTACTTGCATCTTTTTCAATTCTTGTATTTAATCCATAAATTGTTACTTGTAAATCTTCAATTTGTTTTTGCAAACCGGCAATAATATTTTTACTTTCTTGCAGCTCTTGCCTCTTTTCAGTGTATGCAGTAGTAATTAACTCAAAACTTTTAGTATCACTACCTTTTACCTCAATTTTAACTTCTTTTAAACGATTATATCTAGGATCAGTAGTTAATCTACTTTCTAGCATATTTTTTTCTGCTAATGTCACTTCATTAAAAAAATTAAGCTTCAATACCTTTTTATCAGCTTCATAATTTTCATCAATTAACTGAAAGCTTTCAATTGTTGCAATTTCATTTTTTATGTAAGCTTTTAATTGCGCATTTACTCTACTCTCCTCTAAAGCATTAATGAATGTATAAAAAGCGGGAATCATAACTGCTATTCCCACCACTGTTGCTATTGTAGCATATCGTTTTCTTTTAGCTGCATTCGCATATTTATACATTGGAAAACTTAACAGCTTTAACACTAAAAAAGTTGCCAATGCAATAAATATCGTATTAATAGTAAACAGATACATCGCACCCAGTGCGTACACAAAACCAATGGAGTTACCTGAAAAACCTTTCGCCAATCCATACCCTGCCGTACACAATGGAGGCATTAAGGCCGTGGCTATTGCAACTCCAAAAATTACAGACGCCACTGTTCCTTTTTTTGTTCTGGCAACCATTAATGCCAAACCACCAAAAAAAGCAATTAACACATCTCTGATATCTGGCTTTGTTCTGCCCAACAATTCAGAAGTATCTTCACTTAATGGAAAAAAGTAAAAAAAAACAAAGGAAGCAAGCAGACTTAAAACAATCATTGTAGCGAGACTTACCACAGATTTTTTAAAAACTTCAATATCATTGATAGCAAAAGCACTTCCAATACCTAATATCGGTCCCATTAAAGGTGAAATTAACATGGCACCAATAACAACAGCAGTTGAGTTTGCATTCAAACCTATGGAAGCCACAAATATTGCAAAAATAAGAATCCATGCTGTAGCTCCTTTAAAAGGAATATCAGCTTTTATTGCTTCTATTGTCGCTTCGTGATCTGTATCTTCTCTAAAATCGAGAAGCTCCTTTAAATACTTTTTAATACTTGTAAGTAAACCTTTAGCATCGTTTTTTACCCCTTGCTTAGATTGGTTAACGGAATCTTCTTTGGTATTATTTTCTCCTATCAAAATCTAAAATTTTTAAATAATAAAGGAAAGATACAAAAATTTAAAAACGACCATTAATTGGCCTTAAGTTTTTTAAATAAAAAAAGCTTCATACAAATATGAAGCTTTTAAAGTGACCGGGCTGGGGCTCGAACCCAGGACCCTCTCCTTAAAAGGGAGATGCTCTACCAACTGAGCTACCAGGTCATTATTTGCTTTTAAGCGGCTGCAAATATATTCTTTATTTTAAAACAAACAAATTTAGTTAACCTCTTCTTTATCTTTTTACAAAATCTTTAATTACATTATTTTCCTCAATTTACAGAAACATGAAAAAATAGAAAATTTTAAAAATATCATTAAACTATTTTGAATAAAAAAAGCTTCACAAAAATGTGAAGCTTTTAAAGTGACCGGGCTGGGGCTCGAACCCAGGACCCTCTCCTTAAAAGGGAGATGCTCTACCAACTGAGCTACCAGGTCATTATTTGCTTTTAAGCGGCTGCAAATATATACTTTAATTTAAAACAAAAAAAATATTTTTATTTTTTTTCATTCAAATATGCCTCTCTTACTTTCTTAAATAAATTAGACGAATACACAAAATCTACAACAGCCTGATTATCTGTTTTAAAAACATCCTCACTAGTTCCTTCCCAAGCTTTTCTACCATTCTTTAAAAAAACTATTTTTTCTCCAATTTCCATTACAGAATTCATATCATGAGTATTAATTACAGTTGTAATTTGATATTCATCTGTAATTTCTTGAATTAATTGATCTATTACTATAGCTGTTCGTGGATCTAAACCTGAATTTGGTTCATCACAAAATAAATACTTCGGATTCATTACAATTGCCCTCGCAATAGCAACTCTTTTCTGCATTCCTCCAGATAATTCTGCTGGTAATTTATGATTTGAATTTTCAAGATTAACTCTCTTTAAAACAAAATTTACACGCTCTAACATTTCTTCATAAGTTTTTGACGTAAACATCTTTAAAGGAAACATTACATTATCTTCAACCGTTTGAGAATCAAACAATGCGCTGCCTTGAAAAACCATGCCAATTTCTTGCCTCCATTGTTGTTTTTCTTTTTGAGTAAATTTTGTATTTATTCTGCCATCAAACGAAATAGTTCCATCTTCTGGAGTATGTAAACCTATTAAAGATTTTAAAAAAACAGTTTTACCAGAACCACTTTCACCAATTATTAAACTTGTTTTTCCAGGAAGAAAAGTAGTTGAAATGCCTTTTAATACTTTTACGCCTCCAAAACCTTTATGTAAATTATTTACTTCTATCATTCTTTAAGTTAAGAGCATTTGAGTTAAAAAATAATTTGTAATTACAATTAAAATGGTTGTCCACACAACAGCTTGTGTACTTGCTTTACCTACCGCAATCGATCCCCCTTTAACATAATAACCATGATAAGAAGGCACTGTAGCTATTAAAAATGCAAAGATTACAGTTTTAATAATCGCATACGATAACAAAAATGGGTTAAAATCTGTTTGAATTCCTTCTATATAATCTACTCCAGAAAAAAGACCAGATAACACTCCGGTAAGCCAACCTCCAAAAATACCTAGGAACATTCCTAAAGAGATTAAAAAAGGATAAAAGAAAACAGTTGCTAACACTTTTGGCAATACCAGTTGATTCAGTGCATTTATGCCCATTACTTCTAAAGCATCAATTTGCTCCGTTACACGCATTGTACCAATACTAGATGCAATATACGAACCAACTTTACCCGCCAAAATAATTGAACAAAAAGTGGGTGCAAATTCTAGAATTATAGAACGCTTTGCAGCAAAACCAATTAATGATTTTGGTATAAAAGGATTGTCTAAATTTAACGCAGTTTGAAGTGCGATTACACCACCTATAAAGAATGAAATAAACATGATAATTCCCAAAGATTTTAGACCTAAATCTTCTATTTCTTTTATGAAAGACTCATAAAAAATCTTTGTTCGTTGTGGTTTTTTAAAAACACGTCCTAACATTATAAAATATTTACCAGTGTGCTCTAGGTAATTCATTCCTTCAAAATTTATGCTAAAGTATTAAATTATCATTAATAGTGGGCCAAATGATACATATCAAAATAAAAAATAATTACTTTTGATAAATTCATTAAATATCTTTTTATGAAATTTAAGTTCATTTTCAGCCTTGCCTATTTATTGATGTTTTTAAGAAGCAAAGAGCAATAAGCCAACAATTGCAAGTTTATTTAAAATTGAAGCTACTAATGGAACAAATGGTATTGCAATTAATGACGATTTAAAATACTAAAATGAAAAATCTGATTCCATTCATAATTTTTACTTTTTATTCTTTTTTAGCAATAAGTCAAATAACTAATTTTAAAGAAAAATTTGATTTACCAGAGGAAACAAAAGAAACTTCTGGGCTATTATTTTTTGATAGTAAAATAATAACTCACAATGATAGTGGCAACAATGCGAACCTCTTTGAAATTGATAGCTTATCTGGGAACTTATTAAGAACGATATCAATAAGCAACGCTACAAATATAGATTGGGAAGATATTACAGAAGATGAGAACCATATTTATATTGCAGATATAGGAAATAACAATGGCAATAGAATCGACTTAAAGATTTACAAAATTTTAAAGTCTGACTTTAAAAAAAGTACATCGGTCTCTGCTGAAATTATTTCTTTTTCCTATGAAGACCAAACTAATTTTGATAGCAAACCAAATGGATCTAATTTTGATGCTGAATCTATTGTTGTCTTCAATAATTCAATTTTAATTTTTACAAAAAACTGGAATGATTTAAAAACCAATGTTTACAAAACACCCTTAATTAAAGGTAATTATAAAGCTAAAAAAGTGAGTTCTGCCAATGTTGGCGGTTTAATTACCGGTGGCGTTTATAATGATAATCGTTTTTTTTTAACGGGTTACAACACATCATTGATTCCTTTTCTAATTTACATCAGTCCAAATAGAAAACCAGGAGAAGATATTTTCTTTTCAGGATTTAATAAAATCTCTCTAGAAAATGAACTTGGCCAAGGAAGCCAATTAGAAGGAATCACAAACATTGGTTTTACCGGAAAATATTATATTTCTAGAGAACATTTTACAACCACTATTAATGGTAATCCATATAATTTTACTCAAAAACTGTATGAATTTTACGATGAAACCAATCCGCTTTTATCATTCACAGAAAATAAATTAAAAAAAATAACCATCAGTCCAAACCCTTTAACCAATAAAATAAAAATTAATACAAGTTCGCATTTACTTGATTTTGAACTTTACAATTCTTTAGGAAAGAAAATGCACTTACCTACTATTAATTCTCAAAAAGAAATTGATCTTTCTAATTTAAAAAGAGGCGTTTATATCATAAAGATTAAATTTAACGGTGAAAAAAGTGCAGTTAGAAAAATAATCAAACTTTAAACACAGATCCATTTTGATGTTTTTTTATCGCTTTTCGAGAAAGAAAAAACCCAATAATTAAGGAGAATATTGCACCAAGCCACATACCTGGAATAAAGTTTATAAATAGAAAAAAATCATAAGCTCCATGAAAAAGTGTTGCACAAAATAATCCCATTAAATTGAAAACAAATCTATTTTTAGAAAACTTTGCTTTTCCCATAAAAAAGCCCATTAGTATGGCAAAAGTTGCATGAGCAGGCACTGCTGTAAATGCTCTTGTAATTCCTGTTGAAATTCCGTATTGAAAAACATACAATACGTTTTCTAAAGCAGCAAACCCCATAGAAACCATTACAGCATAGACGATACCATCGAAAGGTTCATTATACTCTTTACTTTTTTGAGAATAATATCTTAGTACTACATATTTAGAAAATTCTTCCACCAAGGCAACAACTATAAATGCCTTTAAAAACTGTTCAAAAACACTTAGCTCATCTACTAAAGGAATTAACTTGCTTGCAAAACTGCCAAAAACTAAAGTTATTAAGACACTTACTGTTGCACCTAAAAAGAAGTTTTTTACCAAAAAAGGTATTGGCTCTTTTTCAAATTTATCTTTAAAATAGATGTAAAATATAATAATAATTGCAGGTGAAACTGCTAGCAGAAGCAAGTCCATTCTTCTATTTTTTGGGTAAAAAAACCTCAGCCATCATGCAGCGCGCACTTCCACCTCCACAGGCTTCAATAGTAGCTAAAGAACTAGAAATAATCTTACAATGATTGTTTATTTGTGCTTTTTGTGAAGCTGTTAAACTCTCAAAAGCAGACTGACTCATGATTAAAAAACGTTCATCATCTTTACCTTGAACCTGTAACATGTTTCCTGCAAAATTAGATACCTGATCTTCTGATATATCAATTACCTTTTTGCCATCTTCTTTTAAATGTTTCAAAACGTTTTTGCGTTCTTTTTTATCATCAATAGAAGATAAACAAACAATAGCAAAAGTTTCTGCAATACACATCATAACGTTCGTATGATAAATAGCTTCTCTTTTTTCTTCTACAGTTTGATTCGCAGTAAATACAATTGGTGTATATTCAAAATCTTCACAAAACTCGATAAACAATTCTTCATCTGCTCTTGGAGAAAGAGCGCAATATGCTTTATTGTTTTCTCTATCTAAAATCATACTTCCTGTCCCTTCTAAAAAAATATCATCTTCTTCTGCAGAAGTGTAATCAACAACATTTTCTATTAGAAACCCTTCTAACTCAACTTGCTCTAAAATATCTTCACGTCTTTCTAAACGACGGTTTTCAGCGAACATTGGATACATACCAATAGTACCATCTTTATGAAAAGAAATCCAATTATTGGGAAAAATAGAATCAGGTGTATCAAATTCATCAGAATCAGAAACAACAATTACATGAATACCACAACTTCGCAATTTATCTACGAAAGCATCAAACTCATTTTGAGCTTTACTATTTAATGTTGAAGAAAGTACATTATCAATCTCCTGTTGATAATAATTATTCACTGCCGTTTGCTCATTCATCCTAAAATTGATTGGACGAATCATTAAAATTGTATTTGTAGTTTGATTCATTTAGAGAATATATTTAAAACAAAATTAGACTTTTTTTTTAATTGCATTGAATTCTGAGATTTTATTTTTTTTGATAAAGAGCAACTATTATCTTTTGTTTATTTTTACAACATGAAAAAAACTTTTATATTTTTCTCATTTATTATTTCCATTTCATTCTTTGGACAAAATCTTCCCGAAGGATTTATCTATTTATCTAGCATTGATAAAACAATACAATCTGAGTTACGATACTTCGGTGAGAATAATTTTATAGGGCGAAAAATTGAGGGTTACAATGACAATCGTGTTATTGTGCACAGAGAAACGGGAGATGCTTTGCATAGAGTCCAACAAGATCTTCTTAAAAAAGGATTGAGTCTAAAAATATTTGATGCCTACAGACCTCAGCAAGCCGTTAACGATTTTGTTCGATGGGCTAAAGTATTGAACGATACATTAAAGAAAAAAGTATATTACCCTAATGTAAAAAAATCTGAACTATTTAAACAAGGCTATATTTCTTCAAAATCTGGGCATTCAAGAGGCAGTAGTGTGGATTTAACAATCGTAACTGTAAACACAGGTAAAGAGCTGGATATGGGAAGTCCTTTTGATTTTTTTGGTGCAGAATCTCATCCTCACTATCAGAAAATAGGAGTCGAGCATAAGAAAAATCGATATCTTTTAAGAAAAGTAATGATAGAAAACGGATTTAGACCTTACAAAAACGAATGGTGGCATTTTACATTTAGAAACGAACCTTTTCCTGATACTTATTTTAATTTCCCAATAGAATAAGTTTCTTTTTAACATAATAGAAAGAACTTCTTTGAAAATCGGCATTATCTTTGATCCATTATTTTTAGAAAGCATTAAATAATATGAAATTAAAAATTAAACTTCTTTTTCACACGCTCTTCCTTTTATCAGTTTGCCAATTATCTGCGCAATTAGATTACAATACTAGTACAAAAGAAAAAGGAGAAACAAACGCGATCATCTTAAACAATTCTAAAGAAGTGCTAAAACCAAGTTCGTTGGAATTAGATGGAAACAATGGTTTTAAAAATGCTTACAAGAAGGAAAATGAGCAATTAAAAAAGGCTCAAAAAGAAAAAGCTTTAAATACAAAAGGAATTCTAACAAAGGAACTTGCGCGAAAAATTAAATTTCAAAAATTTATTGAAAAAAACACGTTACAAATACCAATGATTGATAAAGATATAGGAGTATTTAGGACTACATCCGCAAATATATATTTGAATGCTTTTGACTTTGGTAGAATAGATGGTGACCAAGTTAAAGTGCTTAAAAACGGTAAACCATATATAGCAAAGTTCACACTCTTTAACCAACAACAAACGAAAACAATTGTTATCCCTTTAGACGAAGGCTTTAATTTAATTGAAATCGTGGCAATTCACGAAGGTAATTACAGACCAAACACAGGCGCTTTTACTCTATTTGATGATGAAAACAAAGAGGTTTTTTCTGACCTATGGGAACTTGCGAAAGGAGCAAAAGTAATAGCTCATATTATCCGAGAAAAAAAATAATTACAACTTTTAGATTATTTATTTCGAACTCTTTTTTTATTCTATATAAAATAGTTAATTTTGTGCTTCGTACTTATGTAATATAACAACTGCTTAAACGATTAAACAAACAAGATTACTAAAATGAAAAAAATCACCAAACAAACCTATTTAGATTGGTACAAAGACATGCTTTTTTGGCGTAAATTCGAGGACAAATTAGCCTCTGTTTACATTCAACAAAAAGTAAGAGGTTTCCTACATTTATATAATGGACAAGAAGCTATTTTAGCAGGTGCATTGCATGCCATGGATTTAACTAAAGACAAAATGATTACTGCCTACAGAAATCACGTACAACCAATCGGTATGGGAGAAGATCCTAAACGTGTCATGGCTGAGTTATATGGAAAAGCAACTGGAACTTCCAAAGGAATGGGTGGATCGATGCATATTTTCTCTAAAGAATTTCGTTTTTATGGTGGTCATGGTATTGTTGGTGGACAAATTCCATTAGGAGCTGGTCTTGCTTTTGGTGATAAATATAATAATACTGGAGGTGTTACCTTAACATGTTTTGGAGATGGTGCTGCAAGACAAGGTTCTTTGCACGAAGCTTTTAATTTAGCCATGCTATGGAAACTACCTGTAATTTTTATATGTGAAAATAATGGTTATGCAATGGGTACTTCTGTAGAACGAACTGCAAACCACTCAGATATATGGAAATTAGGTTTAGGTTACGAAATGCCTTGTGGACCTGTAGATGCGATGAATCCTATTAAAGTGGCTGAAGCTATAGATGAAGCTTTAGAAAGAGCTAGACGAGGAGACGGTCCAACTTTCTTAGAAATGAAAACATACAGGTATAGAGGTCACTCAATGTCTGATGCACAACTCTACAGAACTAAAGATGAAGTAGAAGAGTACAAAAAAATAGACCCTATTACACAAGTTTTAGATATAATAAAAGAGAAAGAATACGCTACCGAAGACGAAATAGCGGTTATCGATAAAGAGGTAAAAGCAAAAGTAAAAGAGTGTGCAGAATTTGCTGAAGACTCTCCATACCCTCAGACTGAACAGATGTATGATATGGTTTACGAACAAAAAGACTATCCTTTTATAAGTTAAGATATGGCTACAATTATAAATATGCCGAGATTAAGTGACACCATGGAAGAAGGTGTTGTGGCAAAATGGTTAAAAAAAGTTGGTGATAAAATTGAAGAAGGTGATATTTTAGCCGAAATTGAAACCGACAAAGCAACTATGGAATTTGAGTCTTTCTACGAAGGAACTCTATTATATGTTGGGCTTGAAGAAGGTGAAACTTCTCCTGTCGATGTATTGTTAGCAGTTATTGGTGAGGAGGGTGAAGATATTTCTGCCATTATAAATGGAAGTACAGAACCAACAAAAGTAGAGGCTAAAGAAGAAGTAAACGAGGAAGTTCCTACTACAAATAGCGGAGACACCTCTATTCCTGAAGGTGTTGAAGTAATAACAATGCCTCGCTTAAGCGACACGATGACTGATGGTACTGTGGCAACATGGCTAAAGAAAATTGGAGATGTCGTTTCTGAAGGTGATATGCTTGCCGAAATTGAAACAGATAAAGCTACAATGGAATTTGAATGTTTCTATGAAGGAACAATCTTATACATTGGCGTTCAAGAAGGAGAAACTGCACCTGTAGATAGCTTGTTAACAATTATTGGCCCAGCAGGAACAGATATTTCTGCTTTGGTTGCTAATGGTGGTGCTGTACCTAGTGCAAGTTCCGCTAATACTGCGAAGGAAAAGACTGTAACAAAGTCTGTTGAGAAAATTGAAGAAGCCAAACCTGTTTCAACAACAAGTAATAGACCTAACGGACGTATTTTTGTTTCTCCATTAGCCAAGAAAATTGCTTCTGATAAAGGAATTAATTTAGCTGATTTAAAAGGTTCTGGTGAAAACGGACGCATCATTAAAAAGGATGTAGAGAATTATACTCCTGCTTTACAAAAAGCCGAAGCGGTCACTGTTGCACCAGCTGCTGGTGAAGAAAATTCTGAAGAAGTTAAGAACTCTCAAATGCGTAAAGCAATTGCTAAATCTTTAGGTAATTCTAAATTCTCTGCTCCGGATTTCAGTCTGAATATTGAAGTTGATATGGACAATGCAATGGCTTCTAGAAAAACTATAAATGCAATTCCAGATGTTAAAGTATCCTTTAACGACATGGTAGTTAAAGCATGTGCAATGGCCCTGAAAAAACACCCACAAGTGAATACTTCATGGACAGATGCAAATACTATTTATCATAACCATATACATGTCGGTGTTGCGGTTGCTGTAGACGACGGTTTATTAGTACCAGTAATTAAATATACAGACCAATTAAGTTTAACTCAAATTGGCACTGGTGTTAGGGATTTAGCAGGGAAAGCAAGAAATAAAAAACTAGCACCTGCAGAAATGCAAGGAAGTACTTTTACTGTATCTAATTTAGGGATGTTTGGTATCGAAAATTTTAACTCGATAATCAATCAACCTAACTCAGCTATTTTATCTGTTGGTGCAATTGTACAGAAACCAGTTGTTAAAGACGGACAAATAGTTGTTGGAAACACAATGAAATTGACTCTTACTTGCGATCACAGAACTGTTGATGGTGCTGTCGGTGCTCAATTTTTACAAACATTAAAGACGTTTATTGAAAACCCAGTTACAATGCTAGCTTAGTTTTAAAGATTGACATAAAATAGAAAACCTCTCTGTGAAAACAAAGAGGTTTTTTTAATGCACTTAAAACAGGAAAAGGACAAGAAATAGAGCGATTCTTATACGCTGTTTAAAACTAAAATATTTTTATCATCTAGCCAAAGAGACAAACTACTTATCAAATTAATAAAATATAAGTCTGAATACATAATAAAAGTCACACAAACAATACTTTTTCAATAGGATTAAGAAGTTTTTACAAAATACAATTAAAGAGAAGCTGAAAGTTTACATGCTTTTTATTACTTTTATTTAAAATGAAGACACTAGAAGAAAAACTAAAAAATCCTGTTTGGCATTCTTTAAATGAAACACATAAAGAGTTTCTTATTGACTATGATGGTGTTCAGTTCTACAAACCAGACATTTGCATTTTTGGCGCCTTTTATAACGCTACTAAAACAATAAAAGCTTTAAATGCATATTCCAAAATAGCAGAAAGATTCTTTTTAGTCTCAGAAAATGGAATACCCATCATAGATAAGAATACTGTTCTCTTAGAAAGAAAAATTGAAGGTTGTCAATTGGTATTAGAAAACATAATAGACATTGAAATAAAGGAAGATATTGTTCTATTGACTGAAGATTATATTGATGAAATTTATGACTTAATTTGGCTGGTAATGCCTGGATTTTATCAAAAGAGAGGTTTTAAAATGGGCAAATATTTTGGAATATTTAAAGACAATAAATTAGTGTCTATTACCGGACAAAGAATGCAGACTGATGATTTTATTGAGGTAAGTGGCGTAGTTACGCACCCAGATTACACTAAAAAAGGATTTGCTAAACAATTAGTTTACCACACAACAAAAGAAATTTTAAATGTAAAAAAACTTCCAATTTTGCACACAAACAAGGGGAACTCAGCAATTCCTCTTTATGAAAAATTAGGATATAAGTTGACAAGAGATATGAATTGGTGGTTATTCCGCAGAAAATAAATATTTTAAAATTTTAATAGAATGCCCAAAAAAGGAAAAGCAAAAAATACATTAAATAAATCGAAACACACAAAATTGATGAATCAAAAAATTAATAAAGTGAAGTTAGAAAAACAACTGAATAAAGAGCGGCTAAAAGCTATAATAAAAAAAGTAAACGAATCTAAAATTGAAAAACAGTAATCATCAAGCTTGCTTTAGAATACATCAATAAAATAGTATAAATTAACATTTATTAAAAATAAAAAATCTCAAGCTTTCACTTGAGATTTGATTATCATATATACCAAAAAACTATTGATCTATAGAACCTAAAACACGTTTCATAAAATTGTTTAAAGCCTCTTTTTTAGGTGTTCCTTCCTTAATCATTTTATCCACTTCAACAGCTCCGTATAGATTAGAAATCAACTCACCAATAACGTCTAGCTCCTCATCTTTTAAAGATGGAACTTCTGTTAGAGCTTCTAGTGTTTCTATGGTCTCTAAAACATAATCCTGATCGTTTTCTTCGATAAAATTAGTTAGATGTTTTATTACAGGTAGTTTCATAATTAAATTACTTCGTTTACCAAATCTTTCAATACATCAAATTTGTTTGTTTGGGTTTGATTTACAAAATTACCATCTACGAAAGTTGCGAATGTAGGTAGATTACTGACATCTGCTAGCTTCCTGCTTTCTGGAAATTTTTCTGCATCTACGATCACAAAAACGATTTCTTCATTTTCCGAAGAAAGTTTCTTGAATTTAGGTTTCATAATCCTACAGTTTCCGCACCAACTTGCAGAATACTGAACAATAACAGTTTTGCTGCCAGTAACGATTTCAGATAAATTATCTTGACTTAATTCTTGAAGCATAATCAATTATGTATTACAGATTAATAATTAATGTGAAGCTAAATACTCGGCAGTTCCTTTTGCATTTGGAGACATTGCGTCTTTCCCTTCTTCCCAATTCGCAGGACACACCTCACCGTTTGTTTGCACATGTGAATACGCATCGATCAAACGTAAAAATTCATTTACATTTCTACCTACTGGCATATGATTGATTCCTTCATGAAAAACAGTTCCTTCTTCATCAATTAAATACGTTGCTCTATAAGTAACATTGTCTCCTTCTACTTGAACTGTTTGAGAAGCTTCATCAAACGTTTCATTAGTGATATCTAAAATCCCTAATACTGATGATAAATTTCTATTACTGTCAGCTATAATTGGGTAAGTAACCCCTTCAATTCCACCATTATCCTTAGAAGTGCTTAACCAGGCAAAATGAACCTCTGGGGTATCACAAGAAGCACCAATAACAATTGTATTTCTTTTTTCGAATTCTCCTAAAGCAGCCTGAAAAGCATGCAATTCTGTAGGACAAACAAATGTAAAATCTTTTGGATACCAAAATAATAAAACTTTCTTTTTATTATTGATTGCTTCTTCTAATACATTTATTTTAAATGTATCACCCATTTCATTCATTGCGTCTACACTTAAATTTGGGAATTTTTTTCCAACTGCTGTTGCCATATTTCTATTTTTTTATATTTATTACTCGTAAATTTCTCGCACAAATATAGCAATACAGGAAACGAAAAATGAAAAAAATGATGCGAACTTTTTATATTTATATCAAGTTTACTTATAGCTGTGTGGCATCTAAATAGTTTTAACCTATTTATTAGCAAATAATTTAATATCATTAGATGAGACTTCATTCTCTCCAAGGATTATTAAGCGCTCCACAACATTGCGTAACTCACGAATATTGCCCGTCCAATCATATTCTTGTAAAAGTTTAATTGCTGATGAAGAAAATCGTTTTACGGGAGTTCCTTGCTCCTGTGAAATTTTTGCTGTAAAAAAATCAACTAGTAAAGGAATGTCGTCTCTTCTATCATTTAAAGAGGGAACGTTAATTAAAATAACGGCTAGCCTATGATATAAATCCTCTCTAAATCTGCCTTCAGCAATTTCTTGCTTTAGGTTTTTATTTGTTGCCGCTACAATTCTAACATCTACTTTAATATCTTTATCAGAACCAACTCTTTGAATTTTATTTTCTTGCAAGGCACGCAGCACCTTGGCTTGAGCAGACAGACTCATATCACCAATTTCATCGAGAAAAATAGTTCCTTTATTTGCCGCTTCAAACTTTCCGGCCCTTTCTTTGTTTGCTCCGGTAAAAGATCCTTTTACGTGCCCAAACAACTCACTTTCTATTAATTCTGATGGAATTGCAGCACAATTGACTTCAATCATTTGTGCTTTAGCTCTATCTGATTTTTCGTGTAACCAATGCGCCACTAATTCTTTTCCAGTTCCATTTGGCCCGGTAATTAAAACCCTTGCATCAGTAGCTGCTACTTTTTCTATAATATTTTTTATGTGAGAAATAGCTTCGCTCTCACCAACCATTTGGTAACTCTTACTTACTTTTTTCTTTAAGCGTTTATTTTCTACAATTAAATTTTTTCTATCCAATGCATTTCTTACCGTATTTAAAAGTCTATTTAAATCTGGTGGTTTTGATATATAATCGAAAGCTCCTAGACGCATTGTGTTCACTGCTGTATCTAAATCTCCGTGACCAGAAATCATAACAATAGGTATTTCTGGTTTTATTTTCTTCGCCTTTTCTAATACCTCAACACCATCCATTTTTGGCATTTTAATATCACATAAAACTAGATCATAATCATTATTTTTAATCATTTCTATACCCAACAAACCATCTTCTGCTTCTTCTACTTGATAAGAATCACTTTCTTCTGAAATTATTTTTGATAAGACTCTTCTAATGGCAGCTTCATCTTCTATTATTAAAATCTTTGGCATATTTTTTTTTATTTTATAAGATACAAATCTTTCTGCGGAAATGAAATTTAATTATTGTTTTTTCTAGTTTTTTTTTCGATTGCAAAACACAAATTACTCTTTGTTGTGAAATGTTCATAACTCTGATTAATTAAAAACAAGATCGTTTTGACTTCAACATGTATGTCTTCAGTAATAGGAAGAAAGTCTTTTAAGATATTCATTAAACTTTATCCTTTATATTTTAACCATTTATATAAATCTTTATAAGTTGGTTTTTTGCCGTACATCAAAATACCTACTCTGTAAATTTTAGCTGTTAACCATACCATAAATACAAATGTAACCAATAATAATGCCATAGAAATTATCAATTCGTACCACGAAACTCCAAATGGAACTCTCATTAACATTACTATCGGAGAAGTAAATGGAATATGAGAAAACAATACTGCAATGGATCCATGAGGATCATTAATTACCATCGCAAAACCAACATAAACACCTAAAATTAAAGGCAACATTATTGGCATCATAAATTGTTGCGTATCTGTTTCGTTATCTACCGCTGCTCCAACTGCAGCAAATAACGAACTATACAGCATAAAACCACCTAAAAAATAAAATATAAATAAAATAAACATCTTTAAAATAGGTAATTTTAAAATTTCCTGAATAACTAGTTGCATTTTATCCCCTCCTGCTGCTGCTTTTACAGCTTCCATTTGTTCCGCAGGCACCTTAGCTGTCTGCATTTCGACCACATCTACCCCAAAAACAGAAGAAGCTACTATAGAAATGACAAAAAGGATAATTCCCCAAATAAAGAATTGTAATAAACCTGCTGACGCATTTCCTAAAATTTTACCCAACATTAGTTGAAAAGGTTTTACAGATGAAACAATAATTTCTATAATTCTACTTGTTTTTTCTTCGATAACACTTCTCATTACAGAGGTTCCGTAGATCAGAACAAACATCATTAACAAATAGCCTGCAATTGCACCAACTCCGATTTTTAGTCCGTTTATTAACTTTGAGGATTCTTCCCCAGAAAAATTAAACATTTTAATATCCGTATTAATTTTAGATGCTTTAATTTTATCCAAATCAATACCAAAATTGTTTAGTTTTTTATTTCTAATTTTTGATTCAATTTTATTCTCTAAAGAATTTATTAGGGACATTCCAGGAGAATCTTTCGAATAAAATTCTATTGATTTCGCTAATAATTCTAAACTATCTTGTTTCGGTATAATTAAAGCCCCATAATAATTACCTTCTTCTACTTTTTTCTTTGTTTCCTCTGCACCTAGAGCTGTGTAATCTAAAAAATGAATCGTTTTAGAATCTTTAAAATCCTCTTTAGAAAACATTTCAGAAGTATCTACGTATACAATTTTTTTAATTTTCTCATCGTTTTTTTGCATCAAAAAATAAATCAAAGCTCCCATACCTATCATTAATAAAGGACTTAAAAAAGTCATCATGATAAATGATTTATTACGAACTTTCGCTATAAACTCTCTCTGTATAATCAGTTTTAACTTACTCATTTTCTTAACTATTTTTATTTATTGCTTGAATAAAGATATCGTTTGCACTAGGTATAACTTCAACAAAATGTTGCACTTCTCCCCTACTTGTTAAAAAGGATAACAAATCGTTTGAGGAATTTCCTTCTGTTAATTTTACATTTAACGTTAAACTATCATTCAGCAATTTGAAGTTAGACGGAAAAACCTCAAAACTTTCTCTTAATATATTTTCTACTTCTTTCGGTTTCTCTGTATGCAATCCCACTTGAAATGTATGTGTTCTGAACTCACGTTTAATATCCGCCAACTTACCATCTAAAATTTTGTTCGATTTATCAATCAAAGCAATTTCGTCACACATTTCTTCTACAGATTCCATTCTATGTGTTGAAAAAATAATGGTTGCTCCTTCATCTCTGAGTTGTAAAATTTCTTTTGCAATTAACTGTGCATTAATTGGATCGAATCCCGAAAAAGGCTCATCAAAAATTAACAATTTAGGATTGTGCATCACAGTAACAATAAACTGCACTTTTTGTGCCATTCCTTTTGATAGCTCTTCAATTTTTTTATTCCACCAAGCAGAAATATCAAACTTTTCGAACCAATATTTCAACCTTTTCTTAGCTTCTGTTTTGCTCAAGCCTTTTAATTGCGCCAAATACAAAGCTTGCTCACCTACTTTCATCGATTTATACAAACCTCGTTCTTCTGGTAAATACCCAATTTGTGCGGTGTGATGCGGTGCTAAAGTTTCTCCATCTAGAATAATAGCACCACTATCCGGCATTGTAATTTGGTTGATTATTCTAATTAAAGATGTTTTTCCAGCTCCATTTGGCCCTAACAAACCATAAACACAACCTTTCGGTATATGTATGGAAACATCATTTAATGCTCTAAAATCTCCATATTTTTTTACAATATTGTTTATTTCTAGTAAATTTTTCATTGATAAAAGTTAATTTTTTTTCAAATAGAATTGCAGACAAAACTACATATTTTCTATGTATTAGTATCAAGACTAGCAAAAACGTTACACTTTAAAATAATGTTAAAATTTACTATGCATGCATAACTTTTTCAGAATTTACTATGCATGCATAATAAAATATTATATATTTGGCAAGATGAAAAAATTAAAATCAATAGATCATGAACTTAGAGCAACATGGCAAGCTGTTGCTAAAGTCTATAACGAAAGGGCTGCAAAGCACGATAGTACAATGGCCACAGCTTTTGTTTTGTTAAATATTGATAAACAAAAAGGAACTGCTTCTACAGCATTAGGCCCTTTAATGGGAATGGAACCGACAAGTCTTTCTAGAATATTAAAAACAATGGAGGATAAAGGTGCGATTTGCAGAGAGAAAAACCCTGATGATGGCAGAAGCGTCATTATAAAACTAACTGAATACGGCAAAGAGATGCGTAAAATATCTAAAGGCCATGTGATACTATTTAACGAAACTGTAAGAAAAAACGTTTCTGAAAAAGACTTAGAAGGTTTCTTTAAAGTAACAGCAACAGTGAATAAACTGATTGCAGAACGAGAAATTTATAAAAACATCAACAATAAAGAAGTAAAAAACAAAAAAGACTAATGACTAGAAGAATTAAAAAAGTAGCAATAGTTGGTTCTGGTATTATGGGAAGCGGAATTGCTTGTCATTTTGCTAATATCGGTGTTGAAGTTCTATTATTGGACATTGTACCAAGAGAATTAAATGATAAAGAAAAAGCGAAAGGTTTAACGCTAGAAGACAAAATTGTAAGAAATCGTATCGTAAATGATGCACTAAGAGCTTCGCTTAAATCCAAGCCTTCTCCTATTTATAATCAAAAATTTGCAAACAGAATTACCACGGGTAATTTAGAGGATGATATTGCAAAGGTTGCAGATGTAGATTGGATTATGGAAGTTGTTGTAGAAAGACTAGATATTAAAAAAATCGTTTTTGAAAAACTAGAAAAACACAGAACTCCAGGAACTATTATTTCTTCTAACACCTCTGGTATTCCCATTAAGTTTATGAACGAAGGAAGAAGTGCCGATTTTCAAAAGCATTTTGCGGTTACGCACTTTTTTAATCCACCAAGATATTTAAAACTTTTTGAGGTTGTACCTGGCCCAGATTGTAAAAAAGAAGTTACAGACTTCTTAATGATGTATGGGGAAAAATTCTTAGGTAAAACTTCAGTTTTAGCAAAAGACACTCCTGCATTTATAGGAAACAGAATTGGAATTTTCGGAATACAATCTCTTTTTCATCAAGTTAAAGAATTAGGTTTAACCGTTGAAGAGGTTGATAAGTTGACAGGCCCAGTTATTGGTCGTCCAAAATCTGCAACTTTTAGAACTGTAGATGTCGTTGGTTTAGACACTTTGGTGCACGTTGCAAACGGAATCTATGAAAACTGCCCAAATGATGAAGCTCACGAACTTTTCAAACTTCCTGACTTTATCAATAAAATGATGGAGAACAAATGGTTAGGCAGTAAATCTAAACAAGGATTTTATAAAAAAACTATCTCTGCAGAAGGAAAAAAAGAAATTCTAACACTAGATTTAGATACTTTAGAATATCGTTCTAAAAAACGTGCAAAATTTGCAACTTTAGAGCTTACAAAAACAATAGATAAACCAATAGACAGATTTAAGGTACTAGTTGGTGGAAAAGACAAAGCAGGCGAATTCTACAGAAAAAACTTTGCAGCAATGTTTGCGTATGTTCAAAATAGAATTCCAGAAATTTCTGACGAACTTTACAAAATAGATGATGCCATGAAAGCTGGTTTTGGTTGGGAAAATGGACCTTTCGAAATCTGGGATGCTGTTGGTGTAGAAAAAGGAATAGAATTAATGAAAACTGAAGGAAAAGAACCTGCAACATGGGTAACAGAAATGTTAGATGCAGGTATAAATTCTTTTTATTCTGTAAAAGAAGGAGCAACTTATTTTTATGATATTCCTTCTAAAAATCAAACAAAAAAACCTGGTCAAGAATCCTTTATTATTCTGGACAACATCAGAAAATCAAACGAAGTTTGGAAAAATTCTGGCGTTGTAATTGAGGATATCGGAGATGGAATTTTAAATTTAGAATTCCAATCAAAAATGAATACAATTGGTGGAGATGTTTTAGCAGGTATTAACAAAGCAATTGATTTAGCCGAAAAAGATTTTCAAGGTTTGGTTGTTGGTAATCAAGCAGCAAACTTCTCTGTTGGTGCAAACATTGGTATGATTTTTATGATGGCAGTGGAGCAAGAATATGATGAGCTAAATTATGCCATTAAATATTTCCAAGATACAATGATGCGCATGCGCTACTCATCAATACCAACTATTTCTGCGCCTCATGGAATGGCTTTAGGAGGTGGTTGTGAACTTTCTTTACACGCAGATAAAGTAGTTGCTGCAGCAGAAACCTATATGGGGTTGGTGGAATTTGGAGTTGGTGTAATTCCTGGTGGTGGTGGTTCTAAAGAAATGGCATTAAGAGCGTCAGACTCTTTTAGAAAAGGAGATGTTGAGTTAAACATTTTACAAGAAAATTTCTTGACCATTGGTATGGCTAAAGTATCTACCTCTGCGCATGAAGCATTCGATTTAGGTCTACTTCAAAAAGGAAAAGACATTGTTGTTGTTAACAAAGACAGACAATTAGCAACGGCAAAAGCACATGCTAAACTAATGGCAGAAAGTGGTTACACACAGCCTGCAAAACGCAATGATGTTAAAATTTTAGGAAAACAAGCCTTGGGTATGTTTTTGGTAGGAACAGATTCTATGAAAGACTCTAAATACATTAGTGAACACGATATGAAAATCGCGAATAAATTAGCCTATGTAATGGCTGGTGGAGATTTATCTGAACCAACATTGGTCACAGAACAATATTTACTAGACATTGAAAGAGAAGCGTTTTTATCCCTTTGTACGGAGCGTAAAACATTAGAAAGAATTCAACACATGTTAAAAACGGGTAAACCTTTAAGAAACTAAAATTATGAGCAAACAAGCATATATAGTAAAAGCATACAGAACAGCAGTTGCGAAAGCTCCAAAAGGTGTTTTTCGATTTAAGCGTGCAGACGAGTTGGGTGCAGAAACCATTCAACATATGATGAAAAAAATCCCCAACCTAGACGTAAAACGAATCGATGATGTAATTGTAGGTAACGCAATGCCAGAAGGTTCTCAAGGACTAAACATGGCACGTTTTATTTCTTTAATAGGATTAAATTCTGTGGATGTTCCTGGAGTTACAGTAAATCGTTTTTGCTCTTCAGGATTAGAAACAATTGCAATGGCTGCAGCTAAAATCAAAGCAGGAATGGCAAATTGTATTATTGCTGGTGGGGCAGAAAGCATGAGCTCTGTACCCATGACTGGTTTTAAACCGGAGTTAAACTATGATACGATTAAAGATGGCCATGCCAACTATTATTGGGGAATGGGAAATACTGCAGAAGCCGTAGCAAATCAATTTAACATTTCTAGAAAAGACCAAGATGAATTTGCTTTTAATTCGCACACAAAAGCATTAAAAGCACAAGCAGAAAACCGTTTTCAAGATCAAATAGTTCCTATTGAAGTGGAACAAACCTATCTCGATAAAGATGGGAAGAAAGCAACAAAAAAATATACTGTAACTAAAGACGAAGGTCCAAGAAAAGGCACATCAATTGAGGTTTTAAATAAATTACGTGCAGTATTTGCTACCGGAGGAAGCGTTACAGCTGGTAATTCATCTCAAATGAGTGATGGTGCTGCTTTTGTAATGGTGATGAGTGAAGAAATGGTGAAAGAATTAAATATAGAGCCAATTGCAAGAGTCGTAAATTATGCTGCAGCTGGTGTAGAGCCAAGAATAATGGGAATTGGTCCTGTCGCGGCAATACCAAAAGTTTTAAAACAAGCAGGGTTGCAACAAAATGATATCGATTTAATTGAATTAAATGAAGCTTTTGCTTCTCAATCTTTAGCTGTAATGCGTGAATTAGATTTAAATCAAGAAATTGTAAATGTAAATGGAGGAGCGATTTCATTAGGTCATCCTTTAGGCTGCACAGGCGCAAAATTATCCGTGCAGTTATTTGATGAAATGCGCAAACGGACAATGAAAAATAAATATGGAATGGTAACAATGTGCGTTGGTACAGGGCAAGGTGCTGCAGGTGTTTTCGAATTCTTAAATTAATAACAAAATTAAAAAAACAAAAAAATGGCAGATTTATTAAGAGGAGGACAATTTCTTGTGAAAGAAACGAATTGCGAAGACATTTTTACCCCAGAAGATTTTTCTGAAGAACAACAAATGATGAAAGAGGCAGTGATGGAGTTTAATGATAGAGAAATCATTCCTCACAAAGCCCGTTTTGAATCAAAAGACTATGCACTTACCGAAGAAGTTATGCGTAAAGCAGGAGAACTAGGTTTCTTAGGAGTTGCCGTTCCTGAGGCTTATGGAGGTTTAGGAATGGGATTTGTTTCTACACTTTTAACATGTGATTATATTTCAAGTGGAACAGGTTCTTTTAGTACTGCTTTTGGAGCACATACAGGTATTGGTACAATGCCTATAACTTTGTATGGAACAGAAGAACAAAAACAAAAATATGTTCCTAAATTAGCTTCAGGTGAGTGGTTTGGTGCCTATTGTTTAACAGAGCCTGGTGCAGGATCTGATGCAAATTCAGGAAAAACAACTGCAACTCTATCTGAAGATGGAAAATCATATAAAATTAACGGTCAAAAAATGTGGATTTCAAACGCAGGTTTTTGCCGCTTAATGATTGTTTTTGCTCGCATAGAAAATGATAAAAATATTACTGGATTTATCGTTGAGTACGATGAAAAAAATACAAATGGAATTACTCTAGGTGAAGAAGAACATAAATTAGGTATTAGAGCTTCATCTACAAGACAAGTGTTTTTTAATGATACTGTTGTATCTACAGACAACATGCTCGCTAGTCGTGGAGAAGGTTTTAAAATTGCCATGAATGCTTTAAATGTAGGACGTATAAAGTTAGCAGGAGCATGCTTAGACTCTCAACGTAGAGTTATTTCTTATGCTGTAAATTATGCAAACGAACGCAAACAATTTAAAACTCCTATTTCAGATTTTGGAGCTATTAAAATAAAGTTAGCGGAAATGACAACCAATGCTTATGTTGGGGAATCTGCCACGTATAGATCTTCAAAAGATATTGAGGATAGAATTGCTTTAAGAGTTGCAGCAGGAAACACACACCAAGAGGCAGAGTTAAAAGGTGTAGAAGAATATGCTATTGAATGCTCTAT
>Ga0115568_10000494_pt1 | contig 29345 bp, 30 predicted proteins | sample COGITO_mtgs_1204_FD_87296 | JGI IMG/M metagenome (GOLD analysis project Ga0115568, IMG submission 87296) | Pelagic marine microbial communities from North Sea - COGITO_mtgs_120426 | ecosystem: Environmental > Aquatic > Marine > Epipelagic | place: Germany:Helgoland, sampling site Kabeltonne...
CTCCGGTCGTCGCTACCACGGTTGCGTTAAATCATTTGCAGAAGCTGCCCGCGAAGGTGGTCTACAATTCTAAGGTTACCATATGAGCAGACAAAATAGATCATTCTCTCACAAGAAAGAGCCCGAGGAAGCACCAGAATTCGTTGAAAAGGTGGTTCACATCAATCGTTGTGCAAAAGTAGTAAAGGGCGGACGCCGTTTCAGCTTCTCAGCACTCGTTGTTACAGGTAACCAAAAAGGCCAAGTTGGTGTCGGTTATGGAAAGGCTAAGGAAGTTCCTGAAGCGATCCGTAAAGGCACTGAGCAGGCTGAAAAGAACCTGGTGACTATCAAACTCCGCGGCGACACAATCCCACACCATGTGTTGGGTGAAGCTGACGGTGGTAAGGTTCTTCTACGTCCAGCATCGAACGGTACTGGTGTTATCGCAGGCGGTGGTTGTCGTGCAGTTCTCGAGTCAGTTGGAATTAAGAACATTCTTTCCAAGTCACTCGGTTCGAACAATCACCTTGCTATGGTGAAGGCGACTATGGCCGCTCTTCAGCAGCTTCGTAGCAACGAAGAAATTAAAAATATCCGTTTTGGCGATAAGGCCGCTGCGGAAGCGTAAGGAACATTACAATGAATCTCGAAAATATTCCTACAATTAAGGGAGCAACGCACCCTACTAAGCGTCTTGGACGTGGTGAGGGTAGTGGGCACGGTAAAACATCCGGTAAGGGACACAAGGGCCAGAAGGCTCGTTCCGGTGGTGGTATCCGTATCGGCTTCGAAGGTGGCCAAATGCCACTCTATCGTAAGCTTCCATGCCGTGGCTTCAACAACTTCAACTTCAAAGTTAGCTACCAGCTTGTAAACGTCGGACAGCTCGCAAAACTCGAGGGAGACGTCGTCTCTCGTGAGGCTTTGATCGCTGCTGGGCTCATTCGCGACAACAGTCAAGGTGTGAAGCTCTTGGGCGATGGTGAAGTGTCTCAAGCGTTTACGGTTACAGTCTGTAAGGTTTCTGGTTCTGCGAAAAGCAAGATCGAGGCCGCTGGCGGTAATATCGTTGAGGCGGCACCTGCTGCTGTAGAAACTAAGGCTGAGGCTTAAACGCCAATTCCTCTCGTTGTTTCGTTAAGAGCTACCACTCATGCTTTCTGCTTTCACAAACTCTCTGAAGATTCCGGAGCTGCGCCAGAAGATTTTCTTCACGTTGGCGTTGCTCTTTATCGCACGCGTCGGGGCTAATATCCCGTTGCCTGGGATGAATACCGGTCCGATTCGCGATTTCATGTCGGATCAGGCGTCGGCTAGTGGCGGTCTTGTTGGTCTCTATAATATGTTTACCGGCGGAGCGCTCCTTAATGGAGCAGTCTTCGCACTTGGTATCATGCCTTACATCAGTGCTTCGATCATCATGCAGTTGGTCGGAGCAGTGTTTCCCGTGATTGCGCGTTTGCAGCAAGAAGGGGATGTAGGGCGCCAGAAGATCAATCAGTACACTCGCTATCTTACGCTTGGTATCTGTGTCGTTCAAGGTCTGCTTCTGTTGGTAGCGCTTAGCTCCAATCCTGGCAGTATCATTGGTCAGGGCTTTAGTACTGCAGAGTATGGTAATGTCGTGATTGCGAGCAAGGTACAGTTCCTGGTTACAGGGACGATATTCCTGACTGCAGGATCCATGATCATGGTTTGGTTGGGGGAGCAGATTACTGAGAAGGGTATTGGTAACGGCATTTCTTTGCTGATCACAATTAGCATCATCTCAGGACTTCCTGCTGCGGTCGCATCTGCTTATCAGATGTTTGTCGCACCGGTTGGTTCCGAAAGTGCTGCACTGGGTGTGCCTGAAGGTGTGCTTATGTTGGCTCTGTTGTTTGCTGTTACTGCTGGCCTCGTGGCTATCACTCAAGCGCAACGCAAGATTCCGGTCCAGTACGCTAAGCGTGTAGTCGGTCGCAAGGTGTATGGGGGACAGAGTTCCTTTTTGCCACTGAAGGTCAATTACGCAGGTGTCATGCCGGTTATTTTTGCTTCGGCGATTCTTATGTTTCCGACGCAGATCTTGAGTTATCTCGGGACTGCAACCGGCATGCGTTTCTTTAATGATATTGCTGATTCGCTTGGACGCGGTGAGCCCGCTTACTATCTAGTATTTGGCCTCTTGATCTTCATCTTCAGTTATTTCTGGGTATCGATGATGTTCAAGCCGGTTCAGATTGCTGACGATCTAAAGAAAAACGGTGGTTACATTCCAGGTGTACGCCCCGGTGAGCCTACCGCTAAGTTCTTGGATCATATCATGACACGGCTCACATTGTTCGGCGCCTTGTCGCTGACAGTAATTGCATTGTTCCCTGATATCCTGCTGTTCACTTACAACGTTCCTTTCTCTGTCGCAGTATTCTTCGGCGGTACAGGTATGCTGATTACAGTAGGTGTGTTGCTCGACACGATGCGCCAAATTGAGACTTACCTTTTGCAACGCCACTATGATGGTTTCTTGAAAAAGGGTAAGATTCGTGGCCGTTCCGCAGCTCGCAATAAGCAGCTGGTTGATTCAGCCGGATTGCAGGACTTCTGGACTGCATGGCGACCATTGCTGTTCATCGCGATCGTGCTGTTTGTCCTCGGGATTGTATCCTGGTTTCTTAACTAGGCTTGTTTCTTTAGTAGCCTGATCTCCGAAGGTCCATCTGCAAAGGTAGTCGCTTCGTTTTATTTCCTGTTCTTTGACTATTCCCCTTTATTGCTGACCGATGAAAGCGATTCGTTCCGACGAAGAAATCCAATCGATCCGTGAGGCCTGTCAGGTCGCAGCGACTGTTTTAAAGCAGCTCGTTGACACTGTCAGCGAGGGGATGACCACCTACGATCTCGATCAGCTTGGCCGCAAGGCCATTGCCGATTTGGGTGCCGAAAGTGCCTGCTACAACTATCGTGCGGGTGAAAACATCTTTCCTGCTTTTACTTGCATCTCTGTGAACGAAGAAATCGTTCATGGTATTGGTAGTATGCGGCGCGTCATTCAAGGCGGCGACGTTGTTTCCATTGATGTGGTTGTTCGTTACCGCGGTTTTATTGGCGACAATGCGACGACTGTTTTGATTCCGCCTGTTTTGGATGTGAATCAGGCTCTCGTCGATGCGACGCGTGAAGCGCTGCATTATGCTATCACGTTTGCACGACCAGGTAACCGAGTCGGTGATATATCGAATGCTGTTGAGCGCTTTATCAGGCGCCACAACTATGGTATAGTTCGCGATTTTGTAGGACATGGGGTTGGGGTTACGATGCATGAAGCGCCGCAAATCCCAAACTATGGTCGCCGGGGTAGCGGTGCTAAACTCAAGCCCGGTATGGCGCTCGCAATTGAGCCCATGATCAATCTCGGTGGTGCTGCCGTCGAGATGCTTGATGATGGTTGGACTGCGGTCACTCGCGATCGTAAGCCCTCTGCACACTTCGAACATACTGTCCTTGTTACTGGCAAGGATCCGGAAATCTTAACAATTCCGAATATTTAACTTTTCAAAACAAACTTAACTGCTATTTTCCACCGCTTTCCCGTAATTCGTCGGGACAGCCAACACTTTTTTATCATGCCACGTATACTAGGAGTCGATATCCCCGCAAACAAGAAGCTAGAGTATTCGCTTCGCTACATCTACGGCATCGGGCCGACACGCGCTAAGACTATTGTCGCAGCGTCTGGTTTCGATGTGGATCGCCGTGCCGGTGATCTTAGCGAAGAGGAGCTCAATCAGCTCGCATCGCTTGTTGCAGACAAACAATACATCGTTGAAGGTGACCTCCGTCGTGAGCGCACTGCCAACCTCAAGCGCCTTTCGGCCATTCGCAGCCTGCGTGGCATTCGCCACATGCGCGGTTTGCCCGTTCGTGGCCAACGCACTAAAACAAATGCCCGCACACGTAAGGGCGCGGTCAAGCCAGTCCGCAAGTAATCCCTAGAGGATCTTTCCTATGAGTGAAGAAGCAAATAAATCTGTAGAAGAAGAAGAAAAGGTAGCCGCATCCGCAGCTGTTGAAGCCGAGGCTGAAGCACCTGTGAAAAAGCAGGAAACCGCAGAAGATCTTCTCAAGAGCGATCTAGACGGAGTTAAAATCCGTCGTGCCAAAGGTAGCAAAAACATTACTGTCGGTATTGTTAATGTCTTGGCTACTTTCAATAACACAAAGGTCAGCTTTAGCGATCCTCGCGGTAATGTTATTTCCTGGTCCAGTGCCGGTAAATGCAACTTCCGTGGCTCTCGCAAGTCCACTGCTTACGCCGCTCAAGTCGTAACACAGGATGCCGGTCGCGTTGCTATGTCGCACGGTATGAAGGAAGTCGTCGTCAAGCTCAACGGCCCAGGTATGGGACGTGATTCAGCTGTCCGCGCGCTCCAGTCTTTAGGCATGGTTGTAACCGAAATTATTGATGTGACTCCGGTCCCTCATAATGGTTGCCGTGCTCCGAAACGTCGTCGTGTCTAGCGTGCATCTGCCACGTAGATACATTACAACTAGTTAGCAGAAAACAAAAGGAAATACTATGTCCCGTTACACTGGACCAACAACTCGCATCAATCGTCGCTTCGGCCAGGCTATCTTTGCCCCGACTAAGGCATTCGAGCGTAAGCCTCACCCTCCTGGTCAACACGGACCACGCCTCCGCCGCAAATACAGCGAATATGCTATCGGCTTGAACGAAAAGCAGAAGCTTCGTTTCATGTATGGCATTACGGAAAAACAGTTCCGTTTAACTTTCGAAAAAGCTAAGAGCGTACGCGGTGTTACCGGTGATGTGTTCCTCCAGATCTTGGAAACACGTCTCGATAGCGTCATTTACCGCCTGGGCTTTGCTAAGTCACGCGCTGGTGCTCGTCAATTGGTTGCCCACGGTCACATTCGTGTCAACGGTATCAAGACTGACATTGCTAGCTTCATCGTCAAGGATGGCGACGAAGTTGAAGTACGTGAGCGTACATCGTCGCGTCAACTCGCAACACGCAGCATGGAAGAAAGCCAGGGACGTACAGTACCTGAGTGGCTGTCCCTGAATGCGGATGCCCTGAAGGCTACGGTTAACCGCCTACCGTCAACAGACGAAACTGAAAACAGCATTAACGTTCAGCTCATCGTTGAATTCTATAGCCGTTAATCAGTTGTCGTTTCTCGGCCTATCTGGTCGGACATACGCCATTCATTGTAATCAGTTAACACAAAGCCCATTATGCCAAAGCGCTTAGGAAAATTCGAACTTCCAAACCGACTGGTCAAAGTCGAGGAGACTGCCTCCGATACTTTCGCCACTTTCCACGCTGAGCCGTTCGAAGCGGGTTACGGACACACGATCGGAAATTCTCTCCGCCGTGTTCTTCTTAGCTCCATCGAAGGCGCCTCGATTTCTTCGGTAAAAATCGATGGTGTACAGCATGAGTTCCAGAGCGTTGAAGGTGTCGTCGAAGACGTTACTGACATCGTTCTCAACCTGAAAAAGGTTCTGCTCGTTTCCGAAACACGCGATACCACAAACCTGATCATTGACGTTAACCGTGAAGGCCCTGTAACTGCGGCGGACATCCAAGCGGACTCCAATATTCAGATTGTTAATCCTGAACAGGTTATCTGCACGCTCGACAAGAAGCAACGCTTCCTCGCCGAACTTGAAGTACGTGTGGGCCGTGGTTATTGCTGCGGCGATGACAACAAGAAGGATGATCAGCCGATCGGTGTGATCGCGCTCGATTCGCTCTTCAGCCCTGTTAAACTCGTCAAGTACTCTATTGAAAACACCCGTGTTGGACAGGAGATGGACTACGACAAGATCATACTTGAGATCACAACTGACGGACGTATCACTCCGGATGATGCCCTCAAGCAGAGTGCTGCTATCGTGAAGCACCACATGGATGTATTCGATGAAGTATCCCAGGATGACATCGAGTTCGAAAGTGAAAGCAAGGAAATCAGCGAGGAACAGAATCGCCTTCGTAAGTTGCTCAATATGAGCGTTAACGAAATCGAGCTCTCCGTTCGTGCGGCTAATTGCTTGAACAATGCAAACATCGTCACTGTTGGTGAGTTGGCAATGAAGTCTGAGCAAGAAATGCTTAAATATCGTAACTTCGGTAAGAAGTCCCTGAACGAGATCAAAGACAAGCTCGAGCAGCTTGGCCTCTCACTGGGAATGAAAATCGACGAGCGCCTCCTTGAAAAGGGCACTGAGCTTTAATCCCGCCTTTTAGGCACAAGTAATTTAGAACATGCGTCACAGCAAAAGAAGACATTCACTCGGGGTTTCCGGACCTCACCTATCCGCCATGATGGGCAACCTCTCAGTTGCACTCATTACACATGGTCGTATTCAAACAACATTGACTAAAGCCAAAGCGCTTCGTCCATTCATCGAGAAGATCATCACCTTCGCGAAGAAGGCTGAAGCCTCAAACGACACTGCGCGTAAGCTACATTTTCGTCGGCTTGCTATCGCTCGTGTTCGCGACAAAAAAGCAGTTGCTAAGCTGTTTGATGAGCGTGCCAGCGAGTTCACTGAACGCAATGGTGGTTACACTCGTATCTACAAGGTCGGTCAACGTATCGGCGATGCTGCTGAAATGGCATTGATCGAACTGATCGATGGCAACGACGAGGGCTACTCTAAGAGGCCAGCAAAAAAGGCTGCTAAAAAAGCTGCTGACACGGTTGTACAGGAAGAGGCGCCAGCCGCTGAGGAGGCATCTACTGAAGAAGCCGCTGAAGAGCAAAAGGACGCATAATCCGTTCCAACACACTGTAATTTCAAAAGCCCGTCCGATTTGGACGGGCTTTTTTGTTTATTGCGGTGTCGGCTTGGAAAGATTTTCACTAAGCTACACTGGAATAAGATCGAAATGCGCCGCTCAAGTCGAAAATATATAGGCCTCCATGTCACGTATTTACCTTTCGCCTCCTGATATTAGCTCGCTGGATCATGTGGCAGTCGACGCAGTGTTGACATCCAATTGGGTGGCGCCGGTCGGACCGCACCTGGAGTCTTTTGAAAGCACACTTGCCGATCGGGTAGGGCGTGCGCATGCGGTGGCGTTAAATTCAGGCACCGCGGCGTTGCACCTAGCGCTGCAGTTGCTGAGAGTTCAGCCGGGTGATAGCGTAATTTGCCCGACGCTTACTTTTACGGCTAGTGCGAACCCCATTTGCTATTGCGGAGCAGATCCAATCTTTGTAGATAGCGAGCCCAACACTTGGAATATGGACCCAGTGCTACTCGAGCTCGAGTTGGGTGAACGTGCCGCTTCGGGTGAATTGCCAAAGGCGGTGATTGTCGTGCACTTGTATGGCCAATGCGCGGATATGGATCCGATTCTTGCGGTGTGTGAACGCTATGGCATACCCGTGGTGGAAGATGCGGCGGAAGCTTTGGGGGCGAGCTACAAGGGACGACCCGCCGGAGGAATGGGAGCCTTTTCTTTCTTTTCATTCAATGGGAATAAAATAATCACCACCTCGGGCGGAGGCATGCTACTCGCTGATAAAGGATCTTGGATCGAGCGCGCACGTTTTCTTTCCACCCAGGCGCGTGAGCCTGTCGCTCACTATGAGCACCGTGAGGTCGGCTACAATTACCGGATGAGCAATGTGTTGGCAGGCCTCGGTTTGAGTCAGTTGGATGATTTGGGGCGGCGTATCGCTGTGCGCCGCTCGCATTATGAAGCTTACCATGAGGGCTTAACGGATTTGCCTGGGGTCGAGTTCATGCCGATCACTGATCCTGACGCGGCTAACTATTGGCTGACTTGCTTGACGGTCGCTCCGGTGGCAGGAGGGAGTTCCCGAGATTTGATCATCTCGGCTCTAAACGCAGCCGATATTGAGGCGCGGCCCTTGTGGAAACCGTTGCACCTGCAGCCTGTCTTCCAGGATTGTGCCTCAATCGGCGGGGACTGTGCGGAAGGGCTGTTTGCCAATGGCCTTTGCTTGCCCAGTGGTTCATCGATGAACGCAGAAGATCGCGCCAAGGTGATCGCGGTGGTGCGCTCGTGTTTTTCTGGGCCAACTGCATAAGCTGGATCTGTCTATGGCTGTTGCATCTGTATTGCGCTATTTGAGTTATCGGACGCTGAGTCTGATTGCCTTCTACGCCCTGACCTGCGGGGTGAGTTACATCGTAGCCTTTCAGCTGCGCTTTGATTTTAATGTGCCACAGGATTTCGCATTGGATCTGGTGGAGACAATATGGTGGGTGGTAGCGCTTAAGTTGATGTTGTTAGTGGCTGCCGGGCAGGTTGATTGTGTGCTCGCTTACTTCCGCTTGCCAGATGCGCTGCGCTTGTTTTCAGGCCTGTTTATTGCCAGTGCAATACTTGCCTCCATGTGGTATGTGTATCACGGCAATGGGGTGCCGCCACGTGCCGTGATTTTAACCGACTTTCTATTAAGCTTTTTGATGCTGGCAGGATTTCGTGTGGCGCTTCGGGTGAAGGCGAGCCGCAGTTTGGGAGATTGGCTGAGCTGGGATGACTTGGAGAATGTGATCATCGTTGGCGCAGGCGAGGTGGGTGCTGGTCTGTGTGCAGAGTTAAAGAGTAAGCCGCGGCTAGGGATGCGTCCGGTGGCTTTCATCGATGATGACCCGAAGAAGGTGGGGCGTTATGTACACGGAGTGCTGGTCGCCGATGCCGTAGCTGGACTGGCATCCGTGGCGAAGCGCTATTCCGTGCACAAGGCGATCATTGCCTTTCCATCAGCGTCGGTGGGGCGTGTGCGCAAAGTGTCGGAAATGGCTTATGCCGCCGATCTGACTGTGGAAACGGTGCCGGCGCTGACCGATCTAGCCAGTGGGCGCGCTCGGATGACTCAGTTGCGTCCGGTTGAGTTGGAGGATTTGCTGGGGCGCGATGCGATTGATCTGAATTCGGATAAGATCCGTGCGATGCTGGCTGGGAAGCGTGTGTTAATTACCGGTGCGGGGGGCAGTGTTGGCAGTGAGTTGGTCGCCCAAGTACTGGACTATGGTCCCGAGTGTTTACTTTGTGTCGACCAGGCTGAAATCGCGATTTTTGAACTTCAACAACAGGTGTTGGCTGCGCGAGATGCGGCGAAAATCGCTCAGACCGTGGTGCTGGATGTCTATCACGCGGATGAAGTTGAAAAAGTGTTTCAGCGCTTTCAGCCGCAAGTGATTTTTCATGCCGCAGCGCATAAACATGTGAATCTGATGGAGGCGCAGCCGGCAGAAGCCTTGAGGAATAATTTTTTGACGACGGTTGAGCTGGTCCGTTTGGCGAGTCGGTTTGCGGTCGAGCGTTTCATTCTAATTTCGACGGATAAGGCGATCAATCCGACCAGCGTGATGGGGGTGAGTAAACGATTGGCTGAACTATCCTTGTTGGAACAGCAACAGCACGCGGCGAATACGACCAAGTTCATGGCCGTGCGTTTCGGTAATGTACTGGGGTCTTCCGGTAGTGTGGTTCCGATCTTCCGACGTCAGATCGCAGCGGGTGGGCCGGTCACGGTGACTGATCCGCTAGTCACGCGATTCTTTATGACGGTTGAAGAGGCGGTCGGGCTCGTGTTGCAAAGTGCAACGCAGGGCACTGGCGGTGAGATTTTTGTTCTCGATATGGGAGAGCCGATGAAGATTTTGGATGTTGCCCGCCAGATGATAGCGCTGAGCGGCTATCATGAGGGTGAAGACATTGAAATTCAATTTACCGGACTCAAACCCGGCGAGAAACTGTATGAAGAGGTTCAGCATATCAGCGAAGCATTACAGCCGACGGACCACCTGCGTATCATGCGCTTTGTGGCCGATGGCAAGCGTCCGCATTCAGTGGAGTCGATGGTCGCTGCGCTAGTGGCAGCTTCGTCGGGCAGTGATGTCGCCGAGATTAAGAAAGTAATTCAACGATTTGTTCCCGAGTACAGCCCATATTTGGATTAGTGGGCGGTGCGGCTGTCTGTTACAAGCATGGCCTGTAGTACGCTTCGCCACAGTACCGATTCACCAGTATGAGCATGGGCATGCAGCAGGGTTTCGATTGATTCAAGTGTGGGTTCGATGATGCCCTGCGTGCGGTCTGGTTCAAGTTCGGGACGTGTTTCGCAGATCAATGCCCAAACGGCCCACGCACGCGCGCGACGCAGGCATTGGCGCTCGCCGCGCAAGCGTGTGGCTTGGTGCTGGAAACTGATGCGTGGATTGCCGGGGAAGTCAGTGCTACTATGGTTGGCGATGATCCATTTAAGCGCACCGTAGGGCAGGGGCCATTGTTTGAGAATCGGATCGTTTTCAGCAACATCGGCATACAGTGCTCGTGTGAGCGCAAGAATGGCCCGCCCGGAGTGTCCTTGTTGCCACAGATAGTGTCCGTATTTTAATGCGCTATGGTAGAAGACCGCACGCTCGGCACCTTTCAAATTTGTCAGGCAGCGGTGCGACATGTGCGCATCCGGGCTTGGTAGATGCGGGCAGTGGCGTGTGCGTTTCATCTGATTGTTTTCCACTTACTGCGCTTCTTTGGGGTCGAGTGCGTCGCGTAGACCATCGCCAATGAAATTTAATGCGAATAGGGACAGTGAGAAGAAGGTGGCCGGGAAGATCAACAGCCAAGGGTAGACGTCTATTTTTTGTGCTCCTTCACTGATTAAGATCCCCCATGAGCTCATCGGCGGTTGTACGCCGAGTCCGAGGAAGCTGAGTACGGATTCGAGCAAGATGACGGCTGGGATGGTTAAGGTGGTATAAACGATCACCGGGCCGAGGAGATTGGGTAGGATATGCCGAATGAGTATGCGCGAATGGGGCACGCCGTTGACGATGGCAGCCTCGATGTAGGTTTGCTTGCGCAGCGCTTTGGTTTGTCCGCGTACAATACGCGCCATGGTCAGCCACTCCACCGCTCCAATGGCTAGAAAGATGAGCATGATGCTGCGTCCCAGGAAAACTGTCAGTAGGATCACAATAATAGTGAAGGGCAGCGCGTACAGAGCGTCGACGAAGCGCATCATGGTGGCCTCGGCTTTTCCGCCCGCGTAGCCGGCAATCGCTCCGTAGCTTACGCCGATGAGCAACGCGACGACGGTCGCAGCAAAGCCCACGCCGATGGAAATGCGCCCACCAATGAGTGTGCGGATCAAGACGTCGCGGCCGAGGTCGTCGGTACCGAACCAGTGTTGCGCTGAAGGTGGTTGAGCGCCGTAGGCGAGGTTGGTGGTGTCGTAGGAGTGGCTGATGCAGAGCGGGCCGATCAGGCAGAGCAGGGCGATCACGGCAAAAATGAGGCCGCCGATGCGGGCCATGTTGTTACGCCGCAGGCGATGCCATGCATCTTGGCCGAGGGAACGGGCGTCGTTGGCCGAGGTTTCTCGTTGCTGCTTAGTCATTGCGGGTGCGTGGGTTCATCCACATCTGGAGGAGATCGACCAGCAGGTTGAAAAGTAGGATCAGCACGGCGTACAGCAGCACGGTGCCCATGACCATGGTGTAGTCGCGGTTGAAGGCGGAGTTGACAAAAAAGCGCCCGAGGCCGGGGATGAAGAAGATGGTCTCAACGACGAAGGAGCCGCTGATCAGGCCGGCGACGGCGGGGCCGATGTAGGCCACCACTGGGTACAGTGCAGTCCGCAGTGCGTGGCGCCATACAACGAGGCGCTCCGAGAGTCCTTTGGCGCGGGCTGTGCGGATATAGTCATGGCGCATCGTATCGAGCATGCCGCTGCGCGCGAGTCGCGCGATGTAGGCCGCGTAAAAGAGGCCGAGCGTAATCGCGGGCAGTACGCGGTCGCTGGCATAGGCCCAGCCGAGCGGGTTGAACCAGCCGAGCCCTGCGCTGAACAGGAGTAGTAGGATCGGCCCGAGTACAAAGGACGGTAGGCAGATGCCAAGCATTGCAAACGTCATCAAGGCGGATTCGCTCGGGCGATTGTGGCGCAGGGCGGCAGCGATGCCGATTGGTGTGCCGATCGCGAGTGCCACCAGCAGTGCGAGGCCGCCGAGTTCGAGCGAAACCGGGAAGCTTTGTGCGATGATTTCCTGCACGTCCCAGCCCGCGTATTTGTAAGAGGGGCCCAAGTCGCCTTTGAGCAAGTTCCCCAGGAAGCGGCAGTATTGTTGGTGTAGTGGTAGGTTCAGTCCGTAGTGCGCTTCGATTTGTTCCTGCACTTCGGCTGTCACCGGTTTTTCCGTGTCGAATGGTCCGCCCGGCGCCCAGTAGAGCAACAGAAACGTCAACGTGGCAATCACCCACAGGGTGGGGATGGCTTGGAGTATACGTCTGGCGATGTGGGTGAACATAGGGGCGAGGAGACCTGCAGCATTAGTCGGCAGTTCTAGTTGGCTAAAGAGATACTTTGGTACGGGTGATAGTCGAGCACGTTGGGGTGCCAGCCTTGGACGGATTCGTTGATCAGTAGGCTGCGCACGTAGAAGTAAATCGGGATGAAAGGCATTTCATCGAGGAGAATGGCTTCGGCTTGTTGAAAGTATTCGAAGCGCGCTGCGGGGTCTGGCTCGACGGCGGCTTGCGCAATCAGTGCGTCGTATTGCGGCTGACTCCAGCCAGAGTGGTTGTTGCCGCTGCCGCCGGTTGCCAGTTCGAGAAAGGTGTTGGCATCGTCATAGTCACCGATCCACGCGGCGCGCACAATGTCGAAGTCCTTCGCCTTGCGACTGGCGAGATATACTTTCCACTCTTGATTGTAGAGTGTGATCTCAATGCCGAGCTCGCGCTTCCACATTTGCTGGATGGCGAGTGCGATGGAGCGGTGGGATTCGCTGGTGTTGTAGAGTAATTCAAATTTCGGGAAGCCTACGCCTTTGGGAAAGCCGGCTTCGGCGAGCAGTTGTCGCGCCTGTTGCGGATCATAGGGGAAGCGCGCGGTTGCCGAGTAGCCGCCGGTGTCGGGCGGCGTGAAGTGGTGGGCGGGCTTTTGGCCGGCGCCCAGAATGTGTTCGGTGAGCGCTTCACGGTTGATGGCGTAGGCCAGCGCTTTGCGCACTCGCGCATCGGCGAGTGGGCCGTGTTCGGTGTTGACGGCATAGTAGTAGGTGCCGAGATACGTATCGAAGCGGATGTTGTTGGCAGCGTGGGTCTGGTACCACTCGATTCGGTGGGTGGGGATGGTGCTGCTCAGGTGAATGTGTCCGGTGCGGAATGCACGCTCTTCAGCGTCACCTTCAATGGGCAGAAAGTGAATGCCGTTGAGGCGGACGTTGCGCGCGTCGCGGTAGTGCTGGTTTTTTGTGACTTCGATTCCGGCGTTGAGGCGCCAGGATTTGAGGGCGAACGGGCCGTTGCCGACGAAGTGCTGCGGTTTCGTCCAGTCGGAGATGCGGTCGGTCATGCTGCCGTGTTTGAGCACGGTGGGCGGGTGCACGGGCCACCAAGTGTAGTGAGTGAGCAGCCCTAGGAAATAAGGTGTCGGACTATTGAGCTCAATGACTAGCGTGAGCGGATCAGAGGCGCTGGCGCCGACCTTGGAGAAGTCTTTGAACTCCCCGCTGTTAAAGGCTTTGGCGCCACGCATACTGTGTAGCATATAAGCGTAGGGCGCGCCGAGTGCGGGGCTGAGAATGCGCTCGAAGGCAAACAGGAAATCGTTCGCGGTGACCTGATCGCCATTCGACCAACGGGCGTTGGCATCGAGTTGAAAGGTATAGCGCAGGCCATCCTCGGAGAGTGTCCAACTGCTGGCGACGCCGGGTTCGATCGCGAGTGTTGCAGGGTTTCGGGTGACGAGGCCTTCCAGTAGCGAGAGGAGTACGTAGTGTTCGGTTACGCCGGTGACGATGTGTGGATCGAGTGCTTCCGGTTCGGTGCCGATGCCGATGTAGAGTTCTTGGGCTTGGTTCCCGCGCTCGACATTGCTCTGCTGCTTCACGCAACTGGTCGAGATACAGAGTGACAAGCAGAGAAATACGCCTGCACGCATCCGCTGAGTGATTGAGGAATCCATAATGGCTCCCTCGATACTTCTCCATCTCGCTGCGGGCAAGGCGAAATACCATGCGCTCCGATTATCCGTGCTGCGGAGCGTTGTGTTTAGGCCTCTCAATCGAAGCTGCGTACGTCGTCTCAGACCTCGGTGCTAGTGGCGCGTGTGCCTTCTTTCTCTGCTTTTTCCCGTTCATACTTTTCTTCGAGGGTTTCGGGCGCATCGCTTGCCTCCAGCGTGAAGCCCAGCTTGACCCCCACTTGCCAATGGTCGACTTTGGCGTCCACTACCTGGCCACGGATCTCGTGCACTTCCACCCATCGAATGTTTCGTATGCTTTCGCCTGCCATCTGCAGGGCGTTCTGAACTGCGTTTTCTATCGAGTCTGGGGATGTGCCGACCAACTCGATCTTTTTGTAGGTGTGATTCGTCATCGTGATACCTTTTATGTTTGATTGCGTGTCAATATATCGAGTCAGTGGGTGACTCGGCCGAAGTACGCGTTGCGTATACCTACACTTTAATCCGATTTTCGAAATACTCAAGGGCAGCAGAGCAAGCCCTGTCGCGTATGCCGTCTTATAGTAACGGTACAAGCAGGTGGACGAGGTTTTCAGTGAATTTCGCCGGCATCCGTGTTTTATCTGCGACTGCTTGCTGATAGGAAATGCAGTGATCGATGATGTCTTGCGCCCATGCAGTCAGTTCCGCGATGTCTGGTTGACTGTAGTGCAGCAGGGCGATTTCAAAATTTACAAAGAGGGAGCGCATGTCGATATTAGCTGAACCCATCAGGGCGACTTTGCCGTCCGCGAGGATCAATTTGCCATGCAGCATCCGTGGGGTGTAGAACAGAATTTCGACTCCGGCATCGTGCAGTTGACGAAGATAGTGGTAGCGCGCGATGTCTGCGACTGGGTGGTTCGAGCGTTGCGGCAACACGAGGCGGATGTTGCGTCCGGTGTGCGCTTTGACGATGAGGGAGCGGAACAGTACTTCGTCGGGAATGAAGTAGGGGGTAATAATGGTCAGGCTTTGTTTGAACTCCTGGATTATACTTAGGATTTGTTCCCAGAGTGGGTCACTTTTGACATCGGGTCCGCTGGCGATCACTTCTATTGTGCTGTCGCCAGCTTGTTCGGGAATGTGGCGTAACAGTTCTCTGTATTTCGCGGGTGATTCTTTGGCGGCAAAGGCCCAGTCGGCGAGGAAGGTGCGCGTGAGATGGGCGACCGCAGGCCCTTGGGTGACGACGCTGAAGTCCACGAAACGATCGGGCGTCGGGGTGGGGCCCAGAAAACGTGTGTCGAGGTTTTGTCCGCCGGTAATCGCGCGGTTATTGTCAAAGATTGCTATTTTTCGGTGGTTGCGCAAATTGGAGGAGATTTGCGTTTGAATGGGGAGTACTGGCATGAACATGGCGACATGTCCGCCAGCTCGGCGTATTTTGTAGCGCGCGGCGCGGGTTTGGTTCCAGCTGCCGAGCGAATCGAGCAATAACCGTACGCTGACGCCTTGCTCGGCCCGCTTTGCCAGTAAGTCGGCGATTTGCTTGCCCGTGTCATCATTGCTCAAAATATAGGTGGCGATGTGGATCGTCCGTTGGGCCGCTTCGATTTCCGTGCAAATGCGATGAAAGGTGCGTTCCCCATCGGGCAGCAGTTCGAAGTGATTGCCTGTGGTTGCGGTGTTGCCGCTTTCATAGGGCAGTCTGCGCGGGGAGCGTGAGTCGAGTCCTTCGGCCTTAACTGTGAGCGAGCGGGCGGTGTCGGCGATTTCGCGTTTAATACGTGCGACCTTGCGGCTCTTGCGCCCACCAAGCATGAAATACAGAGGCACGCCAATTAGTGGGAAAAAAACTACGATAAAAAACCAGGCGAAAAAATTGCTTGGGTTGCGTTTTTCCCTGAGCACTCGGCGAACGATTAACAGTGCCAGAATGAAGCCCAATACGGTGGTCGCGTTTGTGGCAAAGAAAGCCCACGTGCCGCTTAACCAAAAGGTTAGAAGGGCGACGAGCTGATCGTTGAGCTTTCCCCACATAGCTGCTAACTATAACGGATTAGTGTTATGTTACGAGCTTTTCAGCGATTTGCTTCAAATCATTTTCTGCGTAAAATAAATACGAGGTTGTCCCCGTTATCAGATTTCTTTGATTGGTATGGTATGGTAATTTATATGGCACATCAAATTTTATGACAGCTGAACCCAATCCAAATGGCGGGCAACCGCAGCAAGTTAATTTACAGCAAATAGCGCAGCAATTTATGTCCGGCCTGCAGCGGCATTTCGACATGCTGGCCTTCAATCTGGCCTCGCGCGAGGCGGTGCAGGAGGATGCCTACAATAAGCGCGTGAATGCGCCTCGTATTATGCCAGCTGCGCCCCGGCATCAGAATTTTGAGCAGATGCAGGCATATGCCCGCGATCTGCTGGTCCGTCAGGTGATCGGCGATTCATTGAACCTGACTGTGACGGCGATGAATAACGCGCATTTCTTCCTGGCTCTGGTTAAGGCAACCAACGCCAATAAGGACGTTTCTCCCGAAGCGCAAAAAATAGCGCAGGCGTCGCAACAGTCATTTGTGCCCGCGCAACTCGATGCGAAGTTCAACCGACTTGAAAAAGACTACGGAATTATGTGCGAGCTGGAGGATAGTATCACCTCGCTTGGTTTTGCCATGCAGGTCCTGTTGCAGCAAGGGGGGATCGTTAGAGCAGCCCAGCTCGACGGGCAGGGGGAATTAGTGGTCGAGTTGAAGTCGGTCGAAATCGTTGGTTCTGGAAATGGCGATGACAAGCCGCAGGGGAAACTAGTCGAACTGCGTAAAGTGTTCCGCGAGGGCGAGGCGTTTGTTTTCAGTGATGTGGAGCTACAACTTGTGCTGGTGACCATCGCTTCGTTTGCCGACTCTTTGTTTAAATCCGTCGCCGAATACGCGCGATCTGTGCAGGAAGGTGCGTAGCGATTAACCCGTTTCCCGATGTCCCCCAGTAAGCTCCGAATTTTAACGCTTAATATCGCACATGGGCGTGGGCTGTCGGCTTACCAGGGGTTTTGTGGCGCGCGGGGTATTCAGCGTAACCTGCTGAGGATTGCTCGCTTGCTTGAGCGCGAAGGGGCCGATATTGTTGCGATGCAGGAAGTCGATGAGGACTCGCATTGGAACCAGCGCATTCATCTGCTAGATTTTTTGAAGGCCGAGGTCGGCTATCCGCACAGTCACTTGGGGGTGCATAATCGACGGGGCGGACGCCTGCCTCTGGCTTATGGCAATGGCGTGCTCTCTCAGTTTGCCATCGAGCATGCCGAGCACCACGCCTTCGGCACCGCGCAACTCGGCGAGAAGGGCTTTCTCTACACCGAGCATGCGTTGCCCAGCGGCCACCTGCCGGTGGTCAACCTGCACCTCGACTATAAATCGCGCCGACGCCGGATCGAACAAATCGAGCGCCTGATCGAGTATTTGCAGGCACGCCGTGCGCAACAAGGCGGCGAGACCTATTTCGCTCCGCTGGTGTGCGGCGATTTTAACAGTCGCTCAGGAAAGCCGAACGACGCCGTGCGCCATCTGTTTCGTTATTTGGAAGAACAGTGCGCCTATCGGCTTTATCCTGAGAATGGCCGCACTTTTCCTTCGCTCCTGCCAACCCACTGCCTGGACTTTATTCTGGTGCCGCCCAGCTTTAAAGTGCTTCGCTGTGAAATCCTGCGCGCCTACGTGAGCGATCATCGACCGGTTCTCATCGACCTCGAGGTTCTCAATGAGTCAGTCTCTATCTGAAACTGTTGTTCTCAGGGGCGTGCTGTGATTGCTTGGCTGCTTTCGAAGCACTTTCACTGACACGACATTATGTATCGCTATACCATCATTGCCATCGGCCGAATGAAGAACAAGCCGCTCACCGCGCTGTGCGACGATTTTTCGAAGCGTCTCAAGCGTTCCGGTAATTTTGAACTACTCGAGCTGAAAGACGGCGATGTCGAAAGCGAAGGGCAGCGTATTTTAGAGGCCTTGGGTAAGCGCCGGGACACCCGCGTGTATGCGATGGCCGAAGAGGGCGAGGCCCGGACGTCGGCTGGACTTGCAAAGGAGCTGCTCGCGCTTCAGGGCCAGCCTGCGGTATTTATTATCGGAGGGGCGTACGGGCTGAGTCCTGCTGTCAAGGCGCGGGCCGATGTGCTTTTTGCGCTCTCGCCGCTTACCTTTACACATGAGATCGCACGGATGCTCTTATGCGAGCAACTCTACCGAGCGGTATCGATTAATTCCGGCTCGAAGTACCACCACGTCTGAAAAAAACGAAGTTTCTCTGATTCTTGTTAAATTAAGGTTGATCTTCACGGAAATCACGTTTTTGTCTGCGTCCTGGTATGGAGAAGTGGCTGAGTGGCCGAAAGCGCTTCTTTGCTAAAGAAGTGAACCTCAAAAGGGTTCCGCGGGTTCGAATCCCGCCTTCTCCGCCATTTTAAGTCAGCTCAAGCTTTGATCCATGTAGGGTCGGGCCTACCCCACAGATTGGGGGCCAGGCGTTGATATTGATTTAACCGCACTGAGCGATTACGCGTAGGCTGTAGTTGTGTAAGTCCACAAATCCGTTTGCTCTTGGTTGTATGAGCTTCATCTTTCTATGGGAGCCCTCGGTGATACTGTTGTCTTTTCTGAATCGCCACATGCAGACGATGAGCTCAATCAGCATCGTTAACGGGCCCGCGAGGATCTGTAATGGCATAAGCTCTGAACGCTTGAGCCACTCGATTCGCTCCAAGAGTTCAGCTGAGTGTTTTAGGCACTGTTGTTTGGTTTTTCTGGTTCATGAGAGTGCGTAAATTCTGCACTTGTTGATAGAGTGGTTGGAGTTGGGGATAGTTTTTAAAAGTCGATCGCGACGTTGGTGCTGCTTGTCAGTTAGTCGCTAGAGATCCTTGCGCAGAGCAGCCATAGTGCTCGCTGATGCTTAAGTTTTGGAACGAGTGCTCTGGCCAGTTGTATGCAGTGATGGTAAATCATCCGGGCGACGTGGAATCGGTCGGCCACGATTTTAGTATTTGAGGAGCACTTGCGAACCAGCTTGCGGTAGGTGCTGGAGAGATCGATACAAACGATACGGACCTTTTCGCTGCCTTGTAGGCAGGTTAGGAATTCAGTGAGTTCAGTGCCACTTCGTCCCAGTTGCACTTCATAGATTCGATGATTCTTTGGTTCGCAGAAGGTGGTACGGAACCGCTGCCCTTTGCGGAGTGTGTGCTCATTGATGCCTAAGCATCTTGGGCAGTTTAGACTGATGCGTTCTTTGGCCTTACGTCCAATGAACTGCTTATAAATGCGCTCTATAGTGGCCTCGCCGGTCCATTGGCTCTGGGCGAGTGTGCTTGCGCAGGCACCTTGTTGGTGAGTTGTGAAGGTCGAGTCTCGAAAGGGTTCAGAGCTATGGCGAATCGGTCGGACTCTTGGCAGATCAGGTAGGAAGCTACGTTCGCAGCATAGGCAGTTGAATCGCCGAGTTTGTGTCTTCACCAAACTCGTATGGTCCAAGCAAGAGAGGTGTCGCACCACTCATTGGAAGTTGCCTATGCTCGATAAGAGTGGGAATCGATGGGCTTTAATTGTCGTATCTTCGCGGGCCTATTTGATGCACAATGCAACTACTTCGGGCCTGAGAGCTGCTTTATTAGTTGTGAACTGATATTTTGAATAAGTTTCGATCCTTGTCCATCACTCGGCACGCTATAATCGACTTCTGTGCCGGAATCCTTGAGGCGCTTTTCAATCTGTAACAGATCTTCTCGCATACCTTGGATTTTGCCGGTCAAAGTGCGTTCTTCGACTGCAGAAGTGGTCAGCTCGGTGCTGGCTTCGAGGTATTCAATCCGCTGTAGCAGCTCTTCTCTTTTCTTCAGTAGATTTGTATTTGCGCTGGTAAGCTCGGTGGGTTGGTCGGTGGCCTGCGCATTTTTAAACCATTGTACGCGACTGCGACTCAAAAAAGACAATTTCTGTGGGTGGATGGAAAGGTGTTGCCCATCTGCCAAGCGTTGAAATTGAATGTGTGAATCATTTACGCTCAATAGCTCTACTTTAATGCTTCTAAAGTGTTTGTCCCATAGCGTCATCTTATAAGGTAAGCCCACGGTTTTGATCTTATAGCAATCGTAGGCAACTGCCCCAACGGCAAGCAGCACAGATAGAGTTATAAGTCGGCGAAAAATATAAAATATAAGAGTCATATGGCGAGCATTGATCTTAACTGTCGAGGTGAGGGTCATTCGACCTTAGTTGTTCATAGCGGTATTTCACTAATGGTGAAATCGCTTACTTTTCATTTCAGAATAGCGTACAACTGTCAGGTGATAGGCTGCGGTCAAGCTAGGAGTACGGGCGTTTCGCTGATGGAGGGCGAGGTCTCTTTGGTGTCCTGGTATAATTGGTTTCATGTCTTTCGGTACTTCATCCGGTGCTATCGATATTTGAATGTGACGTGCGCGATCCCCTTTTAGGTGCAGTCGCCGATCTGATTAGGGGTTGCGAGTCGAATCCATCTTTGCGGTCTCGCTACTTCATTTTAGGGAAGGGTAGGTGAAAATCCCTTTGCAACTTGAGCCGGGACACTTTGTCATCATCGCAAACCATGTCGTTGCATTTTTTTGTTTTTACTCGTTTGAAGCGAACTTTCGCTGTGGCTTCGCTGTATGCGTGTGGTGCGCTCTCTTTTGTTTGGGGGCAAGCGCCGCTGATAGTTGAGCGGGCGGATACAGCCGATCTGGAAGGGGGGCTGGTGTTTGAATGGAAAAGCGATGCCGCTGATCGGGCCCTGCGCTCCGGGTTGGCGGTTTTGGCGGAGGAAATGTATCGTAAATTGCTAGCGGAGCCGTCACTTGCGGAGTCGCTGGCGGCGGATGTGCGTCTTTCGCTGGCGGCATCTTTGATCGCACAGCAGCGTTTTGTGGCGGCGCATGCAGTGTTGGAGGCGATTCCGGCTGTCGCGCGGTCTGATGTGTTTTACTTGTATCGTGCGGTGAGTGCTTACGGGGATGGTGAGAATGTCGATGCTGAGACGCTGCGTGCTTCACTGGATCAGGTGTCCGTCGATCACTTGGCTTTCGCCGATCTGCCTTGGTTTTATCTATTACAAGGCTTGTTGGCGGAGCTGGCGGGGCAGACTGAGGCCGTGGTTGCGGCTTTCGAAAGAGCGCAAGCGGTGGCTGTCTCGGAGGCGCAGCGGGCCTTTTTTGCCAGTTTGGTACTCCGGGAGGAAATGTTGCAGTCGCCTTCCAGCGATACGCTTGCGGCGGAGATTCGCGTGCAGTTTGAGCGTTTGAAGGGGACGGCTGCGGCGTATCCATATGCCCGTGAGTACGCGGTGCTATTGCACAATCTGGGTCGCGCGGAGGAAGCGATTCGTGTGCTCGATCAGGAGTTGGCGAATACGCGCTCGGGGTATGGTAGTCGTGAACGTGAGCAGCTGTTTTTGCTGAAGGGCATGATTTTAGGGGCGGATTCGCTCGGGGGGCGCGCAGCCTTGAGGGAATTGGTGCGCAATGGCCAGAGCCGTGAGGAGATGGCAATTGCGCTGCAGTTGCTGGCTCGTCACGCGCAGGAAAGTGCGGAGCTGGCGGTTTTTTTAAATGAGATGATCGCTAGACCCGAGGCGCATCCGTTGTTGGGGCAGATGTATTATTTGCGAAGTCAAATTGCGCTGGCCAATGAGCAAGCGGATTCAATTGCGCTCGCAGAGGCGGATGCTCGGCTTCTGCTTGAGCAGTTCCCAGGGCTCAGTGAAATCACCAATGTCTACCGCTTGCTGGCGTATGCGGCATTGCAGCGATCGCCGGCTCAGTATCGAGCCGCAGCCGACTTTTTGATTCAATTGCGTGACCAAGAGCAGGATGAGGTGGCACGCAAGGAGCTAAATCGCCTGATTGGTGATTGTTATTTTCTTAACCAGGATTATCGCAATGCGGTTGATTTTTATCAGGCAGCGCGTTTGCGCGGCGTGGAGGGCGATGAGCATGGGGCCTTGCTTCTGCGGTTGATTACGGCCGAGGTGCGCGGTGGGCAGATTGCAGCGGCCTTGGAACAACTAGATGAGGCGGCGTTTAGTGGTGGTATTCCTTTGGCGGATCGCTGGCGTGCGGAATGGAATGTGGCGCAAGCGCTGCAGGCTCGGGGTGAGTTGGAGCAGGCGTTGAAGCGAGTTCGCTTGTTGTTGAACGATGACTCGAAGGGGGCGGTTCCGACTGCTTTGGATCTGCGTTTGCGTTGGCTGGAGTCGCGTTTGGCTTTAATGGCGGGAGATGTCGAAGGGCTGGATGCGCGAGTGAATGGTTTACTGTCTCGAATCGAATCGCTGCCTGCGGGCACTTTTGCTCCTGTCGAGGCGCGCTTATTAACGACCGAGGTCTTGTTGCTTAAGGCTGAAATGCTTATTCGCTCGGGCGATTCAGCGGCTGGGATGAATGCCTTGGGCCGTTTACGCAACGGATTTGCACAGAGCTCTGCTGCGGAGCGCTCTTATCTGGCAGAAGCCAATTATCACGGGGCGATTGGCGATTTTGAAGCGGCGCAAGCGACTCTGGCCCAGCTGGCTTCGACCTACCCAGATAGTCAACTGGCTCCGCAAGCGTTGTTTGAGGCGGCGTTGTATTGTGAGCGTCGGGGCTCCGAGTTTTTTGCTGAGGCGGTGCGTGTGCATCATGATTTGACTGAGCGCTATGCATCGGATCCCTTGTTCTTTTTTGCTCGTTTAAAGCAGGGGGATTTGTTGCGGCAGATGAACGATTTTGCCGGTGCGCAGATTATTTATGAGGATTTGATCCATACGTTTCCTGAACATCAGCGGCGTTATATTGCAGAGCTTTCGCGTGCGGATTGTATGCTGGCTTTGGCAAAGGATGACGGGGAGCAATTGAAAGATGTTGCACTTACATTGGAGCGGCTGATCGATATGCCGAGCTTGCCGATCGATTTCCAGGTCGAGGCGGGCTATAAATGGGGCTTTGCCCTGATGCAGCGCGCGGCACACGATGAGGCCCGCGCGGTGTTTACCTTGATTCTTGGCCGATTCCTGCTCGATGGCGATGCCGCGACTCGTCTTGGTGGTACCGGGCGTTATTGGATGTCGCGCGCCTTGCTTGATTTGGGCACACTCTTGGAGCAGGGGGGGGAGTTGGCTGAGGCGCGGCGTCTCTACCGGAAAATGGTGGCGTATAATCTGCCGGGGCGCAACTTAGCGCAGTCTAGAGCAGAGCGATTGCCTGTTGTCGAAGAATAGCGCGTCCCTTATCGTTTAGAAAATAGATACAATGGATTACTTTCAACACACGTTCATTCTTCAAGGCGGACCGGTTATGTATCCGCTACTCTTCGTTAGCCTGCTGGGCTTTGTCCTGTTTATCGAGCGGGCGTTGTTTCTGCATAAGGGGCAAGTGGGCAGCGAGGACTTTTTGATTGGAATCAAGAATTTGGTGCGCAAGAAGCGCCTCGTCGAAGCGCTGACTTTATGCGAGGACACGCCGGGGCCGATGGCGCGTATTGTGAAATCCGCGTTGCTGCACTACGGCGAATCGCGTGAGAGTATTCGGTCGGCGATTCAGTCGGCGGCGATCCTTGAGATCCCCGTCTTAGAGCGTCGTATTGGGACGATTGCCGCGCTCGCACGGGTTGCGCCGTTGTTGGGTTTTCTCGGCACGCTGATCGCGGCGCTGCAAGCGCTCTATCAGCTCGAAGCTTCGAATGGAGATAGTGGTGAATTTAGTCGCCTGTTGGCTGAGGCGCTCATTACGTCGGCTTCCGGCCTAGCGATTGCGGTGATGGCGACCTTAGCGCATCACTTTCTCTGCGGTCGGGTGCGTGCCTTGGTGCACGATTTTGAATGGGTCGGTCATCATATCCATGAGTTCCTGACAGTAGAATCGACTAAAGGTGCTGAACCGGCTGGAACTGAGGATTGATTGAGATGAAAATACGGAAAGAGAATGTCGGAGATGCGCTTGCGGGTTCGGTGGGGCAGTTTACCGCTTCATTTGGCTTGTTGGAGCGATTGAAGCGTCCGCAGGTCAAAGTCGATGTCATTCCTGTACTGGATTTGATGGTCCTCGGTTTGCTCATCAGCTTGCTGTTTACTCGTTTTGTGATGCTGCCTGGAGTTCGGGTGGAATTGCCCTCGACTGATTTGCGTATGCAGCACAGTGCCTCGGCTGTGGCTGTTTTGACGATTGGAAATGAAGGCATGCTGTTTTTCGATGGCAGTGTTTACAAACATAGCTCGATCGAGCGGGCGTTCCGCTTGCACGTTAAAGCGGCTGATTTGGAGCGTTGCGTGCTGCTTGTGAAGGCTCAGGCGGCGATGGAGCTGCAATTGTTTTTGGATCTTTGCCGGATGGCTCAGGAGGCTGGTTTTGTTCAGGTGCAGATCGCGGGCGAGAAAGAGGAGGCGGCGCTCGATTTGATTCCGAGTGATTTGCTTCAGCAAGCGAACGGTGTGCAGTTTCCAGTGTTGTGATGGCGAATTCTGCTCAGCAGTTCAATCGCGCGAATCCGCGCTCGCAGCAAGTGATTTCTCCGTTGTTGCGGCTGGCCTTGTTACTTGGGGTTGCGCTGCATCTCGCTGGTTTTTTGTTCTTTAGTGTCATTTCCAGTCCGCTGCCTCAACGCGCCGCGAGGCCATCATTTGTTCAATATGTTTCGCCGGATTCGCTGGCTAGCGAATCCGAATTGGAAGAGCAGGCCGCATTGTTTGATTCTGCGCCGTTGTTTATTCCTACCCGCTGGAATGCGTCGCAGGCCTATTCGGTCAATTTGCGTGATGCTGCGCGCGATCAGTTTCCCGAGTTCGAGCCTGAGATCAATTTACTGCGGGACCTGCAACCAGCGAGCTTGCTGTTCGCTCCAGGGCTGCAGGTCAGTGCGCCAATCGATTTATTGGCGTCACGTTTTTGGCGCTTTTTCGGAGGGGCACCATCGGAGGCTCTGGTCGCGTTGTCCGAATCGCAGCCGATCGCCGAGATCGTTGTGCTCGCCGGCCCGATCGCTGAGACGGTGTCATTGCCTGCTGCTTTGACTTACATCACCGCAGCGCCGATTGCTCGTCCAGTGTTGTATTATTTGCGGGTTTCCGCGGACGGCGTGGTGTGGGGCGCGCCCACGCGGGGCCGTTCGTCCGGCAATGAAGCGTTTGATGCTGCGGCGGCTGAGTGGTTGGGGCGTGCCGAGGTGCGCGCTCAATTGCCGCAGGGGTATCTTTCGATTACGGTCTTTCCCTGGTAGCACTACTTTTATTCGCAACTTCACGGTTGCGGGCGCGCGGATGCGGGCGGTACATTCATCTATCATGAGTTTAGATTCCCAGTTACCCGTCGCTCCTGTTGCTGAGGAAGTTGCGATGTTGAGCCAGCTTGAGGCGTTGACCGACTCTTGGGGGAAGCGCCCGTCATGGGATACTTATTTTATGGCGACTGCGCTGTTGATGGCATCGCGTTCCAGTTGTGAACGTCTGCATGTCGGTTGCGTGATCGTTTCCGGTGGTTCTCAGAAGCATCGTATTATTGCCGCGGGCTACAATGGTTTCCTGCCGGGGGCCCCGCATGCCTCGCGCGTGCGTGATGGGCATGAGCAGGCGACGGTGCACGCGGAGCAGAATGCGATTTGTGATGCTGCTCGGCGTGGGGTGTCGCTCGAAGGCGCTACCGTGTATATCACCCATTTTCCATGTATCAATTGTGCTAAGATTCTGTCTGCGGCAGGGATTACCTGCATTAAGTATCATCGCGATTATCGTAATGATGACTTGGTGAAAGAAATTCTGACTGAAAGTGGCGTGAGTCTCGCGCAGTTATAGTTGGTTTCATGATGCGTTTTACCCCAGATCGTGGGCAGGGCGAGGATGCGCTGCAGCTGGCGGGCTCGTTGTTGCTCGCACACCCGTCTTTACGGGATTCAAATTTTAAGCGCAGTGTGGTTCTGTTGGCGGCCCATTCCGCCGAAGACGGTGCCTTGGGGGTGATTGTCAATCGTCCGCTGGACCAGGTGCTGGGTGACTATGATACGGAGCTGCAGGGCTCGGATTTGGCCGACGTGCCTCTGTATGAGGGTGGTCCGGTTGGGAGTGATCAGATTATTCTGGTCGCGTGGCAGTGGTCGCCCGGGGACGGGACCTTTCGCTTGTATTTCGGCATCGACGAGGCCAAGGCGTGTCAAATGCTTGAACAGGGGTCAGGGTTTGAGGTGCGCGCGTTCCTCGGTCATTCTGGATGGGGCGAGGGGCAGCTCGAGGAGGAGATCGACGACGACTCCTGGGTCCTCGCAACGTTGTCGCCAGATCTCGACGCGCAACAGGGGCTTGCCGTCTGGCGGTCGATTCTTTCTGGGGTGAGTCCCGAGATGCGGCTACTTGCCGAGGAGCCGGACGATCTGTCGATGAATTGAAATTAAGGAGTTATTTACGCTTTGCCATTGACAGAAAGAAGGGCGAACCCTTTTTTGACCAATTCTCCCTTTTCTTGTTATGAAAGTTGTATCTTCTCTTAAATCTCTCAAAGACCGTCACCCGGACTGCCAGGTAGTTCGCCGTAAGGGACGTGTCTACGTAATCTGCAAGTCTAACCCTCGCTTTAAAGCGCGTCAGGGATAGTTCGAACCGCCGAAAGGACATTACTGTGAAAGCTGATATTCATCCAAAGCTCAACCCGGTTGCATTCGTCGATGTTTCGACAGGCACTAAATATCTGACTCGCTCCACCATGCGTGGTAGCAAGACTGAAACTATCGATGGCGTTGATTACCAAGTGGTAATCTGCGATATTACCGCTGATTCGCACCCTGCCTTTACGGGTGAGAAGCGTTTCGTGGATACCGCTGGTCGCGTCGAGAAGTTCCAGAATAAGTTCACCCGCCGTCGCTAAGACGTAGGTCGACTTCAGGTCGCATTTTCAACAAAGCCCGCTGCGTCATGCAGCGGGCTTTTTTTTCGAACGATTTACGAGATCGCGAGTAATCCTGCAACCACTGGGCACAGAATGACGAGCGGTGGCAGCAGGAGGTAGCGAGAGTTTAATTTTTCTCGCCGATGATGCAGCCACAGCAAGGTGGTGAAGTAGGCGGCGAGTGAGCCGTAGCCAAGCGCGGGTGGGAAGCCTGCGCTCGGAAAGATCGACCCAGGGATGTGTGTGCTGCAGATGATCAACTGATCCATGATGCTGATCACTGTCCATGCGGAGTGATTGATGAATCCCCCCAGTGATGGTAGCCAGGCGCTGGCGCAGGCGAGTGCAATCACCCCGCCGCTGATGACCAAAGCTGCGAGGTTGACGAGTAGCATATTGAGTAGGATTGCACCCGGCGCGATGAACTCAAACAGTCCCGCACTGAGCGGCGTGCTCGCCAACCATGCGGAAAAACTGATGGCAAACAGCAGCAGGACTCTGTCAAGCGACCAAGTAAGCGCCCGCTGGCGGCGGGTCCAGCTGTCTTCCGGCAGCCAGCGATACGGGCGGCAGCGTTCGGTCAGCATCCCATGCAGGGGGAGTCCGAACAGTAGGATGCTCAGGACCACTGAGTAGGAGAGTTGAAAGCCAAGGCTCCAGAGCTGACTCGGATCAATCATCAAGACCAAGACAGCGGAGCCGATTAGGGCGGAGTAGGGCGAGCGTTGGCGTTGAAAGGCAAAGCTGGCCCAGAAGAATGTGGCCATGAGAAAGGCGCGTACCGCCGACGGCGAGGCGCCTGTGATTTCAACATATAGGTAGAGTAAGGGCAGGCCGATGAATGGACTGATGGAGCGCGGCACGCGTAGTATCAGGAGGAATTGTGCGATGACGGTGGCGATCACGCCGATGTGCAGGCCGCTGATCGCGAAGAAATGCATCGTGCCTGTTGTTCGAAAGCGCTCTCTTTGGTCTTTGGAGAGCTCGATTTTGCGGCCGAGCAGCATGGCCACATAGACATTTGCCAGTTCGGATTCGGCTGGTTCGCCGAGCCGTAAGGAGCGTTGGAAGCTTTCGTTCATTGACTTGCAATACTGCTGGAAGCGAGCGGGGGCACGGATGACTTTCAGTTCGCCGCTTCGAGCAAAGCGATAGTGCACGCCGATGTCTTTCAGGTAGGCATCGAAATCTGCGGCTTTGCCAGTGAGGCCTGTATTCGTGATCGGAGTGATCACTCCAGTCGCCTGAAGCTGCAGCCCTGGCTGGATGACGCCTGACTCGATGCCGCCTTGCAGATTGCGCGGAAGTTTTAGTCGGAAATAGATGCGGTCGCCTTGGCAGAGGCGACTGGTGGGTGGTGCGTTCAGTACGTGGGCGAGTCCGCTGGCCTGGCCGAAGCGGTCGCCGGGTTGCATGACGCGTTGTATCTCGAGCGTCAGTCGTGCTTCGCGTGCTGGAAGTGTCAAATTGAAGGGCTCGGGACTCGTGGGCAATCGGATTTGGCCATAAGCCCAAAAGGTCAGTGTCGTGCTGATCAGGAAGCACGGTATCCAGGCCCGTTTGAGTTTTTTGGCGCTGGCCAGCCATAGAGTGGCTCCGCTGCCGATCAGTGCGCCGAACAGGAGTATTAGTAGCGGCGCGGAGTTGTGGCTGGCTAGATTCAACCCGACGATCATCCCCAGCAGCCATGGTAGCATCGGAGATCGTGCTTGGATCGTTGCGGGCATCGGCATAGATTCCTTGAGCTTCTGGAAGTTTGCTGTGGATGCGGCCTTTTCGTTCTAACTTGCAAGGCTGCGTTGCTCAGCAGATGGTAACGAAGATGTCTGCAAATGTCGAACAGGCCGGATTTTTTGATGAAGCGCAGGACGCTTCCAGCGGCGCTGTGGTGCGCCCGTTGGCCGTGCGTATGCGCCCGCAGAATCTCAGCGAGATGATTGGTCAGGACCACATCGTCGGGGAGGGCTGCTTGCTCCCGCGCTTGATTCAGGCTGATAATTTCGGCAGTTTGATTTTTTACGGCCCGCCCGGTTGCGGTAAGACTTCGATGGCGGAGGTGATCGCGGCGGAGACGCGCAGCAAGTTCGTGCGGATCAATGCGGTGCTTTCCAATGTCGCCGAGGTGCGCGACATCCTGCGGCTCGCTCGTTACGAGGCGGACAAGCGGACCATTCTGTTTATCGATGAGATTCACCGCTTCAATAAGTCACAGCAGGACCTGCTGTTGCCCGATGTGGAAGCGGGTAATATTCGCCTGATCGGCGCGACGACGCACAACCCGGGCTTCTATGTGAACCCGCCGCTGCTCAGTCGCAGTCATCTATTTCGCCTGCAACCGGTGGAGCCTGAGTCGGTCGCCATTGTTTTGCAGCGTGCGCTCACGGATCGCCAGCGTGGGTTGGGGGCACACCGTTGCACCGCGGATCCTGCAGTGTTTCAAGCCGTGGCGGATTTTTCAGGTGGGGATTTGCGTCGGGCGCGCAATGCGCTGGCAAGC
>Ga0115568_10000498_pt1 | contig 29243 bp, 22 predicted proteins | sample COGITO_mtgs_1204_FD_87296 | JGI IMG/M metagenome (GOLD analysis project Ga0115568, IMG submission 87296) | Pelagic marine microbial communities from North Sea - COGITO_mtgs_120426 | ecosystem: Environmental > Aquatic > Marine > Epipelagic | place: Germany:Helgoland, sampling site Kabeltonne...
ACCTCGGACGAAAGAATCGGCCACCGAAGCAAACTGGCCTGTTGGTGCGCGGCGAGACATGGACGGATTGGACACGCGTTCAAGATGAGCCGATATTTACCGTTGAAGCGCCGTATGAGCGATCGGGCTGCTCGCATCCCTCTGTTGTGGTGGAGGGTGATCGTATCCAGATGGTGTATACAGGAGAGCGAACCAGCTTCCACTCGGATGAGCCGCCCGTGATTTGTCATGCCACGGCACCGCTTTCCGACCTGACTGCGCTCAAACGTAATCCTGAGAATCCAGTATTTACTGGCTCTGGTGAAGCTTGGGATAGTCAGGGCGTGCGTGAGGCAGAGCTCCTCAAGGGGCCGGTGTATTACCATATCTTCTATGGCGGCATGGACGGAAGCAATTGGCGTATCGGCCATGTGCGAACGCTCGACTTCAAGACCTTTGAGGCAAACCCTGCCAACCCGATTCTGGATCTTCCAGATGATTCAGAAGCATGGGATGCTGAAGGACTGCTGACCCCGCAGGTATTCGAACTAGGCGACTTCTACTACATGCTTTATGCTGGTAAAAGCGGCAAACGTTGGCAGTCGGGCTTAGCGCGTGCGCCTAAAGAGTAGTGGGGATTATTCAGCCTGAAACGTCTCGTGATAGACGACACTGCCATCCACCGCGTAGTGGTTAAATTGTAGTGTCTGCGCTGTGCTATCGAGATCGACGCTGAGGAAGCCACCTTTGATACGTAGAAAACGGTGCATGTCTTTGCGCTGATTCTCGCTATAGCCAGCGGCATGTTTGTCGGACGCGGGACCACAGGAAAATTCGCGTAGTCCGGTTGTTGGGTCGATGGAGGCGTATTGCCAATGACGATCTCCGCAGATTACGGTCATGTTAGGCTGCGCTGCGAGGAAGGCGCGGAGCTCGTCGCCTTCGTGGGTAAAGCCTTCGTTCGCATGGTTGTCGTTTTTGTTACTGCGGTCGGGGCCGACGATGGGGGTGGGGCTGATGAGCACTTTAAAGGTTGCGTCAGAGGCTTGCACGGTTTCGTAGAACCATTGTTTTTGCTCGGCACCCCAGATCGTTTTCTCAGGCCCATCGGGCATGTCGTTTGCGCTGCGAAAGTCGCGGCCTTCGACGAGCCAGATTTGCAGGTCTTTGCCCCAGCGGATCGTGCGGTAGGTTTTCTCTCCCATGGGCACTTGTTCGCGAAAGGTAGCTAGGCCTTGCTCCCAGGTCAGGTCGAAGTAGTCCTTGCCCGGCCATGCGTCGTCGCAGGTGGTGTCATGGTCATCCTTCATGAAGTAGCTGGCCGTTTGATTGTGGAATGTGCGTAAGAACGGCATTGAGTAGATGCGATTCCATTTGAAGCGAGCGAGTTCTAAATTCTTGGCGTAAGGGGCGGGGTTGTCGTAATACTCGATATCTCCAGTGTGCACGAAGAAGTCGGGGGCGAGCGCCTGCATCTGTGGGTAGATCTTATGGCCATTGATAGGGTCGTCGCGTCTCGGATAGTCGCCGCAAGTGGTGACGACGAATCGAATATCACTTGGTTTGTTGGCTGCGGGTGCAGTGCGAAAGCTGCCCTTTAATTGGCTGGACGGCCCTTGGGCGTTTCGTGCTTCTACGAGAAGCTTATAATGCGTCTCTGATTTGAGTGACTCCAACTGCAACTGATGTGTGTAGTCGTTTTTCGGATACACAGTCTGCCACTTGGACGTTGCCGTGTTGTTTTTCGAGCCTTCTGCCCAGTAGTGAACACGCACCTCCCCGTGGGCGCCCTGGAGGCTGCCTTGCATACTGTTCAGATCGGGGAAATTGGGCTGTGTTTTGGGCCACACGCTGTTCGGATTTCCGGGGATCGAAGGCGGAAACAGTTGTCCTTCGGTGTTGCGATCCGGGGTGGCAGTCAAGCGTGTCCAGATGATGGCGCTGTCCGAATCGACTTCGCCGATCTTGATGCCATTGCCCATGTGCACCTCTGCCATGAGTTGGCAGCAGCATGCAAGGAGGAGAAGGTGTCTGAGTTTGAGCATTGTATTTGATTTAGTTTGCACTCACTTTTATTGAGTGGCTGGTATCGCGATGGCATCAAGTCATGACTAGAGCAGCGGGTCGATTCTGTTTAGCTCTACGCGATAGAAATACCGTTCGTCGTCGGATGAAATATTCGACGTCACGCATTCCAAATCGCTATACGAATCATCCGGTGTGTAGGTTTCCGTCGACCAAACTGTCGGGGCTCAAGTCTGGTGAGGACTGGAGTGTGTCGGTGTAGTAAGGGCTGGCGTTTTGGAAGATCAGACAGGCTTTATTTTCGTTGAAGTCGAAGCTGTAGTCCGGCGTGTCCTCTTCGGCGAGGAAGGTTTTATTGTAGATGCGAATTTCATCGAGAAGAATTTTACCGTTGTCGCGTCCGGTGTCGGTATCGATGCCGATAATGAAGCTCACGCCATCCGTTCCCGATAGGCCACCTTGCACATAATCAAAGTCACCGCCGACAGAGGTGTTGAGCGATCCTGTTGCTGTTGCTGTTTCCGTGAGTAAATTGAAGTCGAAGATCGTATTGCCGCCTGAGGCTTTCTTGGGGCGAAAACCGAACTGTGTGGTGACCTTCGTGCTTGAAGTATCCCAAGAGTCGAAGTCGATCCGATAGTAGATATTACCGCTGAAAGCGGCGCTTCCCATCGCTGGGTTGTTCCGGCCGGCACTTTGACTGATGACTAGATGACCCGCGCCATTGATGTCACCCCAGCTGTTGCTCAATGCGGACATATCGGTGCCAGTGTCGGAATTAACTGCAGTGCTGGCGCCACCAGCGACTTCATCAAATGCGTAATGGACAATCAAGTCGGCACTTAGGCTGGACGCGGCCAAGCTGGAAAGGAATAGCAGAAGTAGGAGCTTGATGGGTTTGTTCATTTTAAGAACTATTAAAGACTGGATACTGCGAGGCACGGTAAAGTGGAGCACTGCATACTAGATACTAAAGCCTTCATGCGCATTTGTCGTGCGTTCAGAAACATTGCTCAATTCGTATCGGCTTCCTTTTTATTAGCTTTTGAACCAGCCTTTGTTGCTCGTTCCGTTTGTGAGCAGTTATTTATACCTGTCACTCTATGATGAAATCTATACCTACACTTCTTAGTTTATTGGTGACTGTGTGTGTCGCTACCGCCAGCACGCCGCCGCTCGGGATGTGGGTGTGGAGGCAGGCACACTTCGATACTGCCGAGGCGCGTGGTGAGATGCTTGATTTCTGCGAGCAGGAGGGCATCTCGCACATCGATCAACATGTCAGTATTCGTAACGGTGCCATTGCGAATGCAGACGCCCTCAAAAGTTTGATCGTGGAAGCTACGGAGCACGGGATGACCGTCAATGCTCTGCGGGGGGACAAGGTGATGTTCTTTGCTGAGAACCATGATCGCACCTTGCTTGAGATCGAGATCCTTGTAGATTTTAATCGAACGCTTCCGGACGGAGCCAAATTACAGGGACTTAAATTTGATGTAGAACCGTATCTGACGCCGGAGTGGAAGGCGGGTAGTGAGCAACGCGATCATGTGATTTTGGATTACCTGAATTGTCTGGCACGGGCACGGGTGTATCTGGAGACCCACGCGCCTGAGCTTGAGCTCGCAGTGGATGTGCCTTTTTGGTGGGACAACGATGAATATGTGGTCGGCCTTGAAGGTAGCACGAAACGCTTCGTGCATCACATACAAGATCGGGTGGATTGGATCGGGATCATGTCCTATCGGCGTGAGCCAGATGCGACGGTCCGTCTTGTTGCGGATGAACTTGCTTATGCCTCGAAACAGAGGTTGACGTGTGCGGTCGCCCCCAGCATGGAGACCAGTAACATTACAGGCAAGGAGGCGAACATTAGTTTTGGTGGTGTGCCGCCGGAGCAATTTCGAGCGGCATTGGCTAGCCTCCGTGCGACCTATGCGGACAACCCGCAGGTTCGTTGTATCATGCTGCACCACTACGGGAGTCTTCGCACGTATTTGATTGGTGATTCAGCCCCGTGAACGTATTCACTTTGTAACTACCTCAAGCTTTGAAAGTAGTTTTCGACGTAGCGTTGATCGTTTACGCTGAAATTATGGAGTGGGATGTCAAACAGCTGGCCGTCGCTGCGGCGTAAGCTCACTTTATTAGACTCTTTGGCGAGTAGAGATGCTTTAATGCTACGGCCATCTTTGCTCGTGAAGGACCTGATAAGCGAGGCGGCTGCTTGCGCCGAGGTGAGCTCGCCGCGCTTGGCATTACAGGCTCCAATGTTGGGTGTGCCTGAGGTGAGGTCGATTGGGAGCTTGCCAGAGACATCATTTGGATCGGCGATTCCGACTTGGCCCGCGCGCAGTGGGTCAGACTCTGTGTATTATTGGACTAAATACGTGATGCCATCCGGAACATTAGGAGACTTTGCTGGGGCGCGACCTTGTGGTTGCTGCGCATCGCACAGTGGTGCTGAGAGGATGAGTAGGCAGCAGAGGAGTCGTTTCATTGCTATTTGTGTGATGAGAATGCGTCGGTGCGAAAGGGGAAGGCTGGCATTTTAGCTTCGCCGAAGAGGTTGACGTCGGGGAAGTTTTCCCAGCCATAGCGTATGGATTTCGGCTGTGTAATGCCTGGGTGGTTCACTCTGACCTGGTTCGGTGCGACGATCTTGCCGCGAGCACGTTGATACTTCCCCTTTGCGTCCATTACGATAAAGCCGAGCACGTCGTCTGCATCATAAACGGTATCTTCAAGCAAGGCTTTGCCTGTCGTGAGACCGGATCCGACGTGATCGAAGGTAATGAGCGTGGATTCGCCTTCGCAGGTATGAGTGCTGTATTCTGGAGACTGTGGCGCGTTCGCTTGGCCGTAAACCATGTTGCGGGCCGCGTAGGCAAGACGTTTACCAACATTCTCCTTATAGGGAGGGTGGATATCTTTTTGCATGCCACTATCGAGGATGCAGACGGCTTTGCAGTTTTCGATGTCCTCGATATTCTTCTGTGACTCGCGGATCCAAGGCCAGTTGTTGTTGTTGCTTGGCTGCTTGGTGGCTTTACCAAATCCGGGGAGCTGAACAACGAGCACTGGCATGGAGGGATTGCCCCAATTGCTTCTCCAATGCGCGACCAAGTCTTTGAGTAGCATTTCATACTGCACGGAATCTTCGCGAGTCTTGGAATTACCTTCGCCCTGATACCAAAGAGCACCTTTGATGGGAAGCTGGTAGAGTGGGGCAATCATTCCATTGTGAAGCGCGTAGGGGCGTTTGTTACTCTCCGGGCCTTGAGGGGGCTCCGGCTTCCAGCCAACTTTGGCGCCGCTGGATTTCTTTGCTTCCCATTCCTGAACAGTTTTATCGTAGTCGATTTTGTTCACCGGCCAGTCGAGCACTGCTTGTTGGTAGTCTTGCAAAATGGGCGCGTATTCCTCGCGGTCCTCCAGTGAGCCCGGGGGCATCCAAGCGGTGATGGGGGTGCCGCCTCGACAGGATTGTATCAGTCCGATCGGCACATCGACTTCTTCCGCAAGATAGAGCCCAAAGAAATAGCCGGTGGCGGTAAAGAGGCGCGTGCGTGTGCGTGGCTCGATCAGATACCAGCCTTTATCGAAGCGGTGTTCGCGTGTGATAAACTCTTGCGGCTCGTCAATGGGGAGGCGTTCCGCACGAAAAATCCGTATTTGGTCATGCTGCTTGACGGGGTGACCTTTGTAGAGTTCGGGGTATTTACCTTTATAGGTTTCGATCGCGCTATCCATGTTGGATTGCCCTGCGCAAAGCCAGATGTCGCCAAAGGTGACATTGCTCAAAGTCAGTGTGTTGGATGCGCCTGTGACTGTGATCTCGAAACTGCCTCCAGCTGGCATGGCGGGTAACTCTACCTGCCAACGACCGTCTGTGACTTGTCCTGTGTATTCGTAGTCATTGAAGCTGACGGACACTTGCTTTTCTTCGTCGGCCATGCCGCGCAGTGGTATGGTGATCTCGCGTTGCAGAATCATGTTGTCGGAGAACACGGGTGCGAGTTGGATCTCTGCGAAGAGGGGAGTGGCTGTGGCCAGAATGGAGGCCAGTGCAATTTGGGATGAACGTTTCATACTAATGGATTCTTAAGTTTATTGAATGAAGTCTTGTTGCTGGCGGCCGACTTCGTTGAGGCGATATTCCTGAAGCATCTTTTGAGTTTTACGCAGTTCACTGCGTAACTGTTCGAGCGCTTCGCTCTCGTTCATGGTCGTGTTGGTAGTTGCCTGTGCTTGCCCGAGTTTAGGGATTTCTTGATGAAGTCGTGAATGTGAGGGTGCTGCGGTGGTAAACTCGATTTCGGCGCTGTCGGGCATATTTGTAGCTTCTCTGATTACCTCGGCGCGGACGGTTATTTTGCCCGGGGTAATACTTGATCGAACCAATGCGACTGCTTCGCCCCACAGCAGTTTCTGCGGATTAATGCCATTGTCTGCGCCGCCGATGAGCTCACCTTCACCGCTGACGGAGAAGCGGATATATTCGTCGCTCAAGCGCTTCACCGCGCCGCCAGCGTCGACGAGATAGGCGACCACTGGAGTGATGTCGCTACCGTCTGCGAGTGGTTGAATGGAGCTGTCATCGACCTTCAATACGAGTCTACGTTTACGGCCAACTGGCCAGCGTTGGTGATCCGTAACGACTTCTCCATTAATGATACCTTCTGCCCGGATGACTACGCCCTCGACATATTCCTGATCGATTTTTCCGTAGCTCTTCTTGTTCTTATTGCGCGCATCGACATAGCGAAAGACATCTTCGAAGACAACGGGCACACGGGGGACGGGGCTGTTGCTGTCGATCGCCTTTTTCACGCCGACTTCTTTGCCATACATCGTGAGTTTGACGGCTTCGCAATTGGTGAATACCACAACATCTTCTGGGGAGAACGGAGTCATCAAGTGGGCGATGTAAACGAAGGGCTCTGCATCGACCATGGGCACGTCTTCGAGACCGCTGGTAGGTAGCAGACTTTTGAATAGATAATATGAAAACTTGGGTTGGCGGTAGGCATCCATAATGCCGCCCCAGAATGGATCTGGGTGGTAGCCGCGTTGGTGGTCGAAGGAGTGCCAAAGCGTGGCGCCGATCAGCGACTTGCTGGCCTTGAATACCTTGGTCATGGATGGCCATTCCTTATCTGTGCCGTCGTCAGTCCACTCTTCAGTGAAGTAGTGCATTGCTTGGCGTATCTGAGCGGCTTCCCCCCATTGCTTGGCCACACGACTTGCGGAGTTGTGATCGACCCAGTTGTCGACGAAGTCACCCCATTCGCGTTTGAAGACGTTTTTGTTCTGGTGCTCGCCCCAGACGGTATCATCGGCGTAGAGAACGTCGAATAGATGCTGGTTTTTGCCGCGCTTGGTGCGTGAGTCAGTGGCCGTATAGCGACCGGGGTAGGGATATTCTTCCTTGGTGGCGTTGGCGGTTTGCTCAGCAAACTCGATTGGGAAATTCGTTTCATTGGGGACGACTTCCCAGAGTAAAATGGAGGGGCGATTGCGCTCTAAGCGAACCATGTTGCGCACATCCTTGAGCATACGTTCCGTGAAGATCGGTTTGTCATTCCAAAATTGCCAACCGGGAATGGCAGCCACCATGAAGAGTCCAAGTTCATCGCAGGCATCCATAAAGGCTGGGTCTTGAATATAGTGCGCTGAACGAATGACACGCATACCAGTCTGGCGAAGCTTTAGCGCATCGCGATAGTGGAGATTGTTTGGCAGAGCATGGCCGATGTGGGCAAAGTCTTGGTGGCGGTTGGCACCCATCAAGACTTGAGGGTAAGGCTTGCCGTTCAAGTAGAAGCCGTCTTGACCACGCATTTCGATCGTGCGAAGGCCGATGCGTTTACGGAAGCTATCGAGTGGCTGACCGGATACGCTTTGGATCGTTACAAACAGGTCGTAGAGGTTGGGGCTGTCCGGTCGCCAGAGTTTCGGTTTCTTCACTGTCATTTCAAGTGATGCCGTATTGGAACCATTAGTGGGCAGGCTGACTGGGCTGGAATGAGTGGCTACGACGTGGCCATCTTTGTCTTTAAGCTCTAAGCGTAGGTGGACGATTTTCGCGGTGCCTTCGTTGGCGATGTCAGTATCGACCAATACACGGGCGGATGCCTCTGACAGATCCTCGTAATGGACGAACACACCACCGCCTGCGACTTTATCGACAGCGAGTGGGTGTGTGACGTAGGTCGTGTTGTGGGTAATGAGCCATGCGTCGCGATAGATGCCGCCGAAATAAGTGAAGTCGAGAGTCTCTTGATCTTTACCTGGTGGGAAGTTCGGGTCGTTACTGTTGTCTGCGCGAACTGCGATGATGTTCTCTGTGCCGTAGTTCAGATGCTCGCTGAGATCGATGTGGATCGGGAAGTAGCTGCCGAAGTTTTCTTTGAGCAGTGTGCCGTTTAGCCAAATCTTTGACTTCCCCATGATGCTTTCGAAGTGCAGCATGACTTTGCGCCCTTTAAGCGCTGTATCTATGGTGAATTGCTTTCGATACCAGGAGGGACCTTGGTAGTTCACACCGCCACTTGCGCAGAGTGGTAGAAGCTCCATGCCATTGGGCAGGTTGACGAGCGTCCAATCTTGGTCGTCGAAGTGTGTGGCTTCTGCTCCGGCAATATCGCGTTTGATGAAGCGCCAGCCCACATTGAAGTTAATCGCTTCTCGGAGGCTGGAATCTGTTTGGTAGAATCCCGCAGTCGAGTATTCAGGTGTGTAGGCCTGTATTGTATTCGCTAGAGCAATACAGGTGAGTGCTCCCAGAACGAGCGATCGGAGGTTGAATAAATGCATGAAGATACAATTGAATTAGTTGCGGATGCCTGTGGATTTCTGGAGGGCGTGGAGTTGCTCTTTTAGCGAATCTGCAATTTCTGGATGGTCTTTGATCACGTTGTTTGCCTCAGCGATGTCTTCGCTGAGATCGTAAAGTTCTGGAGTGCCAGGGGTGGGCTTGTATTTGCTGGCGTGAAATTCGATGTATTTCCAATTGTCTGTGCGCAGGGCTGCGGCATTCGCGGCTTCCTCTATCATGAAGGGGAGGCCTTGCTCAGATATGCCGAGGAAGGCGTCGAGTGTGTTGCGGCTATCGACTGCCGCGCCTTCTGGGAGGTCGAGCTGAAGCAATGTTGCAAAGGAGTGTAGGAAGTCGATTTGGTTGACTAAGGCATCGGAGGTGCCAGTCCGGATATTTCCGGGCCAGCTGATGATGAGAGGCACGCGGGTGCCGCCTTCGTAGATTTGGTATTTTCCGCCGCGATATGGGCCTGCGGCGTAGTGACCACGGTCATTATCGATGGTAGATGTTTTGGCACTGGTGCCATCGATGTAGCCGTCGTCATAGGTGGGACCGTTGTCACTGGAAAAGATGACAATCGTATTTTCGAGCAGGCCGTTGGTTTTTAGCGCGTCGATTATTTGACCGACGCTCCAGTCGAATTGCACCATGGCGTCACCGCGATAGCCGAGCTCGGTTTTTCCCTGAAAGCGTGGGTGGGGTGCACGAGGCACATGAATGTCCTGTGATGAGAAAAACAAGAAGAAGGGCTCCTCTTTGTGGCGCGTAATGTAGTCGCGTGCTTTGTCGACAAAGACATCGGCCATGGTCTCGTCATCCCAGAGTGCTGCTTTGCCGCCAGACATATAGCCGATACGGCCGATGCCATTGATGACGCTATGATTGTGGCCGTGGCTGCTTTGGTAGTAGGTCATTGCCTCGCGATTGGTTTTGCCATCGGGGTATTCGGTGCTGCCTGGGCGGTTGACTTGCTTTGGGCTGAAGCCGACATAGATTGGATCGTTGGGGTCGTAGTTGACGACATTGTAGTTTTCCAAATAGACACATGGCACACGGTCGTTGGTCGAGGGTAACAGGAAGCTATAGTCGAAGCCTATTTCAAGTGGGCCGGGTTTAACCTCGGCATTCCAGTCTGCGGGTGCTTCTTTGCTGCCGAGCCCGAGGTGCCATTTGCCGATGACTGCGGTTTGGTAGCCAGCGTCTTTAAACAGGTCGGCGATGGTGTAGGTCTCAACTGGGATCGCCAGTGGTGCATTGGGCGCGAGGATTCTGACGTTGGCACGAAAGCCGTGGATACCGGTGAGCATCGAGAAACGTGAGGGACTACAGGTGGCGGCGGAGCAGTGACCATCGGTAAAGTGTAGACCGCTCGCTGCGAGTGCATCGATGTGAGGGGTGGGGATATGCTCCGATCCGTAGACACCGACATCGCCGTAGCCGACGTCGTCTCCGTAGATGATGACGACGTTGGGCTGGTTGGTAGTCGCCTTTGCGGTCAGGCTTACCACGCTTAAAAGTGCTGCTAGGACACGGAAGGCGGCTTGTCTCGGGGTGCTGTTTAAATTCATTAGTTCAGATGTGGTTGGGTTGAATCGCCAAGTTTTTGGGCTTTAGGAAACAGGGCTCCTGCCTCTTTTAAGTGCGTCGTTCATTTCGCGAAGCATACGTTGCAGTAACTCTGGTTTTTTTCGGCCAGCCCGTGGGGGCGTATCGATCTCCATTGCGGGCGTAGGGGTTAATCCATTGAGTGGTGCGGTGACGTGCGGAGTTTTGCCCTGTGATGAGTGAGACGCGTGAGGGGGAACAGACGCTGTTTGCGTAGTAGCGCTCGAAGCGTAGGCTGAGTGCACATGCTACGGTCGCAGAGAATCCAAGAATCATGCGCCGGATTCGATCAATCATCTTGGCGTATTTGTTGGAAGTGATGGCCTAGTCAGGTTCGAAACATCTACAGACGCTCCCACCATTTATCAGCCATCAGTGTTGGGAAGGTGCGGTCTTTGAGTTGGTCGTTCCACGCCTCCCATGCTTCGAGGAGTTCTTTGCTCTTTTCTGGGCTTTGTTTGCGTAGGTTCTTGGTCTCGCTGAGGTCATTCTCGACGTTGAATAGTTGATAGCTGTTTTTGTGGCGCTGTGTGTTGGCTACGAGCTTTGTATCGCCATCGCGAATGCACATGCCTTGCTGTTCCCATTTGCGCCAGAAGAGTTGGTCGTGCGGTGCCTCGTTTGTTTTTCCGGTTAGGTAGGGGATCAAGTTGACGCCATCCAAGGGGCGATCTTCTGCGATTTTGATTCCTGCCAGTGCGGTGATCGTGCCCATGATGTCGAGTGAGATGACTGGCTGGGAGTAGACTTGTCCTGCTGGGATCGTGCCTTTCCACTGCATTGCAAAAGGCACGCGGATGCCGCCTTCGAAGAGATCCGATTTGGCTCCTCGTAGAGCGCCGTTGTCTGAGGCATTTTTTGTGAGTGCACCGCCATTGTCGGAGAGGAATACGACGATGGTGTCTTCCTCGATATTGTTACGGCGAAGACTCTCCATGACGCGGCCTACGCCATCGTCAACACAGCTGACCATGGCAGCATAAGTGCGGCGCTTTACGTCGGCGATGTTAGGGAAGCGTGATAGGTATTTTTCAGTGGCCTGCAGTGGCGCGTGCGGCGCGTTATAGGCGAGGTAGAGCATGAAGTGCTGATTGGTCTTCGCTTTCTCGTCAATAAAGTCAGTCGCAGCATCTGTGAGGACATCGGTTAGGTAGTCTTCCTGCACATCGATACGGTCAAAGTTTTCCAATAGCCGTGTGTTATACCACTCCCAGATGCGTGTGACCTCGGTGAGGTCGTTGAGCTTATAGTCTGCCGGAAAGTAGTTATGGCCACCAGAGAGGAATCCGTAGAAATACTCGAAGCCACGGTTGAGCGGGTGATTGCTTGGGTGGCTGCCCATGTGCCACTTGCCGATGACAGCGCTGGAGTAGTTCGCTTTATTGAGCACCTCCGCAATGTTTTCTTCGGACTTAGGAAGACCTGCATCTGGATTGCTGGGGTCAATTGTTGGGTTGGTGGTGAACCCGAAGCGATCTTGATAGCGGCCGGTGAGAAGGCCTGCGCGACTAGGCCCGCAAACTGGGAACGACACATAGCCGTCGGTGAATTTGACTCCGTCGCTCGCGAGTTTGTCTAAGTGCGGCGTAGGTATATCGGTGCAACCGTTGAAGCCGACATCGTTGTAGCCTTGGTCATCGGTTAGAATGATGACGAGGTTGGGTGATTTGGCGTAGAGTGCGCAGGCGAGTAGGCTCGCTGCAAAGCAGAGTAAAAAGCGTTTGATCATGAGTGTTAGGTGGATCCGAGATTAGTCTTCTTTTTGGTGTAGAAATTCACGTGGTTCGATTTCTTCGACGGTACCGTTTTTAACATCGCGAGGCGTGCATTTGAATGAGCGCTTAAAGGCGGTGGCAAAGCTTTGACTGCTTTGGAAACCGACCATCATGGCGATTTGTGTGACATTCATCGACGACCCTACCAGTAGCTCATATCCCTTAATGAGGCGGATCTTCCACAGGCTGGCCATCGGGCTTTCACCGGTGGCAATGCGAAATGCCTTGGTTAATTTACTCTCTGAGACTGCGAGTCGGTCGGATAGTTCTTTTAAGTCCCAATGTTCGCTGTATTCGCGCTCGAAGAGATCGATGGCAAGTAACACAGTTGGGTGCTGAGTGAGTTCAGATGGAATGGTAGTCACTACGGTTTCATCACTGACGAACTCTTGCAGTGAGTAGACAAAAGCTTGAAATGCCATACGGGCAATTTGCTCGCTGAATGGCCCTGAGGATGCGTGTTCGTTGACGATCGTTTTGAGTAGGGATTTATGCTTGGGGAGGAAACGCTGATTAATATAGCTGAAGCCTTTCCAGGCTTCTAGCAGATCGGGGGCGTCTTGTAGCGCGCGGCTCATTGAGAAACCGATCCAAAGTGAATGGTTGTAGGAGAACTTCTGATCGAGGCGCTCCATTGCGGTTCCGTTTGCGAGGAACAGCAGGTTACCGTTCGAAAGCTTCTCTTCTTTGCCGTTAATGCGAAAATAGCACTCGCCTTCAAGTTGCAGCAGGCAGGTCCAGTTATTGAGCTTTTTAGAGACGGGCTTGAGTCGTGGAGAAGACCAGTGCTCTCCGAGAGAGTTGACTCCCGGGACTAGCACATCGTCGCCATAGATACTAAAGCCTGAGTAGACGCCTTCGGGTAAATCAATTGGCATAATGATTGGGGTTTGAGGTAATTGGGGTTAGCTGCGTTTCGAAAGTGACAGGGGTAGCTCAACGTTATCGAGGGTGGCTTCGAGACGATCTATTTCGGCAGCCATACGCTGGCAGCGCGCTTGATGGCTGTCTTCAAATGCGAGGTTTTTAGTCTCCCATGGGTCGTTCTTTAAGTCGAATAACTGTGTCGTTTCAGAGCCATAGTAACGGATGAACTTATATTGTTCATCCACGACCATTCGACCACTGGCTTTACTTTGCGCATGCAGATAGCTGCGCCATTGTGTAGGTTTCTGTTCGAGGAGTGGACGTAGACTGAGACCTTTCAGACCTTTTGGTGGGTCGATTTCTGCATAGTCACAAAACGTCGGGAAAAAGTCCAATCCCGAGACCAGGTGTGTCTCGTCGACTACACCCGCACGCAATTTTCCAGGGAAGCAGACCATTGTCGGCACACGGGAGGACGTATCGTAAAAATTGTCTTTAAACAGCATACGATGATGGCCGTTTGCATCACCATGATCGGAGGTGAAAATGATGACGGTGTTCTCATGCTCGGGCGAACGCTCTAGCGTGTCGAGAATGTAGCCCACATTGACATCGACCATTTCGACCATTCGGTAGTAGAGCCATGCTTGGTGACCCCAATTCTCTTCGGTCCAGTCTTCGGTAAACTTCATCAGCCCGTTGTGCATCTGTTTGAGTTGCTCGGGCTCGCGGAGGTCGAATTCGAAGTTCGGAGGGAAGGGCGGTAGCTGATCCTTTAGGTGTGGGAAGGGGAATGGGTGCTCCGCTGTTCGCGGTGCGTTTCCGCAATCATGTGGATTCATCAGCCCCACTTGTGCGAAGAAGGGGCGCGTGGTGTCGCGATTGGCTAGGAATGCTTCAAATGAAAGTGCGACGAGATTGTCGCTATATTCGCCTTGCGGGTGTGAATTGTGTGGGACGAGCTGAAAGGATTTGTGTAGTGGGCGTCCGGGGACATGCCACTTGCCGATGTGCACGGTTTGATAGCCGTTTTGGCCTAGCCATTGGCCGTAGTCGGGTAGGTCGGCACGAAGTGGACGATTGTTGACTGCGACATTGGTCTCGCTCGGGTAGTGGCCGGTGGCCCAACTGGCGCGTGCAGGGCAGCAAATGGGATCCGGGGTGTAGCTCTTTGAGAAATCGACACTACGCTCAGCCAAACGATCGATATTAGGCGTGTTGACGTGTGTATTGCCGTGGCAACTGAGTGCCATGTGGCTGAGTTGATCGAGGTTTAGAAAGAGTAGATTGGGGCGTGTGTCCGGGCCGTCGCTGAGGCTACGTGCAATGCTCGGGGCTGCTTCGGATGCACTGAAAAATGCCGACAGCGACAATGCACCACTGGCTTTGAGAAAAGTGCGCCGACTGGTGTGGTTGGATTCGATTGAATTTAACATACGTCTCGGTAGCTAGCGGTTTGCTGCGGAAGTCAGTGTGTAAGCGACGTTGCGGCCGATTACCGCGAGCACATTCGAGTGCGTGTCCATCCAAATGAAGAGTGGCAGTATTGCCGGGCCGACGAGTGCGTAGCCATGCACATCTGTGAGCGTGCCTTCGATCTCTATTGTGTCATCGGGGAGTGGAGTCAGTTCCAGTCCGGGGCGCAGCATGGTAAGGTCATCCAGGTAATCGACTGTGGTTGCTTGAGCTTTGTTGAGCTGGAAGCGTTCGATCAGCGTGTAAAGGGAAGTGACGGAATGACTCGTGCCGAGCTCCATGTTCGGCATGCCTTTGCGGGCAGCGGTTAACTCAATCGTGCGGTTCTTGACGCGGCCGTGCTTTTGCATGGGGCCTAGCTGATCGTAGCGATAGGATTTGACTGGCAGAATCGGGGAGGAGGTATAGCTCATTCTCCAGTTTAAAAGTGTGCCAATGGCATCGTCTGCGTAGTGGATCTGTGCGGTGATGTCTTGCTTCGAGGCAGGCTCCTGTCCCGTCCACGTCGACCATTCGCGCGAGTGCTGGATCACCATCTTTTTCACGCCGTTTACGCTACTCTCGCTGGAAATTTCTAATGAACCCTCGGGGCGGACCTGTGGAAATGGGCCGACACGCTTACCGCCTTCATTGCGATATGCATAGTTACGCATCGCATGGATGTCGTAGCGTAGTCGAAGGGGGTTGCTGGCAGCTATACCATTGGGAAAATGGCGTAAATAGCTGGGGTAGATGTCGAATGAGGTATGCATATTCTAGGTGAAGAAACAGTCATGGTATACTGTTTCGCGAATACTGCGTGCTTCACGGTGTAGAATATGTTACCCAAATGGTATTTATCAACCGCACAAGCACGTATCCTGCAACTTTGTAAAGTCGCACAATCGAGTCGATGACTAGCGTAGACTTCGGTTGATCTTCTCTGGGGCGATCGGGTAGGTCAGCATCTCTGCATGGCCATCTAGGAAGACCGCTGGAGTGCTATCGTTGTTACCGTGGAGATAGTAAATTGATTGGCGTGCTGTGGGTTCCGCTAGGAATGCCTGATTGGCTGCTGTGTTGGCGTTGAACTCATAGCTGCCGCTGAGTGCGTAGATTGTGTCGGCTGGGAATTCAAACTCGAGCATGCGGCGGGGCTTAATTGTTCGTGGGGCTCCCCATGGAGCTTTTCCCTCCACCGAACGGCCGTAGGAGACGTTGAAGATTGAATTGAAAGACACAGTGAATGGTAGGCCGGAGAATGTCGCTAGTGCTTTCGGCACGTTGGGGTCCACGACATCTCTAAGTGTGCTGCTCCATTTCGGCCAATCGGCATTGCCCGTTTGCTGACTATATTCTGAGAGGTCTGGTGAAAGGTGCGCTGCGATATTGGCAAGCGCAATATGGGCAGGGGTCTCTCCATATCCGATGATTTCTCCCTTGTTCTCCTGTGTATATAGCATGTTGGCCATGCCGATTTGACGGATATTACTGACTGCTGTTGTGGAGGCAGCCGTTTTGCGGGCACTGCCGATTACAGGTATCAGGATTCCCGCGAGCACGCCGATGATCGCGATGACGGTGAGTAGTTCGATTAGGGTGAACCCGTGTGTTCTTTTTTGAAAAATCGTGGGGTGGCTCATAGTGGTATAGAGTCGTTCCGTGGTGAATTGAATTCACCTATAGTATACTGATCGGGGAATGTTCTGCGTTTTTCAATCGGTATGTTCTGTGGTTCAGGCGGGATTGTCGATGTGCCTATTGGCCTTTGTGGGTTTTGAATGTGTCTTACTTATATTATATGATGTCGCTCGGAGAGGCGAATTCTTGAGGGATTCTCGGGTCGCGAATGTATATTACGATTTGGCGAACGCTGGGAATCGTCGATACTGCTTTAATAACGAGGACTTTTGACTCCTGCATCGATCCTGATATGCGATTTTCCCGAAATATTTCTCTCTATACCTCGTTACTAGTAAGCTCCTGCGCGCTGCTGGTCTCTGCATGCGTGGCAGGGAGCATGCCTGTGGTGCACCAGAATGCATCGATTCAATGGGAGGATATGCACTTTCAGACGAAACCGGACGGTGTGCCAATGTATTTAGTCTCCATTCATGACGTGCTGATCGAAGGTGCGAAGTTCGCCATTCAGGCGCCAGATGATTCGGTGCATTCGAATTTACTGCCGTGGGAGATTCGTCAAAAGGTTTCGGAGTCTGCTCTCAGCATTAATGAGCCCATTCGTATCAAGGCTGCCCCAGGCACTTATCGTGTCGAGACCTCGATTGTGAGTGAGCGTGAATTGCGTGGCTTGATCGATTTTGAGGCCGAAGGCTACGCGGCCAACAATTTGACCTTTGAGCTGCCGTTGGATGTATATGCTGGAGAGCGCTTTCTGGTCGATGGGCAAGCGTTTGATTATGGCACGCTCCAGGGCGCGAAGTCGACACGGCGTCAAGTGTTGCTGTCGCGTCGCAGCTTTAAGACCTTTACCGCAATCGACGATGTCGAACGGGCGTTTACGATTCAGCCAAACTCGAAACTCGAAGTGGAGTTGCTGAGCATGGTCGACTGGAAGGGGCATCGTTCCTATTGGCTAAACCTGTATCCTGTGGATGGAGGAGTGATCGACTATCGTTTGAGCCTGCCCGAGTTTAATGCCTCTGCGATGGCTGCCTTTGATGCTTCCCGTCCAAAGAATATCTTGCCTAATAGCAGCTTCGAGCTGGGCCGAGAAGAGTGGGGCGTAATTTTTGGCAAGCGAGACGTCAGCTCAATTTGGGGAATCGATGAGGACACGGCAACGCACGGTAACAGCTCCTTGCGGGTCGATCTCGTGCCTCAGGTCGCGATCTATGAATCGGCTAAAAAAGGCGCTACGATTGCCTCCGACTATTTTCAAGGTCGCCCATTGGAGCGCTTGACTATCTCGGCCGATTTGAAGGCATCGGAAGCGGGGCAGCAGGTAAAGCTGCAGTTGCGCTACGTGCCGGTCGCCTTGGTGCCGAATCGTGGCAGCGATCTCGTCGAGAAGACAGTCACATTAACAGAAGACTGGGAGCGCTACTCGTTTGATGTGCGCTTGCCGCTGGCCGCGAAGGATGCCTATGCGATCTCGATCGCAGTCCCAGGGCGAACAGATGCGGCATCGGTGCATGTCGACGCCGTGACGGTCACTGGAGTGGGGCAGCAAGCGTATCAGGCGCAAAGCGAAATTGAAGTGCTCAGTGATACGAAGCGCTACCGCCGACTATATGAGCCGGGCGAAGCCTTTGATTTGTCGACCTTTGTGCGCAATGATTGGGGCGAGTCGAGTGATGTTGCGACACGTCTAGTCGTGCGTGATGAATACGGCGTTGTGCTGCATCAATACGAGAAGACGGTGGCTGTGGCAGAAGATTCGAATGCGACGATTCATTGGCAGGTTCCATCTGACATAAAGCAAGGGATGTATCGCATTGAAGTTCAAAGCCACGCGGCAGAGGTCGACTATACGAGCACGCAGACTTTGTCACTGGCAGTGCTCCGTAGTCGGAACGTGGATACAGTGAATCCGTCAAGCCGGTTCGGCGTAAACATCACAGATCTACGTGAATTTTGGGCGCTCGAACGCATCGGGATTGGCTGGTCACGCTTTACCTTTGATTGTGGCTTGGGCATGCTGATGTCGAGTCCCGGGCAATGGAGCGAGCCGCACGCCGATCGATTGTCGGCACTGCTGGATTATCAAGCGACCTTTGGAGTGACGCCTCTAGCGGTGTTAGGGCCGGGCATGCCGAAGTGGGCCTCGCGTGCGCCGAAGGGCTCGTCGGTATTCCGCACCTACACCCCCAAGGAGTCCGCGCAGGCGCACTTCGTAGATTATTTGAACCGATTGATCGAAGTGGCGGATGGACGCTTGCATGCCATGGAAACTTGGAACGAACCGGACATCCCGCTGTTTTATCGAGGCACAGTGCAGGAGATGGCAGATTTTACGAGTTTGGCTTACGAGGTGATCAAAGCAAAAGACCCGTCGATTGAAGTCGTCGGCCTAGGGCTCGCAACGCCCGCGGAAACACATAATCGTTTTCTGCGCAAGGTGCTGGAGAAGACCGGAGTGGCACCCTATGATGCGATTTCCTATCATCCCTACACCGAAGGGCGCCGCCACCCTGCACGTGGTGATTTCCGCGAAGTGGTGCAGGGGATTTATGACGTAATTGATGAATTTGGCGAAGTGCCACCATTGTGGGCGACAGAGTTCGGTTACTTTGGTCTCGCTGAAGACGCGAAACCTTTTGTGCCGTATAAAAATCCATTTGTAGCGCGCGAAATTTTGGACGAAGAAGAGAGCGCCGAAGCCTATATTCAAGCGATTTGCACCGCGTTTGCGAACGGCGTCGACAAGACCTTTTATTTTACCCTGCTCGAAGGGAATTTACTTGATCGGTGGCTGCAAGGCTGGGTTGGCCCTGGTGGTCGCTCAGTGGAGTCAGGCTTTATCGCTGCGGCCACTGCGTGTGACATGATTAACGGTGTCGAATGCCTCGGGCAAGATGAGCTGCCTGATGGGATCTGGCAGACACGCTTTGGTAATGATGAGCGATCCTTTGTCGTGCTTTGGAGTGAGTCGAGAGAGTCATCATTGTCGCTGAAAAGCGATGACGCCATCGGCGGCACAGACCTCTACGGGAACCCTCTCAGCATGGATCCTGTCGAAGGACAAATCCGCATCCAGATTCAATCGACTCCAATCTACCTTAATATCGCCGATGTGCGAGAGCTACTTTAAGAATACATATAAATGAGCCTGAACTATAATACCAAAATGAAACGAATGAATTTTCGAAGTATAATCTGTGCTGTTGTGCTTTTGATGAGTGCACTTATTGCAGTGGCGAAACCGAATGTGATTCTGATCGTCTGTGATGATTTAAACACCGATATCGAGGGATTCGGTGGGCATCCGCAATCACAGACGCCAAATATGACACGGCTGATGGATAGCGGTGTGACCTTCCAGCAGATGCACTGCACGATTCCGATCTGTGCACCTTCACGCTCTAGTTTCTTAACCGGAATCTATCCGCATACGTCCAACAACTTTGGCATGGACAACTGGAATCAAAATCCAGTGTTGGCCAACTCACGGACGATTTTCGCTCACTTTCAGGCCAATGGCTACCGCACGATCGGCACCGGTAAGATGATGCACCATCATGCGCATCAAGATTGGGATGAATACAAGGAGGATGCCGATTATGGCCCCTATGCGTTTGATGGCACAAAGCAACTGCCGCATCCGATGACGCCAGCGCCATTGCGCAACGACTTCGGTAAAATTGATGGTTCGTTTGGTCCGTTTGTCTCTCTGGAAGGTAAAGATTTCGGCGATGGTAAGAGCTATACATGGCAACGCGGAAATTGGAAAAACACCTATGATTTGGAATATCCACCATCTGGTGAGCGTGACCTGACCGCAGATGAAGCGAATGCACAATGGGCCGTCGAAAAGCTCCGCGCATATTCGGGCGGTGCTGAGCAGCAGCCGTTTTTCATGGGTGTTGGATTCATGCGTCCGCATACGCCGCTGATTGTGCCGCAGCGTTTCTTCGATCAATTCCCTGTGGATACTTTGGAGCTTCCGGCGATCTTGGATGGCGATGCCGATGATACCTATTTGACTAAATCGCGCGGTGGCAATGATCGTGGAGTGAAGATCTTTGAAAGTCTGGTCGCGTCCTACGGTGGTGATGAAGAGCTCGCGCTGAAGCATTTCACACAAGCGTATTTAGCCTGTGTCGCTTCCGTGGATGAATTGCTCGGCATGATCCTGGATGTGGTCGATCACTCATCGCTGAAGGACAATACGATCATTGTGCTCACCAGTGACCATGGTTGGGGCACTGGGCCGAAAGATTACGTATATAAAAATTCGCTGTGGGAAGAGAGCACACGTGTGCCGTTTATCATTCGTGCACCAGGTGTGGCAAGCGCGGGAGCGAATGTTGCACATCCAGCTTCACTGGTGGATCTATTTCCAACCTTGATTGAGCTCTGCGGCTTGACGGGAGATACGCGTCGTAATGACAAAGGCGCTGCATTAGATGGACATAGCCTCGTGCCCTTTTTGAAAAATCCAGAACTGATTGAGTGGGTAGGGCCAAAGGCTGCGCTGACTGCGATTCACAAGTGGAAGGATATGGATCCGCTGATGCAGAATTACTCACTGCGCACGCAGGACTGGCGCTATATTCGCTACTACACCGGAGATGAAGAACTGTATGACCATCGCAATGACCCACACGAATGGGAGAATCTTGCTAGTAACCCCGAATATGTAGCCATTCTCGAATCATTCCGTAAGCAACTCGGCGTGCGACTTGAAGGTGCAGTAAAAAAGGCGGGGGCGAAACCTGTGGCCACAGCACCCGCCGATGATGGTGAAAAGTGGAAAGATACTTACTTCAAGAAGAACCCAGATGCGGACGCTAACAAGGACGGCACATTATCATGGCCCGAATTTAATAAGCATAAAAATAAATAGAAAAATCCGATATTACAGTTTCAGTTAACAATTATAATCATGAATAAAATAACTAGTATCATTCTGATCGTGCTCTTCGGGGCATTTACATCCATCGCATTGGCAAACGGCGCGCCTGTTGTCAGTGTTAAGGGAGTCTTCACTAAAGTTGCTGAGCCCAGTGAGACATCCAGTGGGATTATCTTTAAGGATGCAGAAACATCTACGACGCACTATGTGCTCAAGGAGCTCTCCAAAAAGGTGATCCCGTATCTCAATCAGCCAGTTAAACTAAAAGCCAAGATTAGAGCAACGCCCAATAAAAAAGCAAAGATGGTGGTTTGGATCATGGACATCGCTAAGGACACTTCGGCCGTAAGCCAGCCAGCGCCAGCAGCACCCGCATCAAAGAAGCCAGCACCTGCCGACAGTGGTGAAGTATGGAAGGATAAATATTTCAAAAAGCACCCGGAGGCAGACACGAATAAGGACGGCACGCTCACGTGGCCTGAATACAAAAAGCACAAAAACGCGGCGTAGCCCTTACGTGGCGCACCGTCATTTATAACATTCGGAAAGAGTATTACATGAATATTCAAAACTTTATCGGAAACGAATTCGTCGATAGCGACGCACACCTCGACGTTTTTAACCCCGTGACTGGTGCAAGAATCGCGCAGGTTGCGAGTGCCACGACAGAAGATGTCAACCGTGCACTGGATGCAGCGAAGACTGCCGCCGATGTTTACGGTCAACTGACGATCAATGAACGCAAGTCGCTCGTGGATGAGCTCATCGCTAAGTTGAAAGCGGATGAGGCCAATATCGTCGACTTGTTGATTCAAGAGACCGGTAAGACGCACGACATCGCGAGTTATGATTTCAATATGCTGATCGACTGTTTGGATTACTACATCGAAGAGGTGAAACGTCATTATGGAGAGACGATTCCCGACTACGATGGCGGGCATTTGAACTTTCTCTCATATCAACCGATTGGTGTCGTCGCGGGCTTGCTGACCTGGAATTTTCCGCTGTTGAACCTCGGCTATAAGCTCGGCCCCGCTCTAGCGAGTGGTTGTGCCTCGGTGTTTAAAATATCCGATAAGACGCCGATGGCCTCGATGCGTGTGGCTGAGTTGATCAATGAAGTCGCATTTCCAAAGGGCACGGTCAATTTTGTGTGTGGTCGTGGCAAGGTCGTAAGCGATGCCTTGGCTCAAAGCCCCATTCCGCGTCTATTGACGATGATCGGCTCGACCTTTGCAGGGAAGAAGTTGATCGAGCAATCACCCACCACTGTGAAGCGTCTTTCTTTAGAGCTCGGTGGAGACGCACCTGTGCTCGTGTTTGAAGATGCGGACCTCGATGCGGCTGTGGCTGACATTGTTGGCCTGAAGCTGGCCAATGCCGGACAGATCTGTGTCGCTCCGAACCGCGTGTTCGTGCACCGCAGTATTTATGCGGCCTTTATTGAAAAGGCGAAGGTGCTGATGGAGTCGTATCGATACGTCGGTGACGCGGGAACCGGGCCTGAGTTGAGCCCTGTCGTGTCAGAGGCGAGTGTCGAGCAGATGGTCAAGTTCTGCCAGCCTGAGTCGCATAAGGGCACGGTGGTCACTGGTGGAAAGCGAGCGAATCGCCCGGGTTATTTTATGCAGCCAACTTTGATCAAGGATGTCGCTCGTGACAGTGCGCTGACCTGTGAAGAAATCTTCGGGCCGATCATGCCTGTCATGCCGTTTGATGATCGTGACGATAGCTTCGCTCTCGCAAATGATACCGAGTATGGACTGTCCGCCTACGTCTATACTCAAAACCTCAGTCGTGCACTCGAAGCGGAGAAGCGTCTGATCTTCGGCAACATCCTGATCAACGAAGCCTACTACTCGCTGCAATTGCCGCATGGTGGGCTCAAGCAAAGTGGCTTCGGTAAGGACGTGAGCCGTCTCGCGCTCGATGATTACTATGACATCAAGCGCATCTCGATTAAACGCTAAGCCACCATCAACCGTATGAAAATTTCCGATATTCAGTGTTTTCCTTTGCGCACTAAGTTGAGCCGATCCATCGGCTTTTCGCAGTGGTATTATCCAGTGAAGAACAACTTCGTCCTCAAAGTGACCTGCAGTGATGGAACTGTAGGATGGGGCGAATGTTATGGACCGAACCTGGCAATTGCTGCGGCTGTAGAGCACCACTTTAAGCCATTGCTATTGGGGAAGAACCCGCTGCAAAACGAAGTGTTGTGGAACCTGATGTGGAAGGCGTTTTGCGACTTTAATCGTCATGGTATTTTCATGGCAGCAATTTCAGGTCTGGATATAGCATTCTGGGACATCAAGGGCAAAGCCTTGAATGCACCTGTCCGCACCTTGCTAGGTGGTTCGGATGAGCCAGTGCCTTGCTATGCGACGGGTATGTATTTTCGCGATGATAAGCCGGAAGACGAAATGCTCGAAGAATTGCTTGAGGAAGCTGCTGGTTATGTGGCGCAGGGCTATACGATGCTTAAGGTCAAGGTTGGTAAGAATCTCGAATTTGATACCAAATTGATAGAAGGTTTTCGTAGCCGTTTTCCAACTACAAAGATCGCAGCAGACTCGAACCATGCCTATAATTATAAAGAGGCGATCCGCATTGGACGCGTGCTGGAAGCGAACGATTATTGCTGGTTTGAAGAACCGCTCTCTCCGGAAAATTATGCCGATATGGCTCGACTGCGTGATCAACTGAGCGTGCCAATCGCTGCCGGTGAATGTGAGCAAACTCGCTTTGGATTTGAGCGTCTTGCGAATGGGGTCTGTCTGGATATTATGCAGCCAGATATCGCTTACTGTGGTGGTATTACGGAGTTTGTTAAGATCAATGCGATCGCCTGTGCGTCACATACGGATATGGTGCCGCATTGCTGGGGGCTAAAGATCAACCAAGCGGTTGCGGCTTCGGCGATCAGTATGGTGCCGGAAAATCCCGGACGCTTCGAGCGTCGGGCGGTGTTCCTTGAAATGGATCAGACCGAACATCCCGTGCGCGATTCAATCTTCTCGAAAGCCCATGAGGTAATTGATGGTAAACTACACTTTAATGATCTGCCCGGCCTCGGTGTCGAAATCGACGAAGCGGCGATGCAGCCATTTGTCGTTAATCCCAGTGCTCAGGACGAGTCCAGCTTTGCGGTCGTCGAATAATAGAACAGTATAATGAAGAATTTATTTACACCTGAAATGCGCGCGCAACTTGCTGCGTCACGCGCGATTGCCACGGTGACCGTGGAAAATGTTGAAGATGCCAAGCCTCTAGCGGAAGCGCTCCTAGCGGGCGGTATTAAGGCGGTGGAAATTACCATTCGCACGCCGGTTGCGCTGCGGGTGATGCAGGTCATCGCCGAGAACTACAGCGAGATGCTAGTGATGGCTGGCACCGTGATTACACCAACTCAAGTGCGACAGGTGCAAGACGCTGGTGCGATTTGTGCAGTTGCGCCGGGGATGAATGCACGCGTTGTGCAAGCGGCTGTGGATGCCCAGTTACCGTTCGCTCCGGGGATTGCGACTCCCAGCGAGATCGAGCAAGCGCTGGAGTTTGATTGCGATATTCTCAAACTCTTCCCCGCGGAACCGATGGGGGGGCTCAAATATTTGAAGAATATGCAAGCGCCGTATGCGCATCTCGGGTTACAGTTCATCCCGCTGGGTGGACTCACCGCGGAGAATGCGGAAGACTATCTGCAAGAAGACATCATCTTAGCCGTTGGTGGCTCATGGATTGCTAGTGCATCTGCGATTTTAGCAGACGATTGGGCAGGCATTACTCAGCGTGCGGCCGCCGCCATGCAGCAATCATAATCTGTCAGTGAGAATATTTATATGAAAAAAGTAGTTACCTTTGGAGAAGTTATGGTGCGTCTCGCGCCCAGTGAAAATTATCGTTTTGCACAAGTCTGCCCCGGTTCGATGGATCTAACCTTCGGCGGCGCTGAAAGTAGTGTGGCCGCATCGGTTTCGATGCTCGGTGGCAGTTCGCGCTTTGTGAGCGCCTTACCGCAGCATGCAGTGGCTGATGCATTTATTCGTCAAATGCGCGGCTTCAATGTCGATGTCGATCATGTGTTGCGCCGCGAAGAAGGTCGGTTCGGGGTTTACTACGTAGAAACGGGTGCCAATCAGCGTCCCAGCCGTGTGATCTATGATCGCGACTACAGTTCCGTGTCGATGTGCCCTGGCGAGGAGTATGATTGGGATGCAATCTTTGCCGATGCACAGTGGCTGCATATTTCGGGCATTACACTCGCGATCTCAGAGACAGCTGCACGTGCGGCGGTGCTCGCTGCTGATAAGGCGCAGGCCGCAGGTGTGAAGGTGTCTTGCGATCTAAACTTCCGTAAAAACCTCTGGCGCTGGCGCCCTGGCACAGATGCACGCAGTTTAGCGCGTGGCATTATGCCGGAGTTTTTGGAGAATGTGAACGTCATCATCGGTAATGAAGAAGATGCTGCGGACGTGCTCGACATCCATGCGGGTGATACCGATGTGCATTCCGGTAGCTTGGAGATTGCTCACTATCCCGATGTGGCGCGTCAAATCGCACAACGCTTCGATAAGGTCGAACAGGTGGCGATCACCTTGCGCGAGAGCATCTCTGCAACGCACAACAATTGGGGGGCGATGCTCTTCGATGTCGCCAGCGATGCGGCTGCCTTTGCGCCGATGAACGGTGACTCCTATCAATCCTATGAAATTCGTAATATCGTCGACCGTGTCGGTGGGGGCGATTCATTTGCAGCAGGACTGATTTATGCCATGACGACGCCTGACTTTGCTACGCCTCAAGAGCAGGTCGACTTCGCTGTCGCAGCATCTTGTCTCGCGCATTCGGTTAAAGGAGACTTTAATTACAATTCTCGCGACGAAGTCGAAACTTTGATGCGAGGCAATGCCTCTGGTCGTGTGCAACGCTAGCGCTACTAAATATATGAAGTTATTCTCACTCGCTCTTAGCCTCAGCTGGCTTTCGTGCTCTACGCTGTCTGCGGCAGACTATTATATCGATTCTATTCATGGAGATGACGCAGCTGCAGGCATATGCCCGAAGACTGCTTGGGCCGGACTCGCAGCTGCGAACCAGAAAGCGTTTGAGCCTGGGGATGTGATCCACCTGCGCAGTGGCCAAGTGTTTGAAGGACAGTTTAAGCCGACGACATCGGGTGCGAAGGGGAAGCCGATTACATTGACTCGCTATTTCGACGGGCCGAAGCCAATCATCGCAGGCGGCGGTGTGAAACGTGCAGCGGTTTTTCTAGAGAATTTATCACACTGGGTGATTGATGGTATTGAAATTACCAATACTGGTGCTCAGCGTAAAGCGAAGCGTGTTGGATTACTGGTCTTCGCTAAAAACGTGGGTGTGGTGCAGGATATTACGCTACGCAACTTACTCGTGCGTGACGTCAACGGTGTGCTCTCAAAGGACAAAGGCGGAGGCACTGGCATCCGTTGGGAAGTGGATACACGGAAGGTGCCAACCAAAATCGACGGATTATTGATCGAGGACTGCCATATTTTGCGTTGCGACCGCGATGCGATTAAAGGCTGGATGGATCCTTGGGATGATCTTTCACACCTGAGCACCAATGTGGTGATTCGCGGGAATTTACTCGAAGACATTGGGGGCGATGGGATTGTGCCGATCGGCACTGAGCGCGCGGTGATTGAATACAACCGTGTTTACGGTGCGCGCCAACGCATCGAGGGTTTAGATACAAAGGAAGTGACACAATATGCTGGGCCAAGTATCGGCATCTGGCCGTGGAGTAGCATGAATACACAGATCCGATTCAACGAAGTTTGGGGCTATGCGGGCACTTTTGATGGTCAGGGCTTAGATTCGGACTTTAACTGCGACGGCACTGTTTTTGAATACAACCTGAGCGCGGACAATGCGGGCGGGTTCTTCCTTATCTGTGATTGGTCGAAGCACCAAGATTCTGGTCAATCCATTGGTAATAAGAATACAGTGATTCGCCATAACATTAGCTTCAATGATCACCTGCGCGGATTTGTGCTCAATGGCCCAGTGAGCGGCGTGGACATCTATGAAAACATCGTCTATAATACGATTGAAGATACCTACCAACTAATCGTCGATACTCCTTGGGAAGCAGGGCGTTTCGCCGATTCTGTTGAAGTGCGTGATAATTTATTCTACACAACCGGAACGGCAAAGATCTATCAAGGCACATGGGATGGTAGTGGCATGGGGTTGTGGAAATACCAGAAGCCGATCAACCAGAAAAAGGTGCGTTTTAGCGGGAATGCCTATTCGAATATCGTGGGCCATGAAGAACCAAACATGCAGACGCTGTCAAAGGAGGAGACGCTGATGAGTTTAGTAACGCGTCTAAGCACCGATTCAGTGACACGCGAAGGGTTTAATAAGCTGTTTAAATTTCTAAAAGACTCGCGTTATCGTAGTCGCATAGAAGCGGGGCTTTGACTTAATAGTAAATAGTGAGTTGTAGAGGGCGAAATAATGTTCCGGTTCCTGTGGGGTTCAAATTTAGAATCTGTTCTCCTTGCCAACGACTTATGAATTTAAGGAAAAAGCGCCTTGAAGACGCAATTGACTATATTGTCTTCGAGTGTCGGCTTCGCCTCGGTATTAGCCGCACTGGCGGGTTGGATGAACCGCAAACAGCTTGATGTGATCAATTATCTGCATGCGGTTCCGAGGAGTAACACGACGACAGCGCAACGCAAACAAATGAGATTCTCAAAGAACAGCTGGAATCTAATGACGTGAAGCTTAAGTTGAGCAATACACAAAGACGTAAACTGGCGAAAGCGGGGGAGAAGCTCGGTCGCAAGGGGCTGATGCAATATGCGAGCATTGTGACGCCGGACACGATCTTAGCATGGCATCGAAGATTGGTGGCGTTGAAATATACGGCCAAACGAAAGATCAACACTGATCGTCAGCAGGAAATGGAATTGATCAAAGAGTTCTGCGTGAAGTTTGCTGAGGAGAACCTGACATGGGGCTATGCCCGCATTCAAGGGGCACTTGCGAATATCGGTTACACGGTTTGTGAAGCAACAGTCGCTAACATTCTGAAAGCCGCTGGCATTCTTCCAGCGCCAGAGAGGATGAAGAAGAGCAACTGGAAGCAATTCGTTCGTTCGCATATGGCCACGATGTGTGTTGCGGATTTCCTTACGACGGAAGTGTGGACGGTAAAAGGGTTGGTTCGCTGCCATACGTTGTTCGTGATGAATCTCGCAAAACGTCAGGTGCAAATTGCTCACATTGGCTGTCAGGTGAATGGTCAGGTTATGGCGCAAGTGGCTCGTAATTTGACAGATTATGAGGACGGGTTCCTTCAAGGGATGGAATACTTCGTGTGCGACCATGATCCTCTTTTTACAAAACAGTTTGAAGCGATTTTAGATAGCTCGGATGTGACGCTTCTGAGGACTCGCGTGGCGACGCCGCAGCAAAACGGCTTTGCTGAGAGATTCGTGAAAAGCATCAAGGAAGAGTGTTTGAATAAGCTCATTTTCTTCGGTGAGAAGTCGCTCCGGAATGCTGTCGAGAGCTACGTTATACATTATCACCATGAAAGAAATCACCAAGGTTTGGACAATCTGATACCTTTTCCGCATGCCGCTCATGCAAAGGGGAAGAGCGGTTCAGTCGTAAAATTTGAACGGCTCGGCGGGCTGTTAAATTACTATCATCGAGAATATGGAAAGGAGGAGCCGCGAATCGCGTAAGAAAAACGGTTTGTTAGCCATCCTGGCAGGTGACCTGCGGTGATGGTATAGCGAAAATAGAATTTCAATTTAAATTCTATGCGTTTTCGTGAACGAGATTAGCAAGATTGTAGCTGGTTGAAATTCATGTTCTTACAAAATAAATGAGGATTGTCGCTACGCTCGGTTCTAATTTCGTAATAGCATCCCCACTGGTCCGGTGGGGATTTGATGCCATTTTTAGAAAATAGAAACCGGTTCGTAATGCCATCCCCGTAGGCCGACCAGGGGCTTTAATTTGAGGTAGATTGTTCTAAATGGTCGTCGTCGATAGGGCTTCGCATGTCGATCCGTTCGTATCTCTAGTAATGATTGGCCAGCCTGCATTTAGCGCTTTCGCTAATCTTAGCCGACAGGTTGCAGGAATTATACTGATCGTATACTGATTGGTGGCG